>Ga0156018_1139_pt1 | contig 19439 bp, 14 predicted proteins | sample RifCSPlowO2_02_FD_107672 | JGI IMG/M metagenome (GOLD analysis project Ga0156018, IMG submission 107672) | Acidobacteria bacterium RIFCSPLOWO2_02_FULL_65_29 | reverse complement strand
TTCGCGACATAATTCCCGGGCGGGGCATCCCGGCTGGCTGCGTTGCTCCTCCCTCAAATATTCCCGATATTCTCGGTCGTCGCGCCTTGCCATCCGGGCGCCGCGCTCCGGGACTTATGCCACGATCCACTGGGACGGGACACTAGCGGCGTGCGCAGTCCTTCTCACTTCTCACTTCTCACTTTCCGTTAGGATAACCCGTGTGAGAGGGCAGAGGGCAAAGGGCAGAGGGCAAGAGGGTAAGAGCGCAAAAGGGCAAAGGGCAAAGGGCAAAAGGCAAAGGGCATCAACATGAGCAAGAACACTGAGCGCAGACCGGCCGTGAGCCGCCGGACGTTTCTCCGCGACACCGTGGCCGGCGCGGGGGCCACGGCGGCCGCGGCGCTTGGCGCGGGGGCCGTCGTCGAAGCCGCCCAAGGCCAGGGCGCGGGCCCCGCGGCCACGGCCGCGATCCGTGTGCCCGCTGAGTTCGCGGCCGCCGCGGCGACGAGGGCGACGCCTGTCGAATTCCCCATGACCGGCGCGCAGGTGTTCGCGCGCGCGTGCAAGGAGGAAGGCGTCGCCGCCCTCTTCTGTTGTCCCGGCAACTACCCGGTGATTCATGCGATCGCGGCCACGGGCATTCCCGCGTACGGCGGGCGCCATGAAGGCTCGATGGCGCACGCCGCCGACGCGTTCATCCGCGTCACCGGCCAGATCGCGGTCTGCTCCGGCACCGAGGGGCCGGGCTTCACCGACATGATCTGCGCGATTGCCGCCGCCAACGCGGCGCGCACGCCGCTGCTCGTCCTCGCGAGCAACATGTCGATCTTCGCCGAAGACACCGAGGCGGGCATTCAGCTCGGCTACCAGCAGCCGACGACCGAAGGCATGAAGAAGTACGGCAAGCGGCTCATCATCCCGCGCCGCGTGCACGAGTACGCGGGCTACGCCTTCCGGCAGCTCAAGAGCGGCGTGCCGAAGCCCGTCCATCTCGACTTTCCGTCCGAGGTGGCCTCGGCGCGGTTCAAGGACGCCACCGAGCTCGAGTACTTCCACGACAAGGCGCGCTACCGCACCGAATCGCGGCCGCATCCTTCGCCGCGGGACATCGCGCAGGCGGTCGCCCTGATCCGGACGGCAGAGCGGCCGATGATCGTGTCGAGCAACGGCGTGTTCTACGACAACGCCTGGGATGCGCTCGAGCGGCTCGCCGAGAAGAACCAGATTCCCGTCGTCGAATCCGGCGCGATGAAAGGGCAGTTCTCCGACGCGAGTCCACTGTCGGCCAACGCCGCGCCGGGAGCGCTGGCGAGCGCGGACCTGGTGATTCTCGTCGGCCAGCACTGCATGCCGACGGTCGGCGAGTTCGCCTTCGGTCCGGACGCGAAGTTCATTCGCATCGATCAGCTGCACGAGGACATCGGACGCAACCTGCCGATCGATCTCGGCATCGTGAGCTCGGAGCGCGCGGCGCTCGAAGCGCTTGCCGACGCCGTGCCGGCGGCGAGGCGGGACGCGTGGATCGCGGAAATCGCGGCCGCTCGCAAGAAGTTCGAGGATCAAAACGATGAGTACTACCGCACCGGCCTGAAGTACACCGATGCCGTTCATCCGGCGGTGATCGCCCGGGAGCTCGGCGACTTCCTCTACCGCGGCAAGCTGCCGAGGGAGGAAACGACGATTGCGTCGGGCGGATTCGGGATCGCGCGCTACGTGCGCCGCGAGCTTCGCGCGTACCGGCCGGGCCAGATCATGAACGGCGCGTACCAGTACGGCGCGATCGGTCCGGACGTAGGGTATGCGGTCGGTGTGGCCGCGGCCGTCCAGCTCGGCGCGGGCCCGCAAGCCCCTTACAAGGGGCACCCGATCATCTGCACCACGGGGGATGCCGGCATCGGCTACACGATCATGGAAATCGACACGATGGCCAAGCATCGTCTGCCGGTCATCGTGATCGTCTACAACAACAACGCGTGGGGCACGTGGGTGCAGGCGGCACGCGAGCCGCTCGCGATGCCCATCCATCTCTTCCAGGAGAATCTGCGGTACGACAGGGTCGCCGAAGCGCTCGGCGGCCACGGCGAGTACGTCACCAGGCCCGGCGACTTTCGGCCGGCGCTCGAGCGCGCCTATCAGGTGGCGGTGCGCGAGCGGCGGCCGTCGATCATCAATTGCCAGGGGCGGAAGGAGTTCTGGGACCGCGAGAAGTTCCCGCCGGGAACGCTCGGCAAGATCGAGCCCGGCGTGATGTCGTACTACCACTGACAAGAAGTGAGAAGTGAGAAGTTAGAAGTGAGAAGTCAAGAGTCAGACGTGCGAAATCCGGCCAGATTTCGTAGACCTTGACCAAATTTAGAAGTCGCGACCCGTCCGAGATCGTCACGGCAACGCTGCAAGGCTACGCTGACCGCGGCGTGTTCCGCGGGTTCAGCGTGGCGCCGGGTCCGCGCGGCCGGCAGGCCTACCGCTTCACCTGGCTGACCAGGCGGCCGACGGCGCTCTCGTTCGATCCGCGGACCGGTGTGCTCGGCTTCAACGGCCTGTTTCCCGCTCGCTCGCGTCCGGGCATGGCGGCGGATCTGCGGGCGCTGGTGGCCGGGGTCGCGTCGCGCGAGCGCCCCGCGCACAAACGGCTCGACGCCCGCCGAGCGACCGTCTCCTCCTCGCTTCGACGAGGCGACTGGTCGTTGACGATGAAAGTGAAGGGATCGAACCACGCGTACGCCACGCGGGCGGCGCTCAATCTCGTCAACGAGCTGTTCCTCGTGCTGCACGAGCGGTATCCCGACTATCTGATCGAGGAGTTCGGGTTTCCGGACGAGTAACCGGAATTTGAGGATTTGAGGATTTGAGGATTTGAGGATTTGAGGATCTGAGGATCTGAGGATCTGAGGATTTGTGGATCCTGAGAAGCCCAACGCCCAAAGCCCAAAGCCCAACGCATTTGAGAATCCAAAGATGTGGCGATGCTGAAGCGCGCGTGGCTCGTTGGTGTCTTGATCTGTAGCGCGGCGTTGGTGACCGCGGCGCAGGGGCCGGCGTGGACCTCGACGTCGCCGCGGCGTGGCGGGAATCCCGAGGCGGCCAAGATCGCGAACCCCATCGAGAGCACGCCCGAATCGAGAGCCGCCGGGAGGCGAACCTATGCACGGTTGTGCATTCGTTGCCACGGACCGGAAGGCAGGGGCGATGGGGGAGGCGCGGGCGCCGGGGGCCAGCCAGCCGACTTCACGGACGCGGCGTCGGATTTCGGATCGACGCCCGGAGAGATCTTCACGGTCATCCGCGATGGAACCTCCGCGGATATGGAGGGGTACTCCGAGCGTCTCGCCGATACGGAAATTTGGAACCTCGTCAACTTTGTCCGGTCGCTGGGCTCAGATAGCGCCGGGAGGCGTTGACGAGCCTGGGGGACAAGGAGTAAGGTCCGATAAATCCGTCGTTTTTCATTCGGGCTCTTTCGCCGTCTTACGATACGAGCTGCTTCACGGTTCTTCTGAGGAGGATCAATGAGACTGCGGCCTTCGTCGGCGGGAGTCGTCGCGGCGCTGATGTTCGGAGTCTGTTTCCTCCTGGTTCCCTCGACGGCGCTGGCCCAAGGAATCGTCGCCGGCCAGGTGACCGACTCGACGGGGAGCGTGCTCCCGGGTGTCACGGTCGAGGCGAGTAGTCCGGTCCTCATCGAGGGGGCCCGGACGTCAGTCACCGACGGCCAGGGTCGATACCAGATCCCGGACCTGCGCCCTGGCACCTATCGGGTGACCTATGCGCTGCCCGGCTTTCGCTCGGTTGTCCGCGAGGGCATCGAGCTCAGAGCCGGCTTCACCGCAACCGTGAACATTCAATTGTCGGTCGGCGCCGTCGAGGAAACCATCACGGTCGCCGGGGCCTCGCCGGTTGTCGACACGCAGAGCGTGACGACCCAGACGGTCATGACGCGTGATGTCCTGGACGCGGTGCCGACGGGCCGCAACATTCAGGCCGTCGGCATCCTGATCCCCGGCACCGGGCTCCAGGTGGGAGGAGGGGGGTCGTTCAACGTCGACGTCGGCGGCTCCGCCGGCATGCAGCAGTCGCCGCTGGCCTTCCACGGCAACACCAACTCGGTGCAGCAGGTCGACGGCATACGCTTCAATAACCTTGAAGGGGCCGGCCAGTACTCCGGCATGTACTGGAATGACGGGATGATTCAGGAGATTCAGTACACCACCAGCGGCGACTCGGCCGAGACGCAGGCCGGCGGCATCCGCATCAACATGATCCCCAAGGAAGGGGGCAACGCGTTCCGAGGGTCGCTCTTCAGCAACTTCACCTACGACAAATGGCATAGCGGCAACCTGGACCAGAACCTGAAAGACCGTGGGCTCCAGAGCGTCGGAAAAATTCAGAAAATCTGGGACTTCAACCCGTCCATTGGCGGGCCCCTCATGCGCGACAAGCTCTGGTTCCACTTCACATACCGCAACTGGGGCGTCGACCGGACCGTGCCCGGCAGTTTTTCGGAAATAGATCCCACCAGGGCGAGCATCGACGACAGCCACATCTACAGCGCCGTGCTTCGCCTGACGTGGCAGATCAACCAGAAGAACAAGTTCGGTGCGCACTACGACAAGAACGTCAAGTACCGTGGCCACTGGGGCCTGGCGTCGACCGTTTCAGAAGAGGCGGCGGCCATCGAGGATATGCCGCAAAGCTTCAACGCGAGCGTCAAATGGACGTCGACGCTCACCAACCAGTTGCTGGCGCAGGCAGGCCTGGGCCTGTACACCCAGCAGTACCGGGAGATCTACGAGCCCGAGCTGCCGACCTCGCCGGGTGTGGCTGTCGGAACGTTCCCGCTCACCAACGCGCGGTACGATCCGTTCTTCACGAACTTCGACGAGACGACGGGCTTCTTCCGCGGGGCGTGGCGCGCCGGCAACATCTACCACATCTCGGGCGTGAAGAACTACACGGCCTCCCTGACCTATGTCACAGGTTCGCAGTCGCTCAAGGTCGGCGCGCAGTATCAGGACGGCATCAGCCGGCAGAGCGATCTCTACCGCGGCGACATCGCTCAGATCCGGTGGAACAGCGGCCGGCCCAGGTCGGTGATCCTACGCGCGTCGCCACGATACGCGGTCGAGAACATCGGTGATCTGGGTCTCTACGTGGACGAACGGTGGACGCTCAATCGCCTGACGCTCAGCGGCGGCGTGCGCTATGACTACTTCAACGGCTCCGCGCCGGAGCAGTACAGCGGACCGGGGACCTGGATCGGGGCGCGTTTGACCCCAGCGGTCGAGAACATTCCGAACTGGCGCGATATCAACCCACGACTCGGCGTGGCGTGGGATCTATTCGGCAATGCCAAAACGGCTTTGAAGTTCACGACCGGCCGTTACGTCAACCAGGCCGTCGCGGCGCCGACGCGCGACCTCAACCCCATGCGCCAAATCTCGGAGACCGACACCCGGACCTGGAACGATGCCAACGGCAACCTCCGGCCCGAGCTCAACGAACTGGGGCCGACCAGCAACGCACGATTCGGAACGGTCGTGCAATCCTATCGGGTCGACCCGGATTATGTGGACGGTTTCGGCGTGCGCACGGGCCACTGGAACTACAACGTCACGCTGCAGCACGAGCTTCGTCCGGGCCTGGGTGTCACGGCGACGTACGCGTACGCGAAGAACTTCAACCAGCTGCTCCCGACGGGGCGGGCAGCCGCAGGGTTCGGTCGTGGTCCAGACAATACGCAGTGGACGCCGGCGGATTTCGACGAGTTCACGATCGTGGCGCCCGACGATCCGCGGCTGCCGGCGAGCGTTCGGGGACAGACCATCACCGGGCTCTACGTGATCAAGGATGCGAAGCGGCCCCTCGTGGACGACTTCCGCACGTTCGCCCCCGACCAGAAGGAGACGTACAACGGCGCCGACTTCAACGTCAACTGGCGGATGGGGAATGGCGGGACGGTCGGTGGCGGGATGACCTGGGGCGACGCGCATATCAACGACTGCTACGTCGTCGACAATCCCACTCAGATGCGGTTCTGCGATCGGAACGTTGATGCGAACCTTGGCCTGGTGCGCGGTGGCACGCAGATCAAGCTGCTCGGCGCCTACCCGATTCTCGGCGGCTGGCAGGTGAGCGGCAGCTTCCAGTCGGTGCGCGGTCCCGAGAAAACGGCGGCCTGGACGAGCACGACCTTCAACAACACGATTCGGTTCCCTGGCAGCACCCGGACCAGCCTCGGCGCGACACCGAGTGTGACGGTCCAGTTGATCGAGCCGGGGACGCTGTACGACGATCGGCTCTATCAGGTGGACATCCGGGGCTCGAAGTCGTTCGGCCGCGGGAACACTCGCGTCAGGCTGATGGTGGATCTCTACAACGCGCTGAACAACAACGCGGTGCTGACGCGCTCCGCGTTCGGCGGGCTCGACACCTTCGGGCCGGCGTACAATCGGCCGGTCGGCATTCTCGAGGGGCGGCTGTTCAAGATCGGCGCGCAGCTGGATTTCTAAAGAACTTGTCAGGGCTGAGGGCTCAGGGCTGAGGGCTGAGGGCTGCCCTTCGCCTTCAGCTCTCTGCCCTTCACTTCATTTCCCGTTGCTGCCGTCGCACGATTTCCAGGTTCCGTTGGGCGGGCTGAAAATCCGGCGCTTGACGGAGCACGCGCTCCAGCTCGCCGATGGCTTCGTCGATCCGCCCTTCGCGGACGAGCGCGCCGGCCAGATTCGTGCGCGCCTGGGGATCGGTGGGATCGATTGACAGTCCTTCCCTGAATTGGACGATCGCCTCACCGAACTGTCCCTGCTGGAGCAGCGCATTCCCCAGGTTCGAGTACGCCTGCGTTTGTCGGCGATCGATTTGGAGCGATTGGCGATAATGATCGATGGCCTCCGAGGCGCGGCCGCGGCGCGCCAACGCGACGCCGAGATTCGAATGGGCGGCGGCGTGACGGGAATCGAGCCGCACCGCTTCCTGCAGGTGCTGGATGGCTTCGTCGATCTCCCCCCGAACGAGCAACGCGCCGCCGAGGTTGTTGCGGGCCTCGGCGCTGCGCGGCACCGATTGCACAATCGCGCGATCGCGCTCGAGGGCCAGCATCGCGCCCCGCGTCTCGGCCAACCCGAACCAGGCGACCGGCAGGACGAAAGCGGCCCATTTCAGGCCGTGCGCCCAGGCCGAGGGACCGGAGCCTTCGATCGGCCGCGTGCGTCCGGCTCCGGCGCCGAGACCGAGCGATTCACGGACCGACTTCTCGCGCACTTTCCAGATGAAGCCGTCGTAGTAGAAGTGCAGCAGCGCCGACGCGGTCAGAAGCCCGGTGAGGCTGCGGCCCAGCATCTGGCTCGAGATCCCTGTTGGGATAAAGCCTGGAACAAAGTTGAGCGACCCGTACGCCGCGACCAGGCCCACGTACAAGCCCGCCAGGCCCCAGCTGCGCCGGAACAGGAAGCGGGTGAACCCGCCAACTCCGGGATCGCGATCCACTCGGTTGAGATTGAAGATCCAGACGATCGTTAAATACTGGACGTCGTGGAAGATCTCGAAGAGCGCTATCCCGACCAACATGTTCGAGACCGACACGTTGCTGTACCACCAGAACGCGATGCTGGTGGCCATCAGCATCAGCTTGGCCGGACTCTGCGACGGTCCGCGCGCACGCTGAAACAGCCAGTGACCCACGAAGCCGAGCGTGACGAGCGCGGTGGCGACCAGCCAGACGTTGGTCACCGCGGCGACCATTGCCGGCGGCACCAGAGCGCCCCCGGACCGATAGTAGTCGGTGAGGATCTTGCCCATCCGCGTGGGCGACCACAACACGGCCGCCGCAAACCAGCTCAGGCACATCGCATGGTCGAGGCGGGCCGTCCACTTCGATACGGAGCCAACCTTCGCGTCGTAGATGCGAAGAAACCCATAGGTCTGCATCAGCCCGTGCCAGACGCCCCAGACGTACGCGACGAGCACCATCGCGTTGAGCTCCCGCACGGCGAAGAGGAGGCACGTGCCGCCCAGAACGAGCGGCGAGAGCACGAAGCGATACTTGAATCGCTCGAACAGGAACCGGTCGCCGTAGGCCCGCATCATGCCCGGCAGGTGATGTCCGATGGCGCCGAACGACGCGACAAATAAGTAAATGTGTTCCGGCCTGAATCGGCGTTCCGCGAGCCAGAGCGCGGGCAGGATGATGAACGGGACACCCACGATGAGCAGGAGGTCGCGCCGTGGGTCGATAATCCACGGCGAGCCGCGCCCTGAGGATTCGGGCTCGCTGGGCTTCACGGGATGCTCGCTTGGCCGGCGGCGCATGGACGGGTGCTACGATAACGGGGTGCCAGCGGCAGGTGCAAGGGTGCAAGGGCGCAAGAGGGCAAGAGGGCAAGAGGGCGGAGGGCAAGAGGGCAAGAGGGCGGAGGGGCAGAGGAGATTGGACATGAGCGTGAATCGCGTGAGAAGCCTTGCAGCATTTGCCGCGGCAGCAGCGATCGCGGCCCTCGCCGGCGCGTCCAGCGCGCGGGCGCAGGCGAAAGCGGACTTGACCGGGAAGTGGGTGTTCGAAGTCCAGACCGACGCGGGCACGGGCACGCCAACCGTGACCTTCAAGCAGGATGGTGAGAAGCTCACCGGCCACTACTCGTCGCAAACGCTTGGCGAAGCCGACCTGACGGGCACGGTCAAGGGTCAGAACGTGAACTTCACGTTCACGGCGGACCTGGGCGGCCAGGCGGCTCCGGTCACCTACGCCGCCACGATCGAAGGCAAGGACTCGATGAAGGGCACGATCGATATCGCGGGCCTCGCCACCGGGACGTTTACTGGAAAAAGACAGTAGTCCCTTGATAAGCGTTGACCGCGTGATGCGCGAGATCGAAGACGACCTGCGCCGGGAGCGGCGCGCGCGCCTGCTCGAGAAAGGCGCGCCCGAGGATTATCGCGACGCCGACATCTATGCGGCGGTCGAGGCCGTCCTCCGGCGCGCCGTCGAAACGCGCAACCACGACGCGGTGCTGCTGCCCGATGTGCTCGGCGACGAAGACGAGTGGAAGCTCCAGACCCGCCTGCGTTTCTCGAGCCACAGGCCGATCGTCGGCCCGATCGTCGTGTTCCTCAAGCGGCGCCTGCTCCTGCCGATCACGCGCTGGCTCTACGAGTACAGCCTGGAGAACTTTCAGCGCCAGCAGCGCGTGAACCGGATCCTCTTCGCGTGCATTGAAGAGCTCGCGATCGAGAACGCGAAACTCAGAAGAATTGCAGAAAGGAAGGATTGAGGCTCGCCTGTGTTGTCCATCGATTCGGGGCGGACATCGCCGGCGGATCGGAGGGCCACTGCCGGCTCATTGCCGAGCATCTGGCCGCGAGCCACGACGTCACCATCCTGACGACGTGCGCGAGGGACCACATCACCTGGCGTAACGAGTACGCGGCGGGCGTCTCGGATGCCGGACCGCTGCACGTGCGGCGGTTTCCCGTGGCGCGCGAGCGGTCGCTCCATCGATTCCATGACATCAGCGAAGTCGTCTTCAGCGGCGGGGCGTCGCCGAGCGAGCAGGAGCACTGGTTCCGGGAAAACGGACCGGAGACGCCAGAGCTCCTCGAATACCTGAAGACGCACCGCACGGATTTCGATCGCATCCTCTTCTGGTCGTTTCGCTACTACCAGACGTTTTTCGGGCTGCCCCTCGTGGCCGATCGCGCCGTGCTCGTGCCGACGGCCGAAGAGGATCCGGTCATCCGGCTCGGCATTCTCGACCGATTTTTCTCGTTGCCCGCCGGCTATCTCTTCCTGACGCCGGAAGAGCAGGCGCTCGTCCAGCTGCACATGTCGCGGCCGCTGCCGACGTCGGCAGTCGTCGGCGTGGGCCTCGATCCGGCGATGCCCACCACCGCCGGTTCGCTGGGCGTGAGCGCGCCTTACGTGCTTTACCTGGGCCGCGTCGATCCGAACAAGGGATGTGGGACGCTGCTGAGGTATTTCCTGAAGGGCAGACAGGACGCGAACCGATCCTGGGGCGCCGCGCCCCTGGTGTTGGCCGGCCCGGCCAACATGCCGATTCCAGACGACCCGGCCGTGAAGCCTCTCGGGTTCGTCGATCACGCGGTGCGCGAGGCGCTGCTCGCCCACGCCTCGGCGCTCGTCGTGCCGTCGCCCTACGAAAGCCTCAGCATGGCGCTGCTCGAGGCGTGGAACCACGGCGTGCCGGCGCTCGTCAACGCGCGGTGCCGGGTGCTCAAAGGACAGGCCCTCCGATCCGATGGCGCGCTGTATTATCACAACGACGACGAGTTCGCGCGGGGGCTCGAGTACCTGCTCGGGCGCCCAGGGGCGGCGCGGCAGCTCGGCCAGCAGGGGCTCGCGTACGTCGAGCGCGAGTACCGCTGGCCGAACGTGATGGGGAAGATAGACCGACTGCTCGCGAATCTGAGAATCTGAGAATCTGAGAATTTGAGGATTTGAGGATTTGAGGATTTGAGGATTTGAGGAATTGAGGATTTGAGGATTTGAAGATTTGGCCACGAAAGCACGAAAGCACGAAAGATCTCCTATCGACGGCTGAGCTCATGCTTTTCTTGTCGAGATGTGACGGTTTGAGAATCCAAAGAGGGTGCGTTGTGAAATTGAGATTAGGGTTTTTCCTCCGCGTCCTCTGCGTCCTCAGCGGTGGGGCGCTAATGGTTGGAATGACACTCGCCGCGCAGACGACTTCGCGCGGCGCGGCCCCGGCGCCGTTTCGCCTCGAGGCAGTGACGTCTCCGGCGGGCGCCGACAGCCTGGCGCCGCAGCTCACCTCCGGGGGCGGCCGCCTCGTCCTGAGCTGGATTGAGGCGCACGAGGAGCACGCGACCCTGAAGTTCGCTGTGCGAACGGCGTCGGGCTGGTCCGAGGCGGGGACGGTCGTCTCGAGCGCCTCCGTCATCGCCAATGCGGCCGACGTGCCCATGGTGCGCGCGCTGTCAAACGGCACGCTGGTCGCGTCGTGGCTCGAGGAAAACGGCGGCGACGACGAGTCCTATGATCTCCGCGTGGCGAGATCCGTCAACGCGGGGCGCACGTGGTCGGCGCCAGTCACGCCGCATCACGACGGGACGAAGACCCAACACGGCTTCGCCTCGATCTTTCCGGCGGCCGGCGGCGGGTTTGGTCTGGTGTGGCTGGACGGCCGCGCGACGGTCACCGGCGGTGGCAGCATGACGCTGCGCGCCGTGTCGTTCGATGTCAACGGCGCCGAGCGCGGCGAGGCAATGATCGACGCGCGCGTCTGCGACTGCTGTCCGTTATCGACGGCCATCACGTCCGAAGGTCCGATCGTCGCGTACCGGGATCGAAGCGCCGACGAGATCCGAGACATCGCTGTCGCGCGCTTTGCGGCGGGGAAGTGGGCGCCGCCGACGACCGTTCATCGCGACGGATGGAAGATTACGGGGTGCCCCGTCAACGGTCCATCGGTCGGCGCCGATCGCGCGAACGTGGCGGTGGCCTGGTTCACGGGTGCCGGAGGTGTCGGTCGCGCCTTTGCGGCGTTCTCGAGCGACGCCGGCCGGACCTTCGGCGCGCCGATTCGAGTGGATGAAGGTGATGCGGTAGGGCGGGTCCAAATCCACGTATTGGCGGACGGTTCAGCTGCAGTTTCTTGGATCGAGCTCTTCGAGTCGCGGTCGCAGTTGCGGCTTCGCCGCCTCGATCGAAGCGGATTCCGCTCAACGTCCATCGTGGTCGCCGAGGGCATGGGCAGTGCCCACCCGAGGCTCGCGCCCGATGGCGAGGGGCTGCTCGTTGCGTGGGTCGAGGGCACGCGAGGATCGACGCGCGTCCGCGCCGCGCGCGCCGCGCCGTTCCGGTGACGCCACAAAGCGCAACAAAACAACCATCCGTAGCGGACGACGGCAGCCGTCGTAACGAAACCGTAGGAAAGAGGAGGCGGACAGATGAAACGCGCGATGACGGTTTCCATCGGAACACTCCTGGGGCTCACGCTCACCTCTGTCGGAGCGGCCGCGGCGGACAAGGCCAAGGGCCCGACCTTCAACACAGATGTCGCCCCGATCCTGTTTCGTAGTTGCGTCGGGTGCCATCGCCCGAACCAGATCGCGCCGATGTCGCTGCTCTCGTATCAGGATGTGCGGCCGTGGGCCAAAGCAATCAAAACGAAGGTCCATGCTCGCGAGATGCCGCCATGGTTTGCCGATCCTCGCTTCGGCAAATTCGCGAACGACAAGAGCCTGACGCAGGCGGACATCGACACGATCGTCGCGTGGGTTGACGCAGGGGCGCCCCAGGGAACCGGCTCGGCACCGCCGCTGCCGCGATTCTCCGAAGCAGGATGGAGTCACCCGTCGGGACGGGAGCCGGATCTGATTATTGAATTGCCGGTGGAGTGGAAGGTTGCCGCCGAGGGCGAGATGCCGAATTTCAATCTCTACTCGCCGCTTCCGTTCACCGAAGCCAAGCTTGTCGAAGCCGTGCAGGTCAGACCCGGCAATGTCGCCGCAACCCATCACATCACGCTCGCCGCACAGAATCTGCCGAAAGGCATGGCGCTCGGCACCGGGCCCGCATGGCCCGGAGGGCCGATCACGACGAATGTCCAGGTGGCCGCGGAGAAAGGCGCCGCAGTCGACAACTCGGGCGACGCGACTGAGGAGGATGCCGCCGACGAAGAAGAGGGAGCCGGCAGCTCAATCGGCGCGTACATTCCGGGCGCGAGCGCGCGCGTCGCCAGCCTGGGAGTCGCCAAGTGGATTCGCGGCGATCGATTCAAGTATGTTCGTTGGAATCTGCACTATCAAGCCACCGGTCGGCCTGAGACCGCACGTCCGTCAATCGGGCTCTGGTGGCAGACGACGGCTGTGTCCAACGTCGAGCGCGGCAGCCGGTTCGAGAATCAGATCTCGGAGGGTCAGCCCCTGGTGGCGCCGGCCGGGACCAAAGGGCTGCGGCTCAATCAGCTGCTGTCGCCGATCCCGCCCAACGACGGGAGCTGGACGGTCACGGGCATCGCGGCCATCCAGGACGATGTGACGGTGCTGGGGTTTGGCGTTCACATGCATTTGCGCGGCAGGGAAATGACGTACGTGGCGACGTATCCCGATGGCCGCCAGGAAGTGCTGCTGCGCGTCCCCAAGTACAGTTTCGAGTGGCAGCTCCCGTACGAATTCGCGCAACCTGTAAAACTGCCGGCCGGCAGCACGGTCAAGGCGATCGCCGTGTACGACAATTCCGTCAACAACCGCATGAATCCGGCGCCCAACAAAGAGGTGTACTGGTCCGAGCAGAGCTGGGACGACATGTTCCTGCCCAGCATTCGGTACACGCTCGACAAGCTCGAGACCAAGCCGCAGACGAGCACGCAGGGGCAACCCTGAATCGCGATGGCGGACCGGAGGGAGGAAGGGCCTAAAGGGTTGATGTCATGAGGATCCGCGCGACGTGGGCAGCGGCTCTCGGAATCGGATTCGGACTGTCGCTTGCGCCCCATGCGCAAACGCGCCGCCCGCCGATCGCCTCCGGGAAGCCGAAAGTCGACCTCGTGGAAACCGTCGGATGTGTCGACCGGAAGGCCGGCAATCCAGTCACCTGGTGGCTCACGCGCGCGGCAGATCCAAGAATAACGACCGCCGGTTTCGTGACGACGACTGACGTCGAGTCGGCGAAGAGCCTGCCTCTGGGCACGAATGCGTTGCAGTTGATCGGCGTGAGCGATTTCGTCGATGCGGAAGCGCTGCTGCAGGAACCGGAGCGGTCGAGGTTCACGACGTCAGAGACGGCAAATGCCACAGGACAGCTCCGAGCTGGTCGAAAGGTGCTGGTGAAAGGGCTCTTCATCGAAGCTGACGGTCAGAAACGGATCAACCTGACGCAGGTGATCAGTCTGGCTGCCATCTGCGGCTCGTAGCGTCACACAACGATCCGGCGGCCCCTTACGGCAGGCTGCTGGGGCTCGCCGCCTTCATGCCATCACGTTGCCACCAGATGGTGCCGTAGTTCGCGAAAGGTTGATCGTCGACTGAAATCTGCCCTCGGAAACGGTAGTTCACCGGCGATGCGAAGAACGTGGTGCCCTTCAATCGGACTTTCTTGCCTGTATGGGTGAACGGTGGCGCTTCCCAGTAGTGCGTGAAATATCCGCCCAGGTCGCCCCCAACAGGGCCTGCCTTCAGGAGCTGAAAGCCCCGGCTGTCCTGCTCGAGGCGCACGAGATACTTCGCCTTCGGGTCGTACACCATCGTGGATTTCACGGTGAACGATCGGTCAGGGCCCTTGGCCTGCATGACGCTCTCATAGGAACAGGCATCGAGACGGCGAACGGTCTCGACCCCGGCGATTGTACCGGCTGCTCCGAGGGGCGATTCGGGAACATTCCCTTCGATGTTCCACCTCCCGACCAGGTACCGAGGGTTGAAGGGCTTCTGCGCGTCCTCGGTGACGGTGGGCCGCCTCAGCCCCTCCAACTCCGTTATGAGGTCGAGTTCTTCCTTGGTCAGACACTCACCGGGGACGGCGGTCTGGCCTGGCTGCAACTTCACAGGATCGACGGGCGGTCGCCGCGGCGCCTGTGCGAATGCAGGCGAGAAGGTACCTCCCAGTAAAAGGAGGAACACGGCGCTCTTGATCACGGCAAGAACTCCCGGGGCATCCTGCCTCATCATGCGGAACGAACGATAGATCGGCTCCTTCGCATGTGTCAACGAAGCTGGCGACCATCGCGCGTCGACGCGAACACCATCAACCCCTCCAGTGCCCGGCGAGCGGTGCTAGGATACCGGTGCGATCGGATTGGACAGCCTGCGGGAGGATTCGCCAATGCGACTGGTCATTGTGACGGGCGTCATCGCGGCCGTTCTTGTCACTGCTTCGGGTGCGCAGCGGGCCGGCGCCCCGGGCGAATGGCGCTATTACGGCGGCGACGCCGGCAGCACGAAGTACTCGCCGCTCGATCAGATTCATGCCGGCAATGTGAGCGGGCTTCAGGTCGCTTGGCGATGGACATCCCCGGACAACGAGTTTGCCAAAGCACACCAGGACTCACGACCGGGCTCTTATGAAGACACGCCACTCATGGCGAACGGCGTGCTCTACACGATCACCGGCCTCGGCGTCGTTGTCGCGCTCGATCCGGCAACCGGCAAGATACTCTGGCAGCACGACCCCGAGAGCTGGAGGGGCGGCCGGCCGCCGAATCTCGGATACGAGCACCGCGGCGTGGCGTACTGGACCGACGGCAAGGCCGAGCGGATCATCAGCGGCACGCATGAGGCGTATTTGGTTTCGATCGACGCGAAGACCGGTAAACCGGATCCTGCATTCGGTTCCAACGGCCGCGTGGACGTCATGGAGGGGTTGCCGTACGCAGAACGGACGAGAAACTATGCGATCAGCTCCACGCCGGTCATCGTCCGCAACGTCGTGATCCACGGCGCCAACATCTCGGACGGAGCTCAGAAAAAAGAGCAGCCGCGCGGCGATGTCAATGGCTACGACGTTCGAACGGGCAAGCGGCTGTGGACCTTCCGTTCGGTGCCCCGACCGGGCGAGCTCGGCAGCGAGACATGGGAGAACGATTCCTGGTCGTATACCGGGAATACGAACGTCTGGTCGTTGATGAGCGTCGACGAAGATCTCGGGTACGTGTACCTGCCGTTCGGCACGCCGACCAACGACTACTATGGCGGCCATCGTCGCGGCAACAATCTGTTCGCGGAGAGTCTCGTCTGCCTCGATGCCCGAACGGGGAAGCGCGTCTGGCATTTCCAGGGCGTGCACCACGGGCTGTGGGACTACGACTTCCCGGCCGCGCCGGTGCTGGGTGACATCACCGTCGACGGCCGGAGGATTGCCGCGGTCGCGCAGGTCAGCAAGCAGGGATTCGTGTACGTCTTCGATCGAAGAACCGGCCAGCCTGTCTGGCCTATCGAGGAACGGCCCGTGCCGCAGACGAGCGTGCCGGGCGAACAGACATCCCCGACGCAGCCGTTTCCGACCCGACCGCCCGCGTTCGAGCGGCAAGGCTTCACTGACGACGACGTCATCGATTTCACGCCCGAACTGAAGACGCGCGCGCTCGAGATCGTCGGACAGTACGTGCGCGGACCGCTGTTCACGCCGCCCTCCGAGAAAGGCACGATCCAGCTACCCAGTAACGGCGGCGGAGCGAACTGGAGTGGAGCAGCCTTCGATCCAGAGACCCGCAGGCTCTACGTGCCGTCGGTCACCAGCCCCTTCCTCGTTCAGCTGATCAAGCCGGACCCGGGGCTCAGCAATCTGCAGTACCGACGTGGCGGACAGGCGCTGCCGACGATCGATGGCCTCAGGGTCGTGAAGCCGCCCTACAGCCGTCTCACGGCGTACGATTTGAACCGGGGCACGATCGTGTGGCAGGTGCCTGTTGGAGACGGCCCGCGCAATCACCCGCTGCTGAAACACCTCAATCTGGGTCCGCTCGGCTCGGCCAGGGGGACTGTGCTGCTCACGAAGACGCTGCTGTTCATCGGACTCCGGGGCGGACAGCGCGTCGGCGACACGCCCGAGCCACCGACCGTGCAGGCGCTCGACAAGGGCACCGGTCAGACCCTGTGGAGCGCCGACCTTCCGGTTGGACCTGTGGCGTCGCCGATGACGTATCTCCATCAGGGCCGTCAATACGTCGTGGCTGCAGTTGGCGGTGGTCTCGAGGCGGAACTCGTCGCCTTTGCGTTGTCGAAGACTCCCTCAACGAAACCATAGCAGTCGGCCTTCTGCCCGTTGGATCAGAAGGCCCCGCCGCTCGACATTATCGCGCGAGAACGTTACGGTCTGGATCCGCTCTTCTTCGCCTCTGCCGCTTCGTGGTCCAGGAGCCGTTCTCCTCCGAGGATGCCCTGCAGTGCGTAGTTCCCCTCGTGGCAGGCGTATTCGTAGAGCATCTCGTCGGACGCGTTCCACGGATACTCGGCCGTCCACGGCCTGGTCCACGTGTCGGGATCCTCGACGGTGAACTGGTACAGGATGGTCTTGTCGTCGACCCGCCTGAACCGCTCGACCACGTGCAGGCTCTGGCTCGATCCGCGGAAGCGGGTCTTGCCGGTGAAATTGGTCGTATCCACCACGAGCGTGCCGCCTTCCCAGCGGCCGATCGAATCGCCCATCCAGAAGCGCATGTGGCTGGGAAGATGCGGCTGATTCATCCGGATGATCCGGGCATCGTGGACCATCTCGTTGAGAATCATGATGTACTGCGGCGTCTGCACGATCTGCTTGTGATTGTTGTAGAGCACCGGCAGCGCCGGCGGGCCGGAGGTCGAGCCGAACCCGAGGAGGCATCGCTCGCCGAGCGGGCGGAGCTCCACGTCGTCGAACGCGCCCACGGCGGTGGTGCTCACCTCTTCTGGTGCATCGGAGGTGGGCCTCACGACGCCCCGTCGCGACGCCGCTCGCGTCTGCGCCGCGGCCGTCATCGGCGGGATCCGGCCGTTCGGCGGATCCACGATCAGCGAGGTGCGCAGCTGCCCGTCGACCGTGATGACGTCGGTGCCGCGCTCGCGATCGATCCAGAAGTTGTTGTAGCCACCGACGTTGCCGCCGACCGGTGGCGCGGTTCTCTCGGCGCGACTCGCTGTGTTCGCTTGCAATTGAGGAAAACCGCTCGCGATTCAACGCCTTGGATCTTCTGTGTTTTGCAGAAAGAGCAATGGCCCAAAGCGGTTGACATTTACCATCTCAGGGCAGAGGATCGGCGGCATCGCTAGGAATTGCGGCACCCACAGGAGCTCGTCTCTCTGAGCGGGACGGGAGGATATTATGCGTCGAGTCGTGATGTGCCTGGTTGTCTCGTCTGGGATTCTCGCGCCTTCGATTGCGAGCGCGCAGGAGGCCGCCAGCATCGTCGGACTGGTTCGAGACACAACCGGGGCGGTGATGCCCGGCGTGACGGTGGAGGCGGCGAGCCCATCGCTGATTGAGAAAGTGCGGAGCGTGGTGACCGACGAGGCGGGCCGCTACGCCATCGTGAGTCTGCGGCCGGGCACCTACGTCGTGACGTTCACGCTGGCCGGGTTCAAGACGGTGCGGCGCGAAGGCATCGTGTTGGAAGGCGCGTTCGCCGCGACCGTGAACGGCGACCTGGCGGTCGGAGCGCTCGAGGAGACGGTGACGGTGTCGGGGGCGTCGCCGGTGGTCAACCTGCAAAGCACGCAGAATCAGTTCGTGATTGGTCGGGAGGTGCTGGAAGTCCTGCCGGCGGCGCGCGCGGCCAATAGCGCCGCGGCGCTCGTGCCCGGCGTGAACTTCTATAGTCAGGGATTCGTGAGCGTCATGTCGGTGCACGGCTCCAACTCAGCGGATCAGCGCCGGTACTTCGACGGCATGCGCATCTCGCAGAACCTGACCGGCACCGGCAGCCAGGGCAACGGGACCGGGCTCAACGACCTCGGGCAGGAGGAACTGGTGTACGACGCCGGGTCGCAGTCGGCGGAAACCGCGATCGGCGGCGTGCGGATGGACTCGATTCCGAAGGAAGGCGGGAACCGGTTCTCGGGTGCCCAGCGCTTCTTGTACTCCAGCGGAGCACTGCAGAGGGACAACGTGCCGGACTCGTTGCGCCAGTACATCCGGCAAGGCGATGAGCTCGACTTCTCCTGGAGCACCGGCAACACGCTGGGCGGCCCGATCCTTCGGGACCGGCTCTGGTTTTTCACGTCCTTGCAGTTGGCGGCGAGCGACAGCTTCGTCGCGAACATGTACTTCCCGGACGGCCGGCGGGTCAACCGCGTCGGCGGTCGCATTGCGCCCAACGGGGCGCTGCGGCTGACGAGCCAGGTGTCGCCGCGGAACAAGCTGCGGGGGGCGTACTACAATTCGCGCGGCGCCGGAACGCAACGCTTCGACGTCGGCTGTACGGCGACGAGCGGGAACCGCGTGTCGTGTGTGGCGCCGGAGGCCTCGTACGCACTGCCGACGCCGATGAACCAGTCGGCCGATCTGAAGTGGAGCTCGCCGGTGACGAACCGGCTGCTCGCCGAGGTCCGGTCGTCGATGGCCGCCGCGACGTACCGGTTCGATTACCAGCCCGAAAGCGGGCCTTTCGATGTCATGAACCTCGACAGCGCCACCGGCTGGCGCACGGTGGCCAGCTCGGTCGCGAAGGCGGACTATTTGAGCACGGTGTGGAACCTCCTCGGGAGTGTCTCCTACGTAACCGGCTCGCACACGCTCAAGGCGGGCTTCAACCACGAATGGGGCGATTCCAGAAACCGTCTGAGTAAACGCGCGAACATGTCGACGCTGACATTCAATAATGGCGTGCCCACCTCGGTCACTGTCTACAACGGACCGGTGACCCCGCTCCTCACCTTGGACGCCGACTCGGGCGTATTCGTGCAGGACCGATGGACGTCGAGAAGGCTCACGCTGTTCGGCGGCGTCCGGTTCGACACCTTCGCCGCGTCGTATCCCGACCAGTCGGCGCCGGCCAACCCCTTCGTGCCTGAGC
>Ga0156018_1138_pt1 | contig 19451 bp, 19 predicted proteins | sample RifCSPlowO2_02_FD_107672 | JGI IMG/M metagenome (GOLD analysis project Ga0156018, IMG submission 107672) | Acidobacteria bacterium RIFCSPLOWO2_02_FULL_65_29 | reverse complement strand
GATCTTGGGCCGCATGTTCGTGATCGGCCGCAGACGCGACGAGTACCCGATGCCGCTTCCGTCGGTGTGGTGGGCGTAGTTGCTCAGGATGTTGAAACCGTTTCCTCCGGTGCCGCCGTAGGCGAGATAGCTGAACGTCGGAATCAGCAGCGCGATTCTCGCCATCGCCGCGCCCTTCTTCGGCCGTACGAAAAACGGGACGTAGTCTTCTGCGGAATCGGTCCGCAGCCTCGCGGCATACACGCCGGTCTTCAGATTGTCGGGAAGCTTGAACTCGAACCCGGCGTCCCATTTCGTATCGAGCAGATCGTCGTCGTGGAAATAGATCGCCCCGTACTGCTCGCGGGCGCGCTTGTAGTCCATCTCGAGACCGGTCCAGTTGTGACCGGTGACGGCCCGCGCCGGCAGGTTCACGGTCGTCCCATTCAGCCTGCGCGGCGAGGTGTCGGTCACCCGGTCGGTCGGAATATCTAGGGAAAAATCCCACGAGGCCACGGCGTCGGTCGGCCCTCGTCCTTGCGCGACGAGGTCGATATCCTGCCGGGACAGCGCTCGCCCGTAAATCCGAGGGTTGTCGATCTTGCCGTTATAGTACCCGCCCATCTTCATCGGGCTGCCGTCGGCATGCGCGGCCGCGAAGAGCAGCGGCGCGGTATTCGTCGCCAGGCTCTTGACCGTTGTCGTCCGCTCGGTCACCGTGCGCGTGGAATCGAACGTGAACTCAGTCACCGGCTGCTGATGAAGCGCAACCCGCCCGCTCGGCGCGTCGTACGTTGCCGCGACGAAATACCAGCTCGTCGTCACGTGGTGCGGCCGTGAGCCGCGGCCCGATCCCGGTATCGAAGGCACCCAGGGCCTGAGCGCGGTTTGAGCCCGCACCTTCTCGACGCGGCCCTTCTCGCCCAGCCACAGCGCGAGCCGGCCGTCCTCCTCGATGAACAATCCGTAGCCGGTCTGATCGACCGACGACCACTTCGCCACGATGCCCTGGTCGCCGTTCGGCGCGGCGCCGCCAGGCGCGCGCGGATCGTGCCTCGTGGGTGCAATCCACGAGGTGATCGTGAAACTACCGGCCAGCTTGAGCGCCGGATTGTCGGGCACGACCGCGTACGATCCGAGTGGCAACGCCTGGCGCTTGCCTGGATACTCGCCGTTAACCGTTGTGCTGACGACAGTCTCTTTGATTCCGGGGCCCTTGGGATTGGCGTCGCCGTGGATGAGCCGCACGATGTCGGCGCGGTAACGCGGCACCTGGCTGCTCACCATGAACTTGACGGATTCGCCCGGCTGCACGGTCATCTTGTCTGCGTAGCCGACGATGCCCATTCGGTCGAGGGCTTCCTGCGCCCCGGGTGACGCGCCCCGTCCACCCTGCGCCTGCGCGCCACGACCGACCGGCGCTTGCGCGCTCGCGGCCGGCGCGGCGTTCTGTCCGACGCTCGCCGGCTTCTGACCCCAGGCGATCACGAACACCGCCGTCAACAACAGCGCAGTCACAAAGAGCGCTCGAACGTTCTTAGCCATCGACATGAGTAGCTCTCCTCAGTCCGCCGACACGCGTCTCAGGACGGCAGGGGCTCGTCCCGGTATCAGAATGAAATCGGCGTCAACTACGAGGAAGCGGCGTTAGCGTCAGGAGCAAACACCGGGCCAATCGATTCGGTGAGAGCCGCGCCGACGCACCGCCTCTCGACGTCGCGCCGCCGACTCAAGCCGCCCTAATACGCCCGCGATGTTAGGCCAACTCAGTCAGAGACAGAGTTGCAAGTTGTGGCAGCGTATTCGCTCGTGGGGCGGCGGCGCGAATCACAGAATCCCGGACACTCCTGTCGCTCCTGCAAGCGTTCAGACGACAGGGATGTCGGAAGACCATTCGATCAGCGAACGACGATGGGAGATTCAGCCTCGGAAATGAAGATACGTGGGGGTTCCGAGCCATCAATGGAGGCTACCCAGACGTCTGACACGGCTGTCGTTCTCCGTGGCACGCCGTACAAAAGATGTCGGGCGTCCAGCCATTCGACTTGGTCGTCAATGTAACGTTCTTCGCTCGCGACAATTCGCTCGACGTTGGTTTGCACGTCGAGGACATGCAGGCGCCACGAATCGGGACTGGGACCGACGCGCTTCTTGTAAGCGAGCAACAGGCTGTCCGGAGACAGCGATGGGCACTCGACGTTCTCGCGGATGACGGTGAGCCTCCGCAGCCCCAGCTCCCCCCGCACGAGGTAAGTTCTTCCCGCCGTGCGCAACGCGGCATAGAACGTATTGCCGTCTTTCGCGAAGGTCACGCCCCAGAAGTTGAAATCCGCCGCGCGGATGCGTACACCGTCGCGCCACGTCGAAAACTGTTCCAGCTCGCCGATCTCGTCGCCGCTCGACAGATCGACGAGCGTGGTACGCGTCGAAAACTCGGCGGCGTAGTCGTCGCCGATCACGAACACCGTGACGGCCCCCACGCGCCCGTCCGCGGAAGTCCGTGTCCGGCTTGGAAGGCCCTGAAGCTTGATGGAAGCGCCCGGCTTGAGCGAGCCGTCGAGCAACACGGCCGTGTAAGTGTTGAAGACACCGCGCTGCAAATGCAGGCAGAGACCGTGACCGCCCGCAAACGAGAGCCGCTCGCAGGTCACCCCGGTGATCTGGCGCGCGCCGCCTGGCGAGTCGAGCGAAACCGTGGCGAGCGCACCGAAATCGCGGCCTGGGGCGGTGTTCCGGAAGAGGATGCGGGGTCGCGCAAGAGCGGCCGCGATTTCTTCCGGCCTCGCGCGCGAGGCTGCCTGTGGCGGCTGCGCATCGCTCTGCTGGATCCCCATCAGGATCCAGGCAAACAGCGCAGTGCTCGCGAACACGCCGCGGTGCCGGGTGAGCAGCCGCCAGTCTCGCCGCTTCTCTGCGCGCATCTGCTCGCGCACCCACATGAATGCTGCAACGGTCAGCGGCGCCAGGACGAGTAGCTCGCTGAAATGGACGCCGTACAGCCCGTCGGGGCTGTAGGGTTCCGTGGCCACGTGTAGAGCCTCGCTCCACGGCAGCAGGCGCGCTTCGGCCGATTCGTGAAACGCGTAAATCAGTCCCTGGCCGATGAACGCGGCTAGAAAGGCCCACATCGCACCAGGCAGCAGACGCGCGGGAAGCCGCCGGCCCAAGAACGCGGACACACTGCTCACCACGCCCGCGGCCGCGAGAGCCGTCGCGATCGAAGACGTGGCGTCGAGCGACCGGAGTTGGAAGGCCGCCGCGTGAAGCACCGACGCGATTTCCATCGTCTGCCGAACGACGATCAGGGAAGACAGAGCCGCGAAGGTCCAGAACGTGACGAAAGTCGGCTCCGGTAGCGTGCATTTGCGCGCGTTCACTCGCGACAACCATCGACCCCAGATCACGGCGATGACGATGGCGCTGATGGCCAGGAGCGCCTCGTCCAACGATTGATGGGCGCTGGCGTTGAAGAGCGCCGCGGCGACGAAGGACAGCGGAAACGAGAGAATCAGGCCCCGTGCGATGGCCGACGAGAAGCGATCGGCGTGGTGCGCGCGACACCAGACGAGGGCCGCGACAATCGGCATGAACGCCTGGAGACCCTGTGAGAAAGTCCGTAAGAAAAGGTATGACATGGCTCGGGCGCGTCGCGCCCGTTTGCAAGGATCGCGCCTATTGGTCCGCGTCCATAATCGTGAGGCTGTACCCGTCGCCGTGTACGGTGTGGATGTAACGGGGATTGCGAGGATCGGCTTCGATCTTTCGCCTGAGCCGGCGAATCGCGTAGTCGACCGCGCGCGTTTTCGGCTCTTCGGGAAATCCCCAGACCTCGCGCAGAAGCTCGACGCGGTGGACGACCGCGTTGTGCCGTTCCGCCAGGTACGACAGCAGGTCGAACTCCCGCCGCGTCAAATGGATGTCACGGCGGCCGGAGGTGGCCCTGAGCTCGTTGAAATCAATCAGGACCTTGCCGAGCTTGAGCCGCACCACCATCATCCGTGCGCGGCGAAGCACCGCTCGGATCCGCGCATGCAACTCCTCGAAGTCGAACGGCTTGGTCATGTAATCGTCGGCGCCCAGATCGAGGCCCTTGAGCTTGTCGGCTTTCTGATCCCGGGCGGTCAGCATGATCACGGGTGTGCGCCCACCCTGGCGAATCAGGCCGCAGAGATCGAACCCGTTCCGGCCGGGCAGCATGATGTCCAGCAGGACCAGGTCGGGACAGAAAGAACGCACGCGGCTCACGACGTCGTCGCCGTCGCCAACATTCGCCACCTCGAACCCGCAGAATGCCAAGTTGTCCGACAGTACGCGGGCAAGCCCTTGATCGTCCTCGACCACGAGAATCCGTTTTTTCATGAACCGGCCAGCGACGCCTACGCTACCACCGGACACACGCGGCGGAGCCGACCGATGCACGTTGCAAACGTGTGGCAGTAACCGGCTCGATCCGCGCATTCTACATGTTTCTCGACTTGTTGCGCGGAGGACGCTAGATTGGCGTGGTGAAACCTCGTCGATTCATCGGTTTGCTGTCGATCTCGCTGGTCGCGGTGATGGGGGGGTGCCAGGTCGAGCCTGCACAGAAACCGACGACGACGCTGACGATCGCTGCAGGCTCGGCCGATGGCGTCTACTATTCCGTCGGCAAAGCGCTCGCCGCCGCCTACAATCGCCTGCCGGGCGTGCAGGCCAGGGCCGAGCTTGGCGAGATGTCGTCCCAGAATGTGGAGAAGATCGAGACCGGCGCGGCCGACCTGTCCTTCGACGGCGCCGGCCACGCCTACCTAGCCTTCAAGCACGGCACGCAGGTCGACAGGCGGCCGCATGAAAGGCTTCGCGCGATCGCCGTGCTTTTCTCGACCGCGGTTCACATCGCGGCGCGCCGGGGGAGCGGCATTCGAGGCGTCGAAGATTTTCGCGGCAAACGGATCGCGGTTGGCTCCAGAGGCAGCTCCACCGAAGAAGCGAGCCTGCTCGTGTTGGAGAGCTACGGGCTCAACTACGACAGCTTCATGCCGGTGTTCCCCTTGAACCGCGATCTCGCCACCGATGCGCGCGAGGGGATACTAGACGGTTTCTTCCAGTTCACACCGCTCCAGCATGCGGTGATGACGGAAGTAATCGGATCGCTCGACTTCCAGCTGATCCCGATCACACGAGAAAAGATTGCCGACATTCAGGAGAGATCTCCATTTCTCCTGAAAAGCACAAGGATTTCGGCAGGCACCTACCGCGGTCAGACAGAGGACGTGATGACGGTCGGGACCGACATCCTGCTGCTCTGCCGCGAGGACCTTCCTGACCAACTCGTGCACGATCTGACGCGCACGTTGTTCGCGGCTGCGCCCGAACTGGCCGCCGCGCATCCCGCCGCCGCCGGCATTGATCCCGACCGAGGGCCGGCAGCGTCGATTCCGCTCCATCCGGGCGCCGCGCGCTATTATCGCGAGCGGGAGCTGCTCAGGTGAACGCACGTGTGGTCCAGATCCTTCACTCCTAGAATCGGCGCGACGATTCCGCTGGCCGTGTGCCTGGTGATCGCCACCACGTCAATGTTCTGGTTCGGTTACCGCGCGACGCGCGAGTGGCAGCGCAGCACCATCGAGGCCGACGACATCCGCGCGAAGAATCTCCTCACGGTGGTAGTCGCCGCCCTCGAACGAGACATGAAGGGCGCGCAGGCGAGGGTCCTTCTTCCGTTCAACCGCGCGATTCTGAACACGAGCCTTCCCTACGATCTGGCTGACCGTTTCGCAGGGAGCTTCGCCCGGTATCCCTACGTGGAGTCGTTCTTTCACTGCGTGATCTCCACGACCGGCGAAACCACAACCTACGTCTTCAACCGCGCGGATCGGCCGCCGGGCTGGGACTCTTCGCGAGGTGCCGACGATCCCTATCCGGTGCTCGTCCGCCGCGATCCGGCCGCGATGGAACCCATCGTGGCGTTCGCGCGCGCCCAAGCGCCGAGCGGCGCCCGTTTCGTGACCTTCGAGCACGCGATAGGTGACGTCCGACACCAGACCGTCGCGCACCTGCTGTACTCGGGCGAGGTCGGCATCCGGCTGTTTGCCACCGTCGGCTTCACCGTGAACTTGGACTGGGTGCGGCGGCACTACTTCAACGATTTCATCCGTGACATGCGCGACATCATCGAGGACCCGGCGCTCGAGATCGAGATCGTCGACGACTCTGGCCGGACCGTCGCCGCCAGCACGGACGGGCTCAAACCGGGGGCGCCATCGCGCGCGTTTCCGTTGCTCTTTGCCGATGCTGTGGTAGTGACGCGCGCACGGTCTGCGGAGCGTGTGCCCGAGTGGTCAGTCCGCGTCAGCGTCGGCGACGATGCCGCGCTCGCGGCGGCGAGCCGTGGTGCCACGCGCACGCTCGCGCTCCTGGTCGTGGCCGGTGTGATTGCCATCGTCGCCCTGGCGCTGACCGTGCGCGCCGCCCGCGCAGCTGCCGAACTCGCCACTCTGCAGTCGGAGTTCGTGTCCGCCGTCAGCCACGAAATGAAGACGCCGCTCTCGCTGATCACGCTCGCCAGCGACACACTGGCCAACGGGAGGTACGACTCGTCCACGACCATCAAGGACTACGGCGAGCTGCTGGCGAAGGAAGCGCGTCAGCTGACGAGGCTCATCGACAACGTCCTGTGCTACGCGCGCCTGCACGACTCGGCGGCCCGGTCGATCGTCGAACCCGTGGACATTCTGGATCTTGTCGAGGAATCCGTGAACCGCTTCAGGCCGCAGTTGAACGCGCACACCTTCGACCTCCAACTCCAGCTCCCGCTCGAGGTACCCGCCGTCCAAGTCGATCGCAGCATGTTGCAGCACGCCATCGACAACCTGATCGACAACGCGGTCAAGCACGGAGAAGCCGGACGGCAGCTGGCGGTCAGGGCCTTTGCCGACAAGGACTGGGTGCACATTCAGGTGGCCGACGGCGGGCAAGGCATTCCGGCCGACGAAATTCCGCGCATCTTCGACAAGTTCTACAGAGGCACCGGCGCGAAGCAGCGCGGAAGCGGCCTCGGCCTCGCGATCGTCCATCGCATCGTCCACGAGCAGGGCGGGCGGATCACAGTCAAGACCGAGGTGGGCAAAGGAACAATGGTCGACATCTCGTTCCCGGTGTCGAAGGTCCAGTCGGCGGGAACGGCGGCGTAATCGCGAGAGTTGGTGGTCTGCCCCGACTTGATCTCGACCGCCGCGAGCCGATCGCCCTGCTCGATCACCAGCATCAAGGGTGTTGTTTGCAAATCATATCTTCAACTAACACCCCCCTCGGCCATCCGTGGGCCGAGGAACCGACTCACTGAATCGTCCTGAGTCCCGACTCGAACGTTGGGTATCGAAGCTCCGGCACGAGCTCTTCGCGCGCGCGGCGCGTGTCGCCCCAGTGCGACACGCGGCCAATCCGGATGAAGTCGCGCGTGAAGGGCGCGGGCGTGCGGGCGACGAAGGCACCCGCCTCGCAGAGCGCCGCCGAGAGATACACGAGCCACACGGGTACGCGCATCGGCCGCCGGTATCCCCACACGCGGCACGCTTCGTCGAGAAAATACTGGAGCGTCACCGGCTGATCGTCTCCGACGTGGTAGATACCTTCGACGCGCGGCTTGACGATCGCGGCTTCGGTCGCGCGCAGAAAATCCTCTGTGGCCAGCATCTGCATCAGCGTCGGCTCGCGCCACACCGCGAGCAGGCGATGGCGCGCCAGCCAGCGCGCCGCCTCGATCATCAGAATGCCCTTGCCGTAGACCATGCCGAGCCGCAGAACCACTGGCGTCGTCGACGTGCCTCGCGTGCGCTCGAAGAGCCGCCGCTCCTCCTCGAGCCGGGTCTGGGCATGGACCGAAATCGGCTGCCGGTCGAGGCGCCCCGTGGCCGGCTGCTCGAAAGAAGTTGGGCCTTCGACGTGCGGAAACGAGATCAGAATCAGCCGCTTCACGCGCGCCTCGATGGCGGCGCTCAGCAGGTTGGAGAAGTAGCCGATGTTGGTCTTCGGAAGAAACGTCTCGGGACGAGGCGCGAAGAGCACGCCGGCAAAGTGCACGACGACGTCGACGCCCTCGACGGCCGGCGCGATCGTCCGCGGATCGGCGAGGTCGGCCTGCACCGGCCGGACGCGCGGTGCCGCCGCCACATCTGGCGGCAGCGGCCGCCGGTGGTACATCAAACGCAACGAGTGCCCGCCCGCGATGAGATGACGGGCGAGCAGGCCGCCGAGGTTGCCGGCCGCGCCCGTGATCAGAATCGTTGGCGCGTCTTCAATTCGACCGGCATGCGCGCGTTGATCTGAGTCAACCACTGGTCGAAGGCCTGGCGCGGTCTCCGCCTACCCCGCCGGCATGGAGATTCGGCGCTCACCGAGAGGCCGCGAGCTCAGTCACGACATCCCATTTGAACCGCACGAACCGGAACAGCTCGCTCTCGAGAATCCGCTCCTGATCGCTGTGCGCGCCGAAGCCCTTCGGGCCGTCCTCGGAATCGAGGGCAGGGCCGATGCCGTAGCACTGCATCCCCTTCGCGCGCAGATACGACATGTCGGTCGCGCCCGTGCTCATGGTTGGCAGCGTGACCGCGTTGTAGTGGCGCTTCACCGCCCCTTCGAGCACGCGGAACGCCTCGGTGTCGAGCCTGGCGACGGGCGTGCCGGGACGGCTGCGCGCCGCGAAGCGGACGTCGATCGCCGGATCGTTGATGACCTTGCGAACCTGCTCGAGGAACTTCTCGGGGTCCTCGTCGGGCAGCAGGCGCACATCGAGCGACGCCTTGGCCTCCGAGGGGATGACGTTGAGGCGGTACCCGGCCTGGAAGATGTTCGGCGAGATCGACGATCGCAGCATCGACGCGTGCCTGGGCTCATGCTCCAGAAAGTAGTCGTAGGCCGCGCCCACAACCTTGGAATCGAGGCTGAGCGCCGCTCGATACTGCTTCGCCTCCTCGGCTGTCGAGATATCGGCCAGGCGCTTGAAATACGCGCCCGTGGTCTCGTTGATGCGCAGATCGCCCTTCCACGACGCCGCCGCGCCCACGGCGTTCGCGAGGTGCACGATCGGATTGGTGAGGAGCGGAACCGACCCGTGTCCCGCGATGCCTCTGGCGATCAACTCGATTGCCCGGGGGATCTTCTCCGTCGTCTGCACGGAGGCGAACTTCACCTGGCCGCCCACGCGCGTCACGTTGCCGCCTTCGGCCAGACAGTATTCGGCGTCGATCTCGGCGTAGTGCTGGTCGACCATGAACTGGATGCCGACGCGCGTGGTGCCTTCCTCGCCGGCCTCGGCCAGAAAGATCACGTCTCGCGCCAGCGGCACGTTCAACCGCTTCAGCATCACCATTGTCATCAGGGCGGCCGTCAGGTTGTCCTTGTCGTCGACGGTGCCGCGGCCGTACACCCAGCCGCCGTCACGCGTCGCACTGAACGGCGGGAACGTCCATTTCGCCGGGTCCACGTTCACCGTGTCGGTGTGACCCATGATGAGAAGCGGGCGCCGGCTTCCGTTGCCTTTCAGCCGGGCGACGATGTTCACGCGCCGCGGCTCGAGCGTGAACACCTGCACCGGGATGCCCTCTTTGTCGAGGACGTCCTTCACGTACAGCGCCGCCGGCTCCTCGCCGCCCGGTGGATCGGTGGTGTCCAGGCGGACGAGCGCCTGGAAGTGGCGTATCGTTTCTTCCTGCAGGCTCGTCCAGTCGGGCTGGGAGCGACCCTGTGTCGACGTCGAGACAGGATGAAACGCGACGGCGGCCGCGAAGAGCCACACGACAATTCTGGTGATGTTGCGCATGGATTCTTTCTCTGCGTCCTCGGCGTCCTCTGCCCTTCGACCCTTCGGCTCGCTCAGTGTCGGCCCGAGCGTGTCGAGGGACCACGAGCTCAGGGCATCCCGAGCATGTCGAGGGATGCGGTGATCTCTTTTGTTTTGCGAGCGCGCCTCTACTTCATCTGCGAGTAATCCGTCGGGTCCATGAAAACCGAGACCACCTGGCTGGTCAGCGATCCGTTCACCTGGGATTCCGTCCTGGCTTTCACCCATTCCGGATCCTTCCCGAAGGCGGCCCAGCTCTGCTTCGCGGTCTCGCGATCCTTGTGGGCGAGCACGTAGATCAAGGTGTTCTGGGAAATGGGCGCGTCCTGCGGGACGAAGTACCCGACGTTGGTCATCCCGTGCTTCTCGAAGAGGCGCACGGTGTGGTTGCGGAACCGCGCCTGCAGCTCGCCCAGCTTCCCTTCGGGCGCCGTGTAGGTCCGGAGCTCGAAGACGCGCTTGCTCGACTGCGCTTCAACGACACTCCACGGCTGAACGACACCGCCGAGCGCGAACCCGCCGGCGAACACGGCGGCCGAAACGGCGACAAGAACTCGTGTATTCACGACCATCGGCACTCCTCCCGGCCGAAACCCGGCCCCGGAAACAACAATCCTAGATCACGTTGCGCGAGACCTGGCGCGAGATTCTCCCCGATACGGCACACTGTACCCGATCGGGACCAGGATTATGGGCTTGCTTCTGCTTTCGGCACAATCGGGAGAACCGCATGAACAGGGGGTGAAGGCAGAATCGATTCGCGCTCGCCCGGCCATCGTCAGCGCCTGATTCGCTGAACGCGTCGCTTGATGTCGATGACCGCCAGTCCCGCCGCCTTCGCCACCGCCAGTTGCCGATCATCGGCGGAGACGAATGTCGTGCACGTCGCGACGCGCGCTGCCGCAACGTGAAGCAGGTCCAGACTGCGCGACAGGAACTTCGACGTGTACAACCGTGACAGTTCGTACGCATCAGCGAACACGCGGTCCAGATCGAGGGAGAGTCGCACCAGCCGTTGATTCTCGATATCGTCGTGAAGCTGAACGCGAATCGTTCGACACTCTTCCCGGGTCATGACAGCGCGCCCTACCAAGAGGTCAAACGCGTTCGGCACCTCGAGCTCGTGGAGCTGTGTATATGGCACCTGCGGCACGGCACGGAGGGCGCGGCGAGCCGGCTTCGAAAAGCGTTCGGTGACGTAGACCGCGACGAGCGCGCTCGAGTCGATGTAGGTGGTCACCGTTCCCCACGGCTCTCCGCCAACACCTCTGACGCGCCGGGCGTGAGGATGCGGTCACCAAACACCGCGTGGGCACGCGCATCCAGATCGGGCCACGGAGAAACGGGCGCGGTGGCTCGCACTGGAGCAAGCCGCGCCACTGGGCGGCGGCGGCGCGTCACCTCGATGACCTGACCTCGCTCGACACGCGCCATGACCCGTTTGAGATTCTGCTGAAGCTCGCGGACCGAGACCGAATTCTTTTGCATGTCTAACATTTTGCATAACAAATCAGGGCTTGTCAAAAGCTGCGGCCCGCCGGACCTATTCAGTTTCCTGGCCCCAGCCCTCGCTCCTCCACTAATCCCGCATCAGCTCGTCGGACCAGGCGGGCTGGCGCACGAGCTTTCGCGGCAGAAACTCGGCGAACACGGGCTTGATGTCGACGAGGGGCGTGCCGTCGATGGCGTCGAGGCCGCGGACGTGCAGCGTCCGGCCGATGGCAGCACGAGCGATCCGCAGCCTGACGGAAAGCCAGAACCTGCAGTTGCCAGCTTCCTGGCATCCGAATGGCAGGTACCTCGTCTTCGGGGAGACGAATCCGCAAACGGGTGCGGACCTCATGATCCTGCCGAGGGCTAGGCAAGGGCTAGGCACCAGGTCAGTTGACATGTGACTCACATGTGCGCATGCTTCAGACATGTCGAAGATGGTACAGGTCCGAAACGTGCCAGACGCCGTGCACCGGAAGCTGAAGGCCCGAGCCGCGATCGCGGGTCAATCGCTGTCGGACTACCTGCTGGCAGAGCTCGGGCGCATCGCCGCTCGGCCGACGCGCGAGGAGATGTTGGCCCGCCTCCACGGTCGAACGCCCGTCGAGTTGAAGACTCCTGCCGCAGTCGTCATTCGCGAGGAGCGTGAGTCGGCGTGATCGTCGTCGACGCTTCGGCGATGACAGAGTTCCTGCTTCAAACCCGCCTTGGTCTGAGAGTCGAGGCACGCCTGTTCCGGGACGGAGACGAGTTCCATGCGCCGCACCTGATCGACGTCGAGGTCGCGCAGGCGCTTCGACGCCTCGTACGGACAGGCGAGGTGCGCGCCGAGCGAGCTAAGGAGGCCATCGCCGACCTCACCGACTTCGATCTGCGCCGGCACCCGCACATCGATCTGCTCGGTCGCACGTGGGAGCTACGCGACAACCTCACATCGTACGACGCGACGTACATTGCGCTCGGGGAGGCGATTGCCAGCCCGCTCGTGACCTGCGACGGCCCGCTGGGCGCCACGCCTGGACACACCGTGCGAGTTGAAGTCATCCGCTGAGGCGTTACCGTGGCGACCGGGCAGAAGGCTTCAGCCCTCGCGTTTCCAGTAGTCCCGCATCAGCTCGTGGGACCATGCGGGCTGCCGCACGGGCTCGCGCGGCAGAAACTCGGCGAAGACGGGCTTGATGTCGACGACGGGCGTGCCGTCGATGGCGTCGAGGCCGCGGACGTGCAGCGTTCGGCCGTCGCGTTTTTCGATCTGCACGATCGTCGCGCCAAGGCGGTTGGGCCGCGCCTTTCCTCGCTGCGCGAAGATGCCTACACGAGGCCATGCCGTATTGCCCCGCGGATGTCTGGCGCCGGTGACGATGGACGTGTCGTCGAGGCGATCGAAGAAGAAAATAATCTCGGCGTGCGAGAACGCCTCGATGCCGTCGAGGCTCTCGGTGGGAACATGGTCGGCAAGCTCGATCGTGGCGCGCGAGTCGCCCCAGTAATCGTCCACCACCACGCCCCGCCCTCCGCGCACGACACCGACGGGCGTGAGCGCGATCATGACGGCTCGACCTCGACCTTCGTCGTCACGGAATTGGCGATGTAGCACTCGTGGTGCGCGCGCTCGTGCAGCGAGCTGAGCTCGGCGGCGTCCGGCGCCGTTCCTCCAAACTGCACGGAAGGGCGAAGGACGACGCGCGTGATCGCCTGTCGGCCTGCCTCGTTCTTCTCGAGATAGCCCACGGCCCGGTCCACGTACGACTCCACGACGAAGCGCTTCTTCGCGGCAAAAAAGAGGAAGAACAGCACCCTCTGCCCCCCGCCCTTGGCCCTCTGCCCTTGGCCCTTGGCCCTATCTGACCGCCCCCCCGCCGTCCGCCTGCCGGCGATCGAGGCCGCCTTCGAGCACACCGCCCGTCGGATCGACGACGATGACCGCAGCCACGCCTTGACTATCGGTCTCGCGCACGTCGTGTCCCCGCGCCTTCAGGATGTTGAGGGTATCGGGCGAGAACGCGAACTTCTCGTACGTGATCCGGTCCGGCAGCCACTGGTGATGGAAGCGCCCGGCATCCACGGCCTCCTGCGCGTTCATCTCGAAATCGACGACGTTCAGGATGGTGAGGAGTACGGTGTTGATGATCGTCCGGCCGCCGGGCGAGCCCGTCACCATGGCGAGCTTGCCGTCCTTCGTGAGAATGGCCGGCGTCATGCTCGACAGCATGCGCTTGCCGGGCGCGGCCATGTTCGGCGGCGTCCCAATCAGCCCCTCCGCCGTCGTCAGACCCGGGCCGGCGTTGAAGTCGCCCATTTCGTTGTTCAGCAGGAATCCTCCGCCGGCGACGACGATCTTCGAGCCGTAGCCGGCCTCGAGCGTGTAGGTCATCGACACGGCGTTCTGCTGATCGTCGACGATCGACAGATGCGTGGTCTCGTTGCTCTCCGTCGGCCAGGTGAAACTGGTCGGCGACGACTTCGACGCTCGGGCGCGGCCGATCGTCTTGCGCAGCGTGGCCGCGTAGTCCTTCGACGTGAGCCGATCGATCGGCAGCGACGGATTGAAGTCGGCGTCGCCCAAGTTCTCGGCGCGATCCGCGTAGGCGCGACGCATGCTCTCGGCGACGAGATGAATGGTGTCGGCCGATCCGAAGCCGTTCGCCTTCAAATCGTACCCTTCGAGCACGTTCAGCATCTCGACGAGCGCCGTGCCGCCCGAGCTCGGCGGCGGCATCGACAGAATCCCGTAGCCCCGATAGGTGCCGCGGACGGGCTGGCGCTTCTTGGCCTGATAGTTCTTGAGATCGTTCAGCGTCATCAGGCCGCCATGCGCCTTCATGTCGGCGGCGATGAGATCGGCCGTCTCGCCCTGGTAAAAGCCGGCGGCGCCCCGGTCGGCGATGCGCTGCAGCGTGCGCGCGAGATCGGGAAGCCGCAGGATCTCGCCCGCCTCGTACGGCTCCCCCTTCTTCGAGAACTGAGCGAGCGCGGCGGGTGAGCGCTTGAACTGCCGAAGCGTGCCGGCAAGCGAGCGCGCGAGCGCCACCGAGATCGGGAAGCCGTCTCGCGCGAGCTTCACCGCGGGATCGACCAGGCGCTTCCACGGCAGCGTGCCGTGCTCGGTCCACGCCAGGTGCAGGCCAGCGACGGTGCCAGGCACGCCGACCGAGATGTAGCTGTTGTGGTGCAGGTCCGCGTCGTACTTCCCGGCATTGAGGAACATGGTCGGCGAGGACGCCGCGGGCGCGGTTTCGCGGAAGTCGTACGCGGCTGCCGCGCCAGACCCGGTGCGGACGACCATGAAGCCGCCCCCGCCGATGTTGCCGGCGGTCGGGTGCACGACGGCCAGTGCAAACGCGGTGGCGACCGCTGCGTCGACCGCGCTGCCCCCTTCGCTGAGCACTTCGCCGCCGATCTGGGAGGCCATGGCGTTGGCCGAAATCACCATCGCCTTTCGCGCGCGAACCGGCTGTGAGCTCGCGCTGGGAAAGGCGACGACCGCCAGGGCGGCAATGGTAACGGCGAGAATCAGTTTGCGCATACGGCCTCCCGAGCCCACGTAGGCCGGGTCCTGTTCTTCGGACCCGGCTTCGCCAGGCGGGTCGACAACGCAAGACCCGCCCTACGCGTCAGGCGATCCTAAAACGGCTGCTCGAGCGACGAGCTCTGCGGCGTGAAGAGCTCCGCCCCGTTCTCGGTGATCACCATGTCGTCCTCAACGCGGACGCCGAACTCGCCGCGAATATAGATGCCCGGCTCGTCGCTGAATGTCATGCCCGGCTGCAGCTTCAGTGTATTGCCACGCACCAGATATGGCCACTCGTGGCCGTCCATGCCAAGTCCGTGGCCGACCCGGTGCGTGAAGTACTTGTAGTCGGGGCCGAAGCCGGCGTCGACGATGACCTTGCGGGCGGCCGCGTCGACAGCCTGGCACTCGACGCCCGGGCGCGCGGCGGCCAGCGCGGCGTCCTGCGCCCGCCGTTCGATCTCGAAGACCCGCTTCATCGTGTCGGCCGCCGTGCCGAGCACGAACGTGCGGCTCAGATCCGACTGGTAGCCTTCGACGCTGCAACCCCCGTCGATGAGGAGAATCGTCCCCTCGCGGATCGTCTGCGGGGTAATCGATCCGTGCGGCAGCGCGGAATACTCGCCCACCTGGACGCTCGCCCCGCCGTCGAATCCCAGGCGCGCGTGGGCGGCTGAGACGAGCTCGCCGAAATCGTTCTGCGTCATGCCTTCGCGGAGCGACTTGTACGCGGCGTCGTACGCCAGCAGCGTGACCTTCGACGCCAGGCGCATCAGATCGAGCTCGTGCGCGTCCTTCACGCCGCGGCATCCGGCCGACACCGGCGTGGCGCTCGCCAGGGTCAGCGCCGGGGCGGCGGCGGCCAGGCCATTGCTGAACACGAAGCGAACCGTCTCTTCGATGCCGACGCGTCCGCTCGCGATGCCGCGATCGCGAAGCCCGTCGGCCACGCGCCGGTACGGGCTCTCGTGCTCCTCCCACGTGCGAACGTCCGCCGACGAGGCGAGCGGCCCGCGCGCGATCTGCTCCCGGGCGCGATCTTCCTCGAATGCCGGACACACGTAGAACGGCTCGCCTGTGACGGGCACGACCATCGCAAAGAGCCGCTCGGAGACGCCCCATCGAATGCTCGTGAAGTACACAAGCGATGTCCCGCCGCCGAGCATGATCGCGTCGAGCTTCTGCTCGGCCATCAGGCGGCGGGCCTTCTCCAGCCGCGCACGCCGCTCGCTGGCGGTAATCGGCCGCGCCTGATCGCGCATCGACGTCAGGCTCGCGATGGCGCTCGGGACTGGCGTCTGCTCCCGGGCGTGCGCGGACGCCTGACCTGCCGCCGCGGCGGCCGGCAAGAGCATGAACTCACGACGCCCAATCATCTCGAACCTCCGGGAGTCTCAGCCCCACAAGGGCCGCAACATTTCTCTCGCATTGCTACTTAACAGTCTTGCCACGAAGACACGAAAACACGAAGAAGACCAACAGGGGTTGCGATCTCTGCGAGCTCTGCGGTCATCGTCGCGGCAGCACCCGACCCAGCCAGTCTAACGCCGCACCCGCCACCCGCTCCACACCGTACCGAGCGACCAGCCAATGGCCACGGCCCTCGAGCACGACGTGATCGGCGCCGTGGCGCGCCACGGTCCGGTTCGAGATCCGGCGCGCGATCATCCGATCGTCGCCCGCGGTGATGCACAGCATCGGGCACCGCACCGGCCCGACCGCCACCGCGGACGTGCCGAACACCATCGCTCGATACGCGCGCACCGATTCATAGCCAACCGTGTCGAAGATCTCGCGTTGCTCGCACGCCGGCACATCCTGCGCGCCCATGCGGCTGAACGCCGATAACGTCGGCCGGAACGGTGCGCCCAGTAGAAACGGCGGCAGCAGCGGGAAGATGTCGACGAGCGACCGGAGCTGCGGGACGACCGGCCCGGAGGGAGCCGTCGCCAGACACACGAGCGCCGCACACGGTCCGGATGTCGCGAGCTGCTGCCCGAGCAGCCCGCCCATGCTGTGGCCGACAATCACCGGCGGCGCCGGCATCGCGGCCCTGACGCGCTCGAGCGCCGCCAGGTAGTGTTTGAGCTCCAGCGATGCGAGCGCCGCCGGATCCGACGGCTCGTGGCCGGGCAGCGACTCGGCGACGCACGCATATCCGGCAGCCGTGAATCGCTCCATCAGCGGATGAAGGTGGCTGGCGCGGCTGAACGTCCCATGAATAAAGAGCGCGGGTGGTCTACTTCTCACTTCTGAGTTCTGACTTCTGACTTCTAACTTCCAGATAAGGGTTCCACGCCGGCGGCCCAGTGCGTAAGTGATGCTCCACGCGTGATGCGATCGCATCCGCCGAAAGCGAGGTCGCGTCGACACCATCGAAGTGCAGGCTGGGCGTGATCGCGTCGACGCCGTCGAAGACCCAGCGGCCCGTCGTGCGCTCCTCGGTGTTGAGCTCCTGCGCGAGCGGGCAGAGATCCACCCGCGGCGCGACAGGTCTCGACCGGAACTGCACCCAGCCTTCGTACCGGTACCGCACCTCGACGCGCCGGCCGTGGACGACGAGCAGCCGGCTGCACGGTGTCCGAGTATGCAGCGCATAGGGGTGCGCCATGTCCTCGCGCGTGGGAATCCGGACGATCGCCAGATCCAGGCCAGCCCGCTCCTCGATGGTGATGACGCGTGTGTCGATCAGGCGCTCCGTGGCCGTCAGCCGGGCGTCTTCCGCTTCCCAGAAACGACGGTAGTCGTCCACGTTCGCCAAGACGCGCGGCAGCACGTTGAGCAGACTGCGGTAGAGGACGGCCGCCTGCGCTCCGTACGGAAGCGCGAACGTTCCCTTCTCGAGCGGCGACGTTTCCTCGTCGGCATGCGCCGCGAGCGTGAATGCCATGCGGGCTGCCTCGCGAGTCGCGTACACACCGAAGTCGCCCGCCGTCGCGACGTCGATGAGGCGGCGCCGGTTGGCCAGCGCGGTCTCCGCGTCGACCATCGAGAAGATGCCGACCAGGCCGTCCTCGTCGAAATGATTGTTCGACACGGCGTCGGCATCCACGTGGAACGCCGGCGCATCGAGGTAGTTGAAGACGATGGCCGCCGAGGTGTCGGCCCCAAGCGCTTCCGGCGTGCCGCTCTTCGGCCAGTGCGACAGCGTGAGCAGTGTGCCCGAAGCGGCCGCGCCGTCCACGATGATGCTGGGCTCGGCTTGGAGCTCTTCGTACGGAACGTAGCGCATCACAGCCGCAAGGTACCTATCTCCGCCCGCGCAGTATGCCGCCCAGCACGCCCCTCAGCATCTGACGCCCGAGCTGGCTGCCCACCGTCCGCGCCGCCTGCTTCGCCATCGTCTCGACGGCGCCCTGCCGTCGCTTCGTGCCCCAGAGAAAATCGTTGACCGCGCCGCCGCCGGGACGCTATTGTTCGCGAACCAGCGTGAGCCGGCGCTGCAAGCTTTCGCCCCTGCCGCGGTTCGCACTCGGCCCCGGGCCGAAAAACATCTTGCCGCCTTCGAAGCGGAAGTAGCGCACCTGTTCGGTGCCGACGTAATCGGGACGCCACGCGGCCTCGACTTTGAGCGTGACTCTTCCCGCCGCCTCGTCGACGGTGCAGGGTCCCGTGTACGAAATGTAGGTGCTGAACAGCGCCGCCTTCATCTGTTCGACGGTCGTTTGCGCACCTGCCGGAAACGCCGCCACGTCGGTCGACATGATCTGCAGATAGCAGGCGCCGTCCTGGACCACGATCGATCCGGCCGGGTGCGCGCCCCACGGCAGGCGGCCCACCGTCCCGTCGGGGCGCATGTCTTCCGCCGCGACGAGCTTCCATCGCCCCTGGATGGTCTCGGCGGCCGCCGAGCTCGATATGGCAAGCATCGCAATGACAGCAAGAGTTTTCATTCGTTCACCTCTGCCCTCTGCCCTCTGCCCTTTGCCCTTTGCCCCTCCGCCCTTTGCCCTTTGCCCTTCTTTCCTGCCTGGTGTCGTATAGTGTAGGCGCAAATTCAAGGAGGCCTCGATGAAGATTCCATGGCTGGCAGCGCTTCTGAACTTCATTTTCATGGGTGCGGGCACGTTCTACAACGGCCGCCGGGTCCCGCTCGGCGCCGCCCTGACCGTGGGCGCGCTCCTGCTGACCTATGTGGAGATGAGCCTTCAGACGCTGAACCAGACGCTGTGGGCCGTCATGTTCGGCGCCGTGTTCCTCAACAACACGTTCCTGGCCATCGACGGCTTCCAGGAAGCCAAGAGCATCAACGACAAATCCGGCCGCTAGTCAGCTGACGGACACCGCAGGGACCGCCGAGCTCACAGCGCGGCAGAGCCGCAACCACACTGGCTCTTGGTGGCGCAGAGAACCGATCGTGACGCAAACGATCGGCCACGAAGGCTCGAAGGCACGAAGAAGACCCATGGTCTCTTCGCGCTGAACCGAAGGACCCCTGGTTGGTCTTTTACGCGTCTTCGTGTTTTCGTGGCAAGAGGGGTCTTGGCAGGAAGTGCAGGCCCGCGCGTCAGCGTGGCCGGATGTTCACGTTGGCGCGAAACACGTTCGTCGGGTCGTACTTCGTCTTGATCTCCCGCAGCCGCGCGTAGTTGGGGCCGTACACGGTCGCCGCAATGTCGTCGGGCTCGTCCCGATCGAGATAGTTCACGT
>Ga0156018_1211_pt1 | contig 19498 bp, 16 predicted proteins | sample RifCSPlowO2_02_FD_107672 | JGI IMG/M metagenome (GOLD analysis project Ga0156018, IMG submission 107672) | Acidobacteria bacterium RIFCSPLOWO2_02_FULL_65_29 | reverse complement strand
TTGAGCCGGCTCTTCAGCCGGTGCGGCTTCAGGCGGCTTCAGCCGCAAGCCGACTTTCAGTCGGAATTGGAGTCTACCGGCTTTAGCCGGTACGTGTTCAACGAAATCTGAGGATTTGAGGATCTGAGGATCTTGTGAAATCTGAGGATCTGAGGATCTCGCAAAGTTTGAGGATTTGCGAAATCTGACGACTTGCGAGCGCGCTCCCAAATCCTCACATTCTCAAATCCTCAATTCCTCAAATTCCCCGCTCGTCTATCTGGCCTGCGTCCCTGGTCGCGCGGGCGGGCGCGGCATGGGCTTCCGCGGCAGCAGCTGGTCCCGGTTGGCGGCGTGGTAGACGAACGACGCGACAATAACCGCGTTCTGCATCATGTCGGCGGCCTGAATGCGATCGTAGACGTCCATGCTCGAGTGGTGCGTCCTCGAGTCGTACTCGACCGGATCCTGGATGAACTGGAAGCCGGGCAGTCCCACCGCATCGTAAGACAGATGATCGGTGCCGCCCGTGTTGCGGATCGTGAGCGTGCTCATCTTCAAGTTTTCGAACGGCGCCATCCACGCGTCGAAAATCGGTGTGACGGCCTCGTTGCCCTGGAGGTAGACGCCGCGAATGGCGCCCGTCCCGTTGTCGACGTTGAAGTACCCCGAAAGCGTCGCGTGCGCCGGCTTCGGCTCCATGGTCTGCCGATCGGCGAAGTGCCGGGTCACGTAGGCGCGCGAGCCGAGGATCCCCTGCTCTTCGCCCGTCCACAGGCCGATGCGCACGGTTCGGCGAAGCCGAAGCCCCGTGGCCTTCAGGATGCGCATCGCTTCCATCATCACGGCCGACCCGGCGGCATTGTCGGTGGCGCCCGTGCCGCCGTGCCACGAATCGAAATGCGCGCCGATCATCACGAGCTCGCCGGCCTTGTCGGCGCCGGGAATCTCGGAGACGAGGGTGAAGGCGTTCAGATCGGCGTCGTGGAACGTGTTCTTCACGTCGAGCTCGAGCGTGACGGGCATCTTCTTGTCGAGGATCCGCACCAGCCGGTTGTAGTGCTCGACGGCCATCACGATCTGCGGAACGGTCGGGGGATCCGAGGCGTTGCGCGAACCGCCGCCCTGCACGAACACCGTGCCTCCGTCGCCGCGGCCGGGCTCGAGCGTGGCCGCCACGCCCTCGCTGACCAGAAACGCGGTGCGCCGGGCCGGGAATCCCGCGTCTCCGGCGCCTCCACGGCCCGGTCCGCCGCCGCGGCCTTGCGGAGGCCCGATGGGCTGGCGCGCGCGGTCCGCGAGCTCCTGATCGGTGTACCGGTGCCCCTCGGGATCGAAGTGCGCGGCGACGGCCCGCGCCGGCGCCGTGAGGATGAATTTGCCCTTGAGCGTGCCGCGGAGATTGTCGAGGTCTCGATCGGTGTTGAGCGTCACGAGCACGGCCTCGGCCCTCACCGGACCTTTCGTGCCAGGCGTCCACGCCTTGGGATATCCGATGAGCGGCGCCACCGTCGGCGCGATCATGTGCGCGACGAAGCGATCGTTGGTCCACCCGCGGCCGAACGGCCCCCACGGCTCGAGCGTCGTATTGACGAGACCCCAGCTCTGCATCTGCTTGACGGCCCATTCGCCCGCCGCGCGGATGTTGGGCGAGCCGGTCAGCCGCGGCCCGTAGACGTCGGTGAGGTAGCTGGTGATCTCCATCACCTTGGAGCGCTGGAACCCTTCGTCTTTGATTCTGTAGATGGCCTGAAGGTCCACCGGCTCCTGGCTCTGCCCGGCCACCGGCGGCAAGACGAAGCCGGCAGTGAGAACAGCCAGGGCGATGGCCAGCGATCGGCGGGCGCGCGTGGTGGTCGAGCTCATGTCATCGTTCCTGTTCTACGTTCCTGACATTCTTCGCGAAGGCCGGCCTGCCGCCAGGCGTGCATGTGTCCGGCCAGATAGATCACCTGGGTGAAGCCGTGGCGCCGCAGGGCGCCGCCGGCGCGCCACGCACGCGGGCCGTGTCCACAGTACACGACGACCGGTTGATCGGGCGCCGTGGAAATCTCGGCGAGGTGCGCGCCGACGGTCCAGAAGGGCAGGTGCAGAGCACCAGGCACGTGTCCGCGTTTGAACTCCCACGCCGAGCGTACGTCGAGAATCGCCGGCGGATGTCCGGCATCGATCTCGGCGAGGAGCTCAGTGGGAGTCATTCCGCGTTCCAGCGAAGTCGACAGTTGACAGTCAACAGTTCACAGTGTGCAACTGTCGACTGTCGACCGTGAACTGTCGACTGGCTGGTCATGAACAGAACGGATACACCGGACAAATCTTCTTGAGCGCCGCGTCGATGGCTTCTTCGGTGATCCCGACGCTGCCGTCGGGAAACGGCTCACCGGCCGCGATCATCGCAAGGGCAAACCGCCGGACCACCTCGTCGACTTCCTTCAATCGCTGCTCGCTCGCCTTGTCCTGCACGGCCTTGACGGCGCCAGGCGAGATGACGATCTCGATCGAGTCCACGATCGGCTCTTCGGCCGATGCGCGCCGTTCCTCGAACGTCGTCACCACGATCGCCCGCCAGCGGCCGATGAGCGACTGGGCCTGATACGGAGTGCCTTGGGCTGCAGGGCCCGCTCCCGCTTCCGAGGCGGCGCCCGACGCCGCGAGGATGGCCATCGCCAGTCCGAACGCCACGCGTCTCACGTCTATCGCCCCGTGGTCCTGCGACCGATGGCATACAGCGCCGAATCGGTGCGAATGAAGATCTGCCCGTCGGAAATCGCCGGCGAGCTGAGTGTATATTCGCCGAAATCGTTCTCGGCCAGCAGCTCGAATTTCGGTCCGGCCTTCGCCACCACGGTCATCCCATCCTCGTTCGTCACGTAAATCTTCCCGTCGGCGAGCACGGGCGATCCGCTGTAGGTGGCCGGGCGCAGGCGCGAGGGTCCGTAAATGGTCCGGCCGGTCTTCGCGTCGAGGCAGAACATGACGCCGTTGTCGCGGATCACGTAGAAATACTCGCCGTCGGTCACCGGCGTGGGCACGTCTGGGCCGCTGTTGAACGACCAGACGAGGTGCGACTTGGTCACGTCGCCCCGGCCGCCGGCCCTGAGCGCGAGGATCGGCCGCTCGCGCGACGGAGCGTAGATCATCTCGCCGAGCACGACCGGCGACGCGACGATGCGGTGGGCCGCGTCGTTGTACGGATTCAGGCCATCGGCGCGCCACAGCTCTTTGCCCGTGGCGGGATCGTGGCCCGTGACGACGTCGCCGCCCGTGATGATGATCTCGGTCGAGGCCCCGGAGCGGACGACGGCCGGCGTCGTGTACGAATCGGGTGATTCACGAATCGCCCGCGTCGGTCGTTCCACGCGCCAGAGCGTCTTGCCGGTGGCCTTGTCGATGCGCAGCACGTACGACGGGTCGTCGGTGCGCATGCCGTGAATCACCTGGACGTACAACGAGTCTTCGTGCAGCAGGGGCGAAGACGCGTAGCCCCAGTTCAGGCCGAACCGCCCGTAGTCGCGTTGAATGTCGCGCGCCCAGAGCTCCTTGCCGTCGACATCGAATGCCTTCAGGATGCCGGTGCCTGTCATCACCCAGACGCCGCGGCCGTCAGTGACGGGCGAGGGCGACGACATGTTCTGCTTCATCTCCTTGTGATTGCCGCCGCCCAGAGGCTTCTTCCAGAGTGGCACGCCTTTATCGCGATCGACCGCCCAGAGCGAGAGGTCGTTGCCGTCGGCCACGTTCAGGAAGATGCGGTTGCCCCACACGATGGCCGTGGATCCCGACCACGCAGGCAGCGCCAGCCGCCACGCGACGTTGTTGGTCTTCGACCAGGTCACCGGGAGGTTGACGTCACGGCTCACGCCGTTGGCCGACGGCCCGCGCCAGGCGGGCCAGTTGTCCGCGTGCGCGTGCGGGACCGCGGCGCCGGGCGCGAGGAGGATGAGGGCGAGAACCAGTTGTGTTGCGCGTCTCATGTCAGCCGATTAGACGATTATGCCACCTGCCCTTGGTCTCAGCGGTCTCAGCGAGCTCTGCCCTTCGACCCTTCGACGACCTCAGAGTCGTCCCTAGCATCGTCGAGGGATGTGGTGATCGTCGCGCCACGAAGGCACGAAGACACGAAGAAGAAACGGCCTCACCTAACTATTCTCTGTGCTCTCCGCGGCCTCTGCGTTGATCGTAGTCGAAGAGTCATTTCCGGGTGATCCGATACAGCTTCGACACCGTCCGCACGATCAGGCTGCCGTTGGCGACCGCCGGCGTCGCCAGCGTCATCTCGTTCAGGGAGTTCTTCCCGAGCACTTTGAATTCCGGTCCTGCCTGCACCACGTACGTGTCGCCGTCCTCGCTGAGCGCGAAAATCTTCCCGTTGTACGCCCAGGGCGACGCGGTGAATCCCGTCGCGTCGGTCGTGACGCGCTGCCGGCCGTAGACTTCCTTGCCGGTCTTCGCGTCGTGGCATGTGAGAATCCCGCGATCGAGCAGTGTGTAGTAGTAGTCCCCGTACACCAGGGGAGACGTCGCGTACGTGCCGAGCGTGGGATGAGACCACGCCACAAACTGGTTGCTCGTCTCGTCGGCCTCGAGCGTGATGTCGCCGGAGGCGCCGGGTCGGATCGCGTACACGGGCCGCTTCGGATCTGTCGGATAACCTGACTCCACGTAGAGGAGTCCGTTCTTCGCGAACGGTGTCGGGATGTCGAGCGACGACATGCCCGCGAGCTCCCACAGCAGCCTGCCGTCGAGGTCGTACGAGCGGATCTTCTTCGCTCCGGCCGTCACGATCTCCGTACGCCCGGCGTGCTCCCACACGAACGGCGTCGTCCAGTTGGTGGCTTCCTCCCGCGGCGTCCGCCACAACTCCGCGCCCGTGCGCGCGTCGAACGCGGCCATGAACGACCGTTCTTCGTTGTCGTTCACGATGTACACGCGTCCCCTGTGGACGATCGGCGAGGCCGCGCTGCCCCAGCCGGCGCGCGCCTTGAGCGTGTCCATCGGCTTGGACCAGACCGGCTGGCCCTTCATGTCGAAGGCGAAGAGGCCGGCGTTGGCGAAGTACGCGTAGACCCGCTCGCCGTCGGTCGCCGGCGTTTCCGACGCGTAGCTGTTTTTCTGGTGTCTCGCCTGGGTCGGCGCCGACTGCTGGACCTCTCGCTCCCAGCGGATCTTGCCCGTCGTGACATCGACGTCGTAGACGATCCACCGGTGCGCGTCGGCCGGCGTGGCGATGTCGAGAGTGGTCATCTGTCCACCGAGCGAGCGCGAGAGGTAGTCGCCGATGGGCCTCAGCGGCGCTTCGCCCTTGGTGTTGATCGCCGTGGTGACGAAGACGTGGTCGCCCCACACCACCGGCGAGCTCCACGCGTAGCCGGGCACGTCGAGCTTCCACGCGATGTTCTGGTCGGGCCCCCAGCTGTCGGGCAGCGCCGGGTCGTCGGGGGCGACGCCCGCCTGCGAGCCACGGAACTGCGGCCAGTTGTCGGCGCGCAGCAGAGTGGCCGCCACAATGACGATGCCGATCGTAAGGAGTGCGCGTCTCATGTTTGGCCTCTGGTCCGGCTAAAGCCGGACACGACGGTTCACGCGGCGTCCTGACACGACGATCCCTGGCGACACGCGCCCTTTCGCGTTCCTAAGTACACCCGAACCCCGGGTCGGCTGTCCAGCCGCAGCGGTGTCAAATCGGCCACGAAAACACGAAAACACGGCCACGAAGGCACGAAGGCACGAAGGCACGAAAGCACGAAGAAGAACGATCATCGTCGGCGCCGGCCGCCGCCTTCAGGACCATCGACTAACGACTATCGACTACCGACTGGCGTGTCGGCTCGGAATTGGCTTCGGCCTGGGACCACGGCGCAGCCGGTAGGACATCGGCGAAGACGCCGTGGTTATAGGGCGGGTCGGCCGCGTTGGTCGTCTGTGCGACGTCGAACCACAGATCCCACGCGGCGTCGAGCTCCTCGGCGCTCATGTCCTCGAGATTCAGGTCGTCTTCGCTAAGCATTCGCATGATCGATACCTCCCGGAGGCAGTTCCGCGGGCAGGAGTCGGTCGGCAAGTTCGCGGAGACGCCCGTGCGCCTCACGTAGGGGCATACGGGCGATGGCCGCCCGGCGACAGGCGGCCAGATACTCGCGTGCGGCCGCTTCGTAGCGCGCCAGGCGCCGGCGGTCGTCCTCCTGCAACTCGTCGGTCTCTTCGGCCAACGCAAGCACGACCGTGCGTCGGCCGGCGCCGCTCAGTGCGGCGCGTACCGCCGGCCTTGACGATGCCTGGCCATGCTGCGGCGCGAGCTCCAAGACGCGATCGGGATCTGTCGTCAGGTCGATCTCGCGCTCCGGCGGCAGACGCGACGCCAGCTCGCCGATGACCGCGTAGTCCTTGGCGCGTTGTGAGCGTTTCATCAGAATCAGCGACTCGAGGTCGATCGCGAGCAGCCGGCTTCCAGGGTCGGCGTTTGCGAAAAGCCTCTCGACAGTCGCCAGGTCGACCCGCGGCGGCCGGCTCATGAAGTCGCAGCGCACGCGGCGAACGCGTTCGTCGACAAACTCGAAATGACTGGACCAGCCGCCGGAGAGCCAACGAACATCGAGCGGTGGGGACGGCCGGTACGTCGCGCCCCGCTTTTCCAGCTCGGCAAGCACATGCTCGCAGGCTTCGGGCGTTTCTCGCACAATCCAATCACCGTCCTTGCTCATGATCGCGATGCGGTAGTACACGACCGCCTGGCCGGATGCCAACGCGACCGTGATCTGCCGGGCGTTGAACGCCTCGGTCAGCTGGAAGTAGATGTTCCCCACGCGCGGAGTATACCGTCGTCCGGCGGACACGCGGCGAACCAGAGAACTGCCGAGAAAAAATATCGACCTACCGCGAGACGATGCCACGAAGGCACGAAGACACGAAGAAGAGGCCACGAAAACACGAAAGCACGAAAAAGAAGAATCACTAGTCGGCGCGACCGCGCCGAAGGACTAACGACTATCGACTAACGACTATCGACTAATTCATTCCGCCCTGAGCGCGTCGAGCAGGCGGGAGTGCATCGCCGCTTTGGCGGCGACCATCGACGCGACGAGGCCGGTGCCGAAGACCGCGAACAGCAGCAGCCACGTGCCGGCGCCCGTGGGCAGACGCCCGCCGCGCTCGGCGGCCGCTGGCGCGATCGCGACGAGCGCGCAGAGAACGCCGGTGAACAGGCCGCCCGCGAGGAGCAGCGTGCTTTCGGCAATCACGATCGTGAAGAGGTGTCCGCGGCCGTACCCGACCGCGCCGAGCAGCGCCAGCTCGCGCCGCCGCTCGAGGACGTTCCGCAGGAGCACCGCCGCGAGCCCGATCGTGCCGAGCAGCAGCCCGAGACCGCCCAGCGTCTGGAAGGTCGACAGGTACGTGTTCTCGACCTTGTGGAACTCAGCGAGACGATCGGCGGTCGATGACGCGTCGGCGCCAAAGTCGGCCAGCCGATCCTCGATCGCCGCGGCGACGGCAGCCGCGCGATCGGCGGGCGCGGAGACGAGCAGGAACTGATAACCCTCCTGCTCGGGGAAGAGCCTCAGGAAGTTGGCCTCGGACATCAGCAGCTCGCCCTGCAGGACGCTGTCCCGGAGCGCCGCCACCAGCCTCAGCGTCAGCAGACGGCCACGATGGTTGATGACGATCTCGTCGCCGAGGCCCTTGTGCAGCACGTACGTCATCGAGTTGGCGTCGGCGATGACGGGGATCCCTTCGTCGCGTTGATCTTGGGTGAGCAACAACCACGGGTTGGCTCGCTCGCGGTCGTCGCGGTCGAGGGAACCTTGAAACGCGAAGCGGCCTTCGTCGATGAACGCGCGGGGCACGCCGAGGATGCGCGGCTGGCGCGGCTCGTACAGATTGAGGCAGCTCGTGTCGTCGCCAGGCAGGACGCGGAACGGCGTGGCGGTCACGTCGGCAAACGACGCCAGGCCGAGAAGCTCTCGTCCGTCGGGCGAATTCGGGTCGTGCACCACGGGGAGCACCGTGTCGACCATCAGCGCGTATCCGCCGGTGCCGGAGTGCGGGTCGGTCGAGATCACGCTCGTGTCGCGGCGGAACGCGTCGACTGAAATCAGAATGAAGGTGGCCGAGGCGACGACCGCCATCGACAGGACACTCCGCCCGGGCCGGTACGTGGCGTTGCGAAGGCCGAGGCGCCATAACGGCCACAGGGGCGACAGGGTCCACGGGCCGTGGCCAGCGAGGACGGTCCGCGGGCGACGCCGCAGCCAGAAGGCCGCGCAGGAAAGACACGCGGCCAGAAGCGAGGCGCCGGCGCCGAAAAACGCGCCCACGGGGCTCAGCCAACCGGTTGCCCCGAGTGCGACGAGGAGCACGCCGATCGTCAGAAACCCGACGGCGAGGCGGCCCGGACCGCCAGCCGACAGCTGCCGTTCGACGTTTTGCGTTCTCCGTTCGACGTGCTGATTCGTTCGACGTGCGTCGTGCGTGGTTCGAGGTTCGGTCACGGTGTCCGCGTCGATCTGGCCCGAGAGCAGGCTGCGCTCGGAGACGTGCGCGAGCGACCGGAGCGTCCACCAGATGCAGGCCAGCGCGGCGGCCACGCCGCCGGCCGCCCCGGCCGCGAGCGGCGGCACGGAGACATGCAGCGTGAGCGCCGTCGTGCCAACGGCGTCGACCCACCACGTCGTCAGGCCGGTCATCATCACGTAGCCGTAGCCAAGGGCGCCGGCGAGGCCGGCCGCGCATCCCGCGAGCGTGAGGACCAACGCTTCGGCGATGAACAGACGCCGGACGTCGGCGGTCGTGAAGCCGACCGCGCGGAGCAGCCCGACTTCGCGCACCCGCTGCTCGATGCCCAGCTTGAAGAAGAGCGCCGCGAGGAGCAGCGCCGAGACGACGAGGAAGAAGCTGAAGTAGGTGAAGTACTCGCCGAAATCCGTCGCGCCGCGCGACGCGTCGAGTCCGGCGGCGCGCACATCGCGAACCGTCAGGCCGAGTGCGATGGGGTCGATCGCGCCACGGAGTTGTCCGACGTATTGATCGCGGGCCTGTGCGAGCGTCGTGCCCCGGGCCGGCGTGATTCTGATCGACGTGGCCTGGCCGAAACGCGAGCGCCAGAGCGCCCGGCCGACCACGTCCGGGATGAACGCCTTGGGCGTCGTGCGATGGATGCGCCAGTACTCTTCGTCGATGGGCCGCACGCGCCCGAGATCGATCGGAAACGGCGGATCCCAGTCGCGCAGGCTTGCCGACTCGGTGATCCCCGGATAGACCGGCGCGAAATCCCTGTCGGCGGCGGCGCCCTCGAGCGGAACCACGCCGGCGATGAGAAAGTTCTCGGTCCGCGTCGCCAGCACACCCTCGTCCTCCCACACGTAGTAGTCGACCGCCACGCGATCGCCGGTCTTGACGCCCAGGTCGCGAGCGGCCCAGTCGTTGAGGACCATGGGCGGCAGACTCGTTTCTTCCGCCTGCACGTCTGGCGCGATGATGCCCAGGTCGTAGGCGGTCACGAGCGAGTACGGAATCTGACGGTCGCGCGTGCGGATGCTGTTGGCGAGGTAGGTGAACACCGGCAGCGCCAGCATCTTCAACTCGCGCGCGGCGTCGGTGGCAGCCTGCTCCCGCGCCTCGTCGATGAGCGATCCGTCGGCCTCGAGCGACAACACCTGCGACGACTCGAGCGCTCTGAGCGTCAGGCCGACGTCTTCGAGCGTCGCATGACGCCTGACGAGATCCTCCAGATGGCCAACCCGCGCCGTCGAGCCGGACGTGGTGGAAACCAGAAGGGCGTTGACGCGGCCGCCCAGACCGAGATCCTGCTGGAGCCGCGCGAGCGGCACGAATGCGGCGCGAACCTCGCCCTGCTGCGGCTGCAGAGAGAACTCACCAAGCGCCGAGGGCGGCAGGACCCCGCGCACGGTCAGCCTCACCGTGCGGCCGACATCGTCTTTTTGTCCATGGAGCGATTCGAGTGGGATGGCCGACGGTCGCTGAAGCCGAATCAAGATCGTGCTGTTGTCGGTCGCGCCGATCTCGCGCGCCAGCCCCGGGCTGAGCCAGACGTCCCGGTCCTGTTGGCCGGCTGTCTGCGAGCCGGACCCCGCCGGATTTGGCACTCGGTGGAATGCCCAGAACCGATCGTCGACGCCGTACACCTGCACGCGCGACGCGCGCCGGCCGCTCGCCTGATCGGTGGCCACCCCCTGCACGGCCATCATCGGCGCGATCTGGTCGAAGTCGCGCCCGAACGCGGCGTCGGATCGCAGATCGTCGGCGAGCCTGGCGCGAAAGAAGTCGGTCGAGGCGAGGGCCAGATCGGTCTGGCCCAGTCGCTGCTCCACCAGATCGCGCAGGCTGCCTCGGACCGAATCGCCGACCAGGAGCGCGCCCGACAGCACCGTCACCGCCGCCGCCACGCCGAGCGACGCGGCGAGGTTGGTGCGCCAGTAATGCGTGAGGCTTCGACCGACGAGGTCGATCGATGTCATCGCCAAGCCTACCCGGCGACCCGTCTCAGCCCTCGATCTGCCAGCTGAAACCGCGTCGCACACCTCTCAGCCAGCTGAGCGCTGTGCGTCACGATGACGAGAATGGTGTTCTGGCGCCGGTGCAGGTCGAGGAGCAGCGACGCCACGTTGTCGGCCGTGTCGCGATCGAGGTTGCCCGTCGGCTCGTCGCACAGCACGAGCCGAGGCTGGCGTACGAGCGCCCGCGCGATCGCGGCGCGTTGGCGTTCGCCCCCCGACAACGCTGCAGGTCGGTGGTCGATGCGATCGGCCAGTCCCACCTGTTCGATCAAGGTCCGCGCCAGCCCGACCTGGTCGCCTCCACTCTTCGCGATGAGCGTGGGGACGAGCACGTTCTCGAGCACCGAACACTGCGGCAGCAGGCAATGATCCTGGAACACAAAGCCGATCTGCTCGTTCCTGAACGCGGCCAGCGCGCGCGGGTCCAGCGCGAACGGGTTCTTGCCGTCCAGCGTGACCTGGCCGGAGGTCGGCGGCTCGAGCGCGCCCAGCATGTACAGCAGAGTGCTCTTGCCGCTCCCAGACGGCCCCATGATGGCCGCGGCGTCGCCCGGCGCGAGCGACAACGACACGTCGGCGAGGACCGTCAGCGGTCCGCGGGGCGTGGCGTACTGCTTGGTGAGGTGGCAGACGAGGAGCATGTGACCGCATCGTACACCGCCAGCAGGCGATCCGCGGAGCGCTGCACGGTGAAGTGCGCGCGCACGCCTGCCGAGCCTCGGCGACCGAGCTGCGCGCGCTCGGTCCGATCGTGGAACAGTCTGAGCAGCCCCTCGGCCAGGCTGGACGGATCGTCCGGCCGAACGAGCAGACCGCCTCCGGTTGTCTCGACGATCTCGATGAACGACCCCCGGCGCGGCTGCACGACCGGAACGCCCGACGCCATGGCTTCGAGCAGAGAAAATCCCTTCGGCTCGTCGTAGGTGGCGGGCACCGAAAAGACGTCGAGCTCGCGCAGGAAAGCCATCTTGCCGGCGCGATCGACGGCGCCGCGATACGCGAACGTGCTCGCCAGGCCGGCCTGTTCGAGCGAGCGCTCGACGCCGGCCAGGTAGCTCTTGTGTGTGGGCGCGAGGTAGCCGCCGGCTTCGAGCCGCACCGGAGTGTCGCCGACCTGCTTCGCGAACAGCCTGAAGGCGTCGGCCAGCAGATGCAGTCCTTTCTCCGGAGCGATGCGCGCAAAATATCCGACCCGAAACACTTCGTCTCTCGGGCTCTCGCGGCTGTCGAACCCCGTCACGTTGATGCCGACCGGCACGACCGACAGTCGGTCCGACGCAATCCCGAGGTAGCGCGTCATGAACGACGCGTAGTAGTCGCTGACCGCCACAAAGCGATCGACGTGGCGCACCTGGCGACGGATGAGGTCGAGCGCCCGGCTCTTGTAGGGCTCGATCAAGCCTTCGAGAAACAGGTCCTCGCCCTGCAGCGTGCAGCAGACCGGCCGCCCGAGCGCCTCCCCGATCGGCCTCGCCAGCCCGATGAGCATCGAATTGGTGATGTTCACCACGTCCGGTTTCGGCTCGCCGGCTACCCAGTCCGCGAGCTTGTCGAACTCCTTCCGCAGCACGCCACCGGCGCCCTCGAGCATCGAGATCGTGAGATCGCCAAGGAGCGCCGGATCGACCGACACCGATCGATCGGCGAATGCCCGAATCAGGCGGGGTGAGTCGAACAGCCGATCGAAGATGCGCGGCGTCTTTCGAAAAAACGCGGAATGCTGCTGCAGGTAGACGCTGATACCCCCGAACAGCACATTTGTTCGGCTGACGTTGGGCTCGTCGCTGACGAGCGGCGTGTAGAGCGGCAGCAGCGTGACGTCGTGTCCCCGCGCCACGAGCTCGGCGGCGAGCGCGTTGTCGCGCAGGCAGCTGCCGCAGTACATCCCGCCGGCGCCTGCGGTGATGGAGAGGATTTTCATGCCCTGTCACAACGCACAAAGACACGCCACGAAAACACGAAAACGCGAAAAAGACCAGGCCCGGAAGACCTTCCGCGTCACGACGATCACCGCAGAGACCGCGAAGAACACAGAGAGAACAACGCTACGTCTCCATTCGCTCGCGCGCGGCGCCAAGCCACATAGGCACGTGGTGTGGCTTTTAGACGGGCGCGGATTGAAAGGCGCGCGCGCGGAAGAGGAACTCGACGATGTTGCCTTCGTGCGGCTGGAGCCAGTTGAGCTGCGTCGTAGGCACCGGGCCGAGGTTCAACCGATCGATGTGAACGGCATCGACCAGTGCGCGGCGCCATTCGGGCTTGCAGGTGACGGCGCTGCAGACGAGAGTGGACCCTATCCGCTGGATCATCTGCGCCTCGGGGCAGTCGACGACCGTGACGAACGGGAACATGTACTCCCTGTTGGCCGCGGCGGCGTCGGGTGAGTCGCAATGAATCACGGTCGGCAGCACATACTCCGCACCATTCTGTTTCACGACGCGGCCCGTGTCGCGATGAATCGCGGTGACGTCGGTCACGCCCGGCGCCTGCAGGTCGGCGTCGATCGCGTTCGAAATGGCGTCGGCGATGCCGGGCACCGTGAACGCCGCCAGGCTCGACTCGGGGTGATCGGCCGGCAGCGGCCGAACCCCTGCCAGGCGCTTGGCGATGGCCTCGGCGATCTCCCGGCCATGTCGGCTCGCCCAGATGCCCGAGCAGTTGATGCAGCCGCGGCCGCTGTTCGCGAAGACGCTGTCGACCATCACGTCCAGGTACTTTTCCCAGCTGTCGACCTGATCGTCGCCGAGCAGGATCTTCGAGAAGCCGGGGCCGTGCGCCTGGACGCGCGCGTTGCCCCGATAGCGATCGACGGTGGCCGTCCCGCCGAAGATGAGGCTTCTCGCGCAGCCGTCGAGCACCGCGGCGCCCACGTCGCCCTCGCCGGGGTACACGGAGATGGCCTCGCGGGGAATGCCCGCCTGAGCGAACGCCTCCGCCATGCGGAACGGCGTCCACGGCTCCTGTGGTCCTGGCTTCAGCACGAGGCCGATCTGCAGAGGGATGACCGGCAGCCACAGCGTGTGCACGCCCGGCGAGTTCGACGGCAGTACCAGACCGAGCACCGGGCTCTCGGCTTGAAAGCTGATGGGGACGCCGCGTTCCTCGCCGTAACCGCGCGAGAGCACGTCGAGGTCCAGGCCGCGTGTGAGCGACGCGAGAATACGTCCCATCTCGGTCAGCACGAACGTGTTCTTCTTCATGTTCGCGCGGCACAGCCTCTCGGGGAGGCCCGTTGTCCCCGACTGCGCGCGCACGAACGCATCGGGATCCTGCGAGCCGTCGCCCATCGGCAGACTGGCGGCTGCGTACAGCTCGCCGGCTCGCCCGACCCGCGCCACCAGATCGGCGATCGGGATCTCGCGCAGCGCCTCGCGCGCCCTCGGCGCCTTGCGCATGTCCCGCTGGATCAAACCGCCGTTGGCGCGGCTGACCTTCGCGATGGGCTCGCCCGTGGAAAAATGCGAGACCGTGTCGACGTCCATGCTGGTGTAGGCCTGGCCCCAGCGCAGCACCGGAAGATGCAACATAGCGAGATGCTAGTATAGAACTGGACCTCCCGATGAGCACAGCAGCCGCGCCCGATCGCACCGAAGTCGGCAGCTACTTCGTCGCCAACTACCCGCCGTTTTCAGTCTGGACCAAAGAGGCGGTGGCGAAGGACGCGCGGCCGGCGCTGGCGGAGGCCCGGCCCCGCGGGACCGCGGCCCTCGGATCGAGCCTCCGGGGGGCAGGGGCCCCCGGATTGAGCGATATTCCGCTGGGGCTCTACCTGCACATCCCCTTCTGCCGCAAGCGCTGTCACTTCTGCTACTTCCGGGTCTACACCGACAAGAACGCCGGCGACGTGCAGTCGTACCTCGACGTGCTCGCGCGCGAATGGGAGCTCTACAACGAGGAGCGCGCCATTGCCGGTCGCCCGCTGAACTTCGTCTACTTCGGCGGCGGCACGCCGTCCTACATCTCCACGCGCCAGCTCGAGCGCCTCGTGTCGCGCCTGGACGCGGTCAGCTCGTGGCGATCGGCCGAGGAGATTACGTTCGAGTGCGAACCGGGAACGCTCTCGGAAAGCAAGCTCGCGGCGATTCGCGGCATTGGCGTGACGCGGCTCAGCCTCGGCATCGAGAATTTCGACGACACGATTCTCGAGGCCAACGGCCGCGCGCACCGCTCGCCAGAAATCGGCCGGGCCTACGACTGTGCGCGCTCGCTCGACTTCCCGCAGATCAACATCGATCTCATCGCCGGCATGCTGGGCGAGACCGACGCGAACTGGAAGACGTGCGTCCGGAAGACGATCGACATGGCGCCCGACAGCGTCACCATCTATCAGATGGAGCTGCCCTTCAACACCACCATCAGCAAGGGCCTGCTGGCCGCCGGAGGAGGCGCGCACGGCGCCGGAGACCAGAGCGGCGTGGCCAGCTGGTCGACCAAGCGCCGCTGGGTCCAGGAGGCATTCGAGGCGCTCGAAGGGGCTGGCTACCGGATCGGCTCCGCGTACACGGCGGTGAGGAATCCCTCAACCAAGTTCATTTACCGCGATCGGCTGTGGCAAGGCGCCGACATGGTCGGCCTGGGCGTCGCCTCGTTCGGCTACGTGAACGGCGTGCACATGCAGAACCTGGACACATTCGAGCCGTACTGCGAGGCGGTTCAAGCCGGCACGATTCCGCTTGCCCGCGCGCTCCGCCCGAGCGACGAGGAGCGCTTCATCCGCGAGTTTGTGTTGCAGCTGAAGCTCGGGTCGATCGCGCCGTCGTACTTCCAGGCCAAGTACGGCGTGGACCCGCTCGTCCGTTTCCACGATCAGCTGGCCAAGCTGGCGGAGGAAGGGTACCTGACGAACGTCGACGACCGCGTGACCCTGAGCCGCGAAGGCCTGCTGCGGGTCGACAGCTTGTTGCCGAGATTTTTCAAGCCGGAACACACGGCCGTCAGATACACATGAGATTGCCACGAAACCTCGAAATCACGCGACAGAGTTTGTGGGTCTTCTTCGTCTTTTCGTGTTTTCGTGGCCACTCCTGAGAAATCACGAAAACAGAGTGTCTGGGTCTTCTTCGTGTCTTCGTGTCTTCGTGGCCCCGATGATGCCGATCAGCCTCCAGCACGTTTATCGCAACCGTCATTCCGGGTCTTTTTCGTGCTTTCGTGTTTTCGTGGCCGCTCCTGAGAAATCACGAAACAGAGTCTCTGGATCTTCTTCGTGTCTTCGTGGCTTCGTGGCCTGATGCCGATCAGCCAGCACGTTTATCGCAGGCGAGTGCAGTTCCCGGAAACCGACGCCTCGGGCATCGTCCACTTCACGAACTTTTTCAAGTACGTCGAGGAAGCGGAACACGCGATGTGGCGCGCCGCCGGTCTGAGCATCGCCGAGCGCGACGCGGAGATCGGCTGGCCGCGCGTGGCGGCGTCCTTCGAGTTCAAGAAGCCGCTCAGGTTCGAGGACGAGTTCAACGTCCACATCCGGGTCGTGGAAAAGACGCGGAAGACGATCCGATACAGCGCGGAGCTCGAGAAAGACGGGGAAGTGCTGGCGGTCGGGAGCCTGACGATCATCTGCGTGCGACGGCAGCCCGGCGAGCGCTCGCGCGCGAGAGACATTCCGCCGGAAGTCGACGCGCGTTTCGAAGTGGCTACCTGACCAGTCTTGCCACGAAGACACGAAGACACGAAAAAGACCCCAAAGGGCTTTCTCCGTTCGTCGCGAAGAGACCATATGGGTTTTCTTCGTGCCTTCGTGCCTTCGTGCCTTCGTGGTTGCATTTACCAGTCACGCGGTTCTAGTACACGCCGACGGTCGTCGACTGCGCGACACCCCGGAAGGGCTTCACGCCGCTGATGCCGTCCCACGGGTACTTGTCGCACGGCGGCTCGCGCTCGCCTTCGTCGCGCTCGAGAAACCCCGGCACGAAGAATTCCTTCGTCAGCGTCGTCAGCTTCACGCGGCCCGACTGCCCGTAGTCGACGAGCCGCGACGGATCGTCGAAGTCGACGACTTCGATTGCGGCGCTGGGCTGCGGGGCGTGGTAGGTGATCTTGTAATCGTTCTCGGGTCCGGTTGGGGCGCTCGCGGCCAGTCCCATGAGCGTGTTGCCATAGGTCGGCGTCATGTACGCGCCGTCGAGCAGTTCTTCGTGCGCGAACCGGTTCCACTGCGGCGTGAATTCCGTGCCGCCCGAAAAGATCCCGGTGATGCCGGCCTTGCGGATGCTGGTGCCCATCGCCTCGAGCCGCAGGGCGAGCGCCTCGAGCAGCTTCGGCGTGGTGAACATGCAGCGGATGTCGTGCCCGGCCTGGAGAATCGTCACCGCCTGATCGATGACGTGCGCCTTGTAAGCCTCGAGGTGCTCGGTCCAGCCTTTCTTGATCAGCTTGATCACCCAGCGGGGGTCGAGATCCACGCAGAACGAGATGCCGCCGCGGTGCTGCGCGAGGTGCTCGACCGAGAGCCGCAACCGTCGCGGGCCCGACGGCCCGAGCATGAGCCAGTTCGAGCCTCTCGGGAAGAATTCGTCGGGCAGCGTCTTGCTGAACATCTCGTAGTCGGTGCGGAAATCGCGGATCGCGATGCGCGTCTTGGGAACACCCGTCGTACCGCCGGTTTCGAAGACGAAGACCGGCTGACCCGCCAAGCCCTTCGGAACCCACCGCTGGACCGGCCCGCCGCGGAGCCAGTCGTCCTCGAAGAGTCCGAACTTCGCCAGGTCGTCGAAGCGGGCGATCTCGCGGCGCGGATCCCAGCCGAGCTTCCGCGCGAAATCCAGCCAGAACGGGCAGCCGGTGGAGGGATCGAAGTGCCACGCGACCACCTCGCGCGTCCACGCGTCGAGCGCCTGGCGCGCGTGCGCGGCACGCGTCGTGAGGTCGGTTGAGGTAGTAGACCCTGAAGCCTGCATGACCTGCGGAGCATAACTGAGTCGTTAGTCGATAGTCGATAGTCGTTAGCGTTAGTCGAGTCGATGGTCGAGGCTTTGTCGGCTCACGTGACTAACGACTATCGACTAACGACTATCGACTATTCCTGCGTGGCGTAGTACTGTCGCCACCTCATAATGCGCCCTCTCACGGCGGCCGCGCTCGTGGCGTTGCTCTACGTGCTGCACCAGGATGTCTGGTTCTGGCGCGACGCGCGTCCGCTCGTCTTGGGGTTTATTCCAATTGGCCTCTTCTACCATGCGGCGTTCACCGCGGCCTGTTCGATCGTCATGTGGCTGCTCGTGAAGCGCGCCTGGCCAGCCCACCTCGAATGATCGCGGCGGCGGTCGTCTTCGCGTACCTCGGCGTCGCGCTGTACATCGGCGTGTTCGCGTCCCGACGCTCGAGAGGCGGCGCCGGCGCCGAAGACTATTTCCTGGCCGGCCGCTCGCTCGGCCCCGCGGTGTTCCTGCTGTCGCTGTTCGGCGCCAACATGACCGCGTTCTCCATTCTCGGCGCCTCCGGCCACGCCTTCGCCAACGGCATCGTCACGTTCGGGCTGATGGCCTCCTCTTCAGCGCTCATCATCCCCGTCAGCCTGTTCGTCGTCGGCACCCGGTTGTGGGCGCTCGGCCGCCGGCACGGCTTCATGACGCCGGTTCAAATGTTTCGCGACCGGTGGGAGTGCGCACACATCGGCACGTTGATTTTCGCGGTGCAGGCGGTGCTCCTCGTGCCCTACATCATCATCGCGGTGATGGGCGGCGGCACCACGCTCGCCGCCGTGAGCAACGGACGGGTGCCGTACTGGCTCGGCGGCGCGATCGTGTCGCTCGTGGTGATGACCTACGTCTTTTTCGGCGGCATGCGGGGCACGGCGTGGGTGAACACGTTCCAGACGGTCCTTTTTCTCATGTTCGGCGGCGTCGCGGTGGCGGTCATCGGTGCGGGCATGGGCGGATTTGGGAGCGCGATGGAATCGCTCCTGGCATCGCCATCGACCGCGCCGCTGCTCACGCGCGAGCGCGTCTCGCCGCTGTACTTCTTCAGCTACACCTTCATTCCGCTCTCGTCGATCGCGTTTCCCCACATCGGCATCTTCTGCCTGACGGCGAAGCGGCTGGGCCATTTCCGGAAGACGGTGGTGCTGTACCCCATCTGCATGCTGCTCATCTGGTTCCCGTCGGTGTTTCTTGGCCTGGCCGCCAACGCGGCGAAGGACGTGCCGGCGATCGCCTCCAAGCTCGAGGCACGATCCGCCCTCGCGGCTCTGAGCTCGCCGGATCGCACGACCTCTGCGAACCCAGAGCCTCAAACTGACCCCGCGACCCTCGCCACGCTGCGGTCCAGGGCCGCGGGCGACGATGTGATCCTGCGGCTCGTCGAAGGGTATGCGCCGCTGTGGCTCGCCTCGCTTCTCGGTGCCTGCGTGATGGCGGCCGTGATGTCCAGCGACTCGCAGATCCTCGCGCTGTCCACGATGTTTGCGGAAGACGTCTTCACGTTCTACGGGGGCAAGGAACGCTTCGGCGAGGCCGTGCAGGTCGTCACCGGCCGCGTGTTCGTCGTCCTGATCACGCTCATCGCCTACGTGATCGCGCTGCAGGTGCCGCAGTCGATCTTCGACATCGCGACGCAGTACGCGTTCGCGGGCTACGCGTCGCTCTCGCCGCTGCTCGTCGCCGCGCTGTTCTGGCGGCGCAGCACGAAATGGGGCGCCTGTGCCAGCACCGTCTGGACGGCGCTGGCCGTTCTCGCCGTCGCATTCATCCAGCAGACGATTCCAGCGCCGCCGCCGGGCGCCGCCATCGAGGTGTGGTCCGCCGCAGGCGTAAACGTCATCACGCGTACGGCGCAGGGCGCCCTGGTCCTCGGGATGCTGCCGGTCGTGCCCATGACCGTCGTTTCCTCCCTCTTGATGATCGTGGTGTCGCGGCTGACCGCCCGATCCGCGCCGGGGCCTGCGACAATGAACCGTTATTTCGACGGCGAGGTATCGCACAGAGCTGACAGCCGATAGCTGACAGCTGAGAGCTGACTTATGTCCACCCCATCCCTCCCCCCGCTGACGCGAGTGCAGTGGCTGATCT
>Ga0156018_1148_pt1 | contig 19606 bp, 16 predicted proteins | sample RifCSPlowO2_02_FD_107672 | JGI IMG/M metagenome (GOLD analysis project Ga0156018, IMG submission 107672) | Acidobacteria bacterium RIFCSPLOWO2_02_FULL_65_29 | reverse complement strand
GATAATCGCGCCGATGGCCGACCCAACCCCACCCCGCCTGCCCGAGCGACCCCTCTCTTCCGTGAGCATCCGGCAGCCGGCGACCGACAACGACAAAGTGCTGTGTGAGCGCTGCGGCGCGGATATGTACCGGATGCACGCCGTCTGGCGATGTCCGAGCTGCGGCTTCAAGACGGATTGCTGCGGATGGTGAAATAGTCACCTGACCCCTTGCGCCAACGATTGACGGCCAACGAACTGACGACCAACGAACGCCGACCAACGACTATCGACTAACGACTATCGACTATCGACTATCGACTATCGACTCTATGGATGTCCTCACCACTCGTATCGATTCGTCCGACGCGACGTTCAAGGCGAACCGCGCGCGGATGGAACAGCTCGTCGTCGAGCTCCGCGAGCGGGTGAGCCGGGCACGCGAGGGCGGCGGCGCCAAGTACCTGCAGCGCCACCGCGATCAGGGCAAGCTGCCGGTTCGCGATCGCATCGAGCGCCTCCTCGACGCCGGCTCGCCCTTTCTCGAACTGTCGCCGCTCGCGGCGTTCGACATGTACGACAACGACGCGCCTGGCGCGGGCCTCGTGACGGGGGTCGGGCGCGTCTCGGGCCGCGAGGTCCTTGTCGTCGCCAACGACGCGACGGTGAAGGGCGGCACGTACTACCCGATCACGGTCAAGAAGCACCTCCGCGCGCAGCAGATCGCGCTCGAGAACCGGCTGCCCTGCGTGTACCTGGTCGATTCGGGTGGGGCCTTTCTGCCCATGCAGGCCGAGGTGTTTCCGGACCGCGAGCATTTCGGCCGCATCTTCTTCAATCAGGCCCGCATGTCGGCCGAGCGCATCCCTCAGATTGCCGTGGTCATGGGCGCGTGCACGGCCGGCGGCGCGTACGTGCCAGCGATGTCGGACGAGACGATCATCGTCAAGGGCACCGGCACGATTTTTCTGGGCGGCCCGCCCCTGGTCAAGGCGGCCACGGGCGAGGAAGTGACCGCCGAGGAGTTGGGTGGCGCCGACGTCCACACCCGCGTGTCGGGCGTGGCCGACTACTTTGCCGAGGACGACGACCACGCGCTCGAGACATGCCGCACGGTCGTGTCGCGGCTGACCGGCGGCAAGGACCTGCCGCCCGGCATGGCCGCGCCCGAAGATCCGAAGTACGACCCGTCGGAGCTGTACGGCATCGTCAACGCCGACCTCCGCAGGCCGTACGACGTGCACGAGATCGTGGCGCGCGTGGTCGACGGCTCACGCTTCGACGAGTTCAAGGCGCGTTACGGGGCCACACTCGTGACGGGCTTCGCACGTGTGCACGGCATGCTCGTGGGCCTCATCGCGAACAACGGCGTGCTCTTCTCGGAATCGGCGCTGAAGGCGACACATTTCATCGAGATCTGTAACCTTCGAGGCGTGCCGCTCGTGTTTCTTCAGAACATCACCGGCTTCATCGTGGGCCGCCAGTACGAGCGCGCGGGCATCGCCAAGGACGGCGCGAAGATGGTGCACGCCGTGGCCAATTCGGTGGTGCCCAAGTTCACCGTCGTCATCGGCGGGTCGTTTGGCGCGGGGAACTACGGAATGTGCGGCCGCGCGTACGAGCCGCGCTTCCTGTGGATGTGGCCGAGCGCGCGTATCTCGGTGATGGGCGGCGAACAGGCGGCGGGCGTCCTCGCAACGGTCAAGCGCGATCAGCTCGCCCGCGAGGGCAGGCCGTTTCCGCCCGAAGAGGAGCAGGCGCTCCGCCAGCCGATTCTCGACAAGTACGACCTCGAGGGCTCGCCCTACTACTCCACCGCCAGGCTGTGGGACGATGGCATTCTCGATCCGGCGGAGACGAGGCGCACACTGGCGCTCGCGCTGTCGGCGTCCTACAACGCGCCGATCGGGCAGCCGAAGTTCGGGGTGTTCCGAATGTAGCCACGAAGGCACGAAGGCACGAAGGCACGAAGAAGAAGCCACGAAAACACGAAAGCACGAAACAGATAGACGTACCTCATGCTCGATCGCGCTGACGTGCGCAATGCACTGAAGAAGGAAGCCGTCATGGAGCTCATGACATGCTTACCGCAGAGGATGCGGAGGACGAGACGGGGAATGCTCTCGGCGTCCTCGGCAGTGCTGGCTCCGTGATTCGCCGCCTTCTCATCGCCAACCGTGGCGAGATTGCGGTCCGTATCATCCGGGCGTGTCGCGAGCTCGGGATCGAAAGCGTGGCGGTGTACTCGGAGCCCGACGCGCGCGCCATGCACGTCTCGGCGGCCGACCGGGCGGTGCCGATCGGTCCCTCCGCCGCTGCCGACAGCTATCTGTCGAGCCGGAGGATCATCGACGCCGCCCGCTCGACCCTCGCCGACGCCGTGCATCCCGGCTACGGGTTTCTTGCGCAGAACGCCTCGTTTGCCGCCGCATGCGACCGTGAAGGTCTGATCTTCGTCGGCCCGAACGCACGAACGATAGCCGACATGGGCTCGAAGATCGAGTCGCGGCGCATCATGCAGCAGGCCGGCGTGCCGGTCGTGGCGGGCGACACGCCTGTCGATCAAACGGACGAGGGCATCTCTGCCGCCATCGACCGCGTCGGTCTGCCCGCACTGGTCAAGGCCTCGGCCGGCGGCGGCGGCAAGGGGATGCGGACGGTCCGGGAGCGCTCGGAGGTCGCCGCCGAAGTGCCCGCGGCGCGCCGCGAAGCGCTGGCCGCCTTCGGCGACGGCACGCTGTACGTCGAACGCCTCATCGAACGGCCGAGGCACGTCGAGGTCCAGGTGTTTGGCGACCGGCACGGGAGCGTGGTGCATCTGTTCGAGCGCGAGTGCTCGACGCAGCGCCGTCACCAGAAGGTGATCGAAGAGAGCCCGTCACCGTCCATTTCGCCTCACCTGAGGGCGGCGGTGACCGACGCCGCCGTGCGCGCGGCGCGCGCCGTGTCGTACCAAAGCGCGGGCACGGTGGAGTTTCTGGTGGCGCCCGCCGACGGCGACGACACCCGCCCGCCGTTCTACTTCCTCGAGATGAACACGCGACTGCAGGTCGAGCACGGCGTGTCCGAAGTCGTGACGGGCGTGGATCTGGTACGCGCCCAGCTGCTCGTGGCCTCGGGCGAACAGGTCCCCTGGCGCCAGGAGACGCTCACGCAGCGCGGCCATGCGATCGAGGCGCGCATCTACGCCGAGGACCCCGCCAGCGGGTTTCTGCCGCAGGCCGGGAGGCTCCTGCTCTACCGTGAGCCGCGGATGCCTGGCGTCCGAGTCGACAGCGGCGTCGCCGAGGGCGACGAGGTGTCGATCCACTACGACCCGCTTCTCGCCAAGGTCATCGCGGGGGCCGAGACTCGCGACCTGGCCATGGCCCGCCTGGCCTCGGCGCTTCGCGCCTTTCCTGTGCTCGGCGTCCGGACGAACATCCCCTTTCTCTTACGCGTAATCGAGCATTCCGCGTTTCGCGCCGGTATGGTCGACACCGGGTTTCTCGACCGCGAGGGCGCAACACTTCTGGAGGAGCCAGGCCCGGCGCCAGCGTTTGTCGCCGCGGCCATGGCCGCTCACTCTGCTCACGAGAGGAACAGCACGCACCGGGCTGGCACACATTCCCGCGTTCGTGACGATCCGTGGGACGGGAGCTAGGGGAGCTTGGGGGTCGTGGCTGGAGGCTGGGGACGGTGAACGGTCGTGTTTCGCTGCTCGGGATTCGGGACTGGGGCCTCGGGGCTGATGCGCGAGGGGCGACACAGATGATGGTCACCAGGATCGGAGACGGCGTGTACCGCGTGGAGCACGACGGCGGCGTCGACGTGGTCTACGTGGCCGGACCGCCCGACGATTGCTGGGCGTTCGCGGACGGCGACGTGTATCGAAACGCGCGCGATCGGATGCGCGGCCTGCCCGCCGCCCGCGTCGATGCCACGCAAGCGCTGAGGGCGCCGATGCCGGCCACCGTGCTCAAGGTCATGGTCGCGCCCGGCGCCGCGGTCACGGCCGGCGAGACCCTCGTGATTCTCGAAGCGATGAAGATGGAGTTGCCGCTCCGCGCGGCCGGCGACGCGGTCGTGTCGGCCGTTCGCTGCCGAGAGGGCGAGTTGGTGCAGCCCGATGCGGTGTTGGTGGAACTGAAATTTGAGGATTTGAGGATTTGAGGATTTGAGGATTTGAGGATTTGAGGATTTGAGGATTTGAGGATTTGACGAACCGGCAATCCTTCAAGGGACGCAAAGTCACTGTCGTGGAGGTCGGGCCACGCGACGGTCTGCAAAACGAAAAAGCCGTCGTGTCCACGGCCGACAAGATTGAGTTCGTCAACCGGCTGGGCGCGGCGAGCCTGCCGGTCATCGAGGTGTCGGCCTTCGTCAGCCCCACGTGGGTGCCGCAGATGGCGGACGCCGCCGCCGTGTTCGCGGGCATCACCAGGCGGCCGCGCACCCGTTATACCGCACTCGTGCCGAACGTGGCTGGGCTCGATCGAGCGATGGGGGCCGGCGTGCAGGAGGTGGCCGTCTTCGCGGCGTCGACCGAGACGTTCAGCAGAAAGAACATCAACCAGGGCATCGACGCGTCGTTCGACATGTACAAGGCCCTGTGCGATCACGCACGATCCGCGGGCGTTCGGGTTCGCGGGTATCTGTCCACGGCGTTCGGCTGTCCGTACGAGGGCGACGTGCCGCTGGAGACGGTCGTCGCGATGGTCGACCGGCTGCTCGCGCTCGGCGTCTTCGAGGTGGCCGTCAGCGACACCATCGGCGTCGCACATCCAGGGCAGGTCTCGACGCTGCTCGAGCACGTGCTGGCGCACACACCTGTCGATCGCCTCGCGCTGCATTTCCACGACACGCGCGGCACGGCGCTCGCCAACGTGCTGGCCGCGCTCTCCTTCGAAGTGGGCACCTTCGACGCCTCGGCAGGAGGCCTGGGCGGATGCCCGTACGCGCCTGGAGCGGCCGGCAATCTCGCGACCGACGATCTGATCTACATGCTGAACGGGTTGGGAATCGAGACGGGTGTGTCGCTGCCCGATCTGTCGGAGGCGACACGGTTCATCGCCAGCCGAATCGACCACACTCTGCCGTCGCGCTATGCCGCAGCTCGCCTGGCGAATGAAAACCTACGGCGAGAAGTCAGAAGTGAAAAGTGAGAAACGCGAACCTACCGCTCTTTGCGTTTGACTTTTGACTTTTGACTTTTGACTTTTAGCTTTCAACTGCTGTCAGCACTCTCACGACCTCTTCGAACGGCATCATGTTGATGGCGTCGTAGTCTGACGGGCATCCAAACTCGCGCTGCTGCGGCGCGGTGACATTGCCGAGCGTGACGCACAGGCCGCAGCCGATACACAAGTCGGCGCGAACCGCGCACACCATGCGGCCGTCGCGGTCGGGTTCTTCAACGATGCAGTTGGCGACCGGGCAGGCGGCCTGGCAAATCGAGCACGCAAACGCGCCGAAACAGCGATCGGGATCGATCACCGCAATCGTCTTGGGGGCCTTCTTCCGAGGGCCGCCCATCATCTTGGTCCACATCGTGAGGAGATTATATCCGGGTCCGCGAGCGCGAGCTACTGGAGGACGTGCCCGCTCGCCGGGTCGCCGACTTCGGGCATGTCCTTGTACAACGACACGGTATCCTCGAAGATCGAGCCGTTCGCGTTGATCGCGAAGTACCGGAAGTTGTTGTTGACGTCGGCAGGATCCGCGCCGGCCTTGTACGCCTGGCCGGTTTCCCCGATGGCGAGCCCGTTGCAGCTGGTCGGTGCCTGTGGGTAGGCCGCCGCCTCCAACTGAATCAAGTAGCCGCCGCGCGTCACGATGGCGCCGCCGGTCAGGTTCTGGCTGAGAAACGGAATGTCGCTGCCGATCGGTGCGACGCCCAGCGCCTTCAAGCTCGGCGCGTAGAAGCCGCCGCCGCACGTCAGCGCGAATGTCAGCTGGGCACTGGCAATCGACCGAAGTGAACCGATCGCCGACGCCGCGCCGGCCGATTGCCGCGCGGCCAGCAGCCGCGGCGTGGCAATCGACGCGAGAATGCCGATGATGCCGATCACGAAAAGCAGATCGAGGAGCGCGAAACCGTTAGCTTTTCGAATTCTCACAGGCAGAAGAGCCTCCTTACTTCGAGCTGCAGGCGCCGTGCCGGATCTGATGGTCGCTGTAACTTGCTGAAAATACGGCGACTGTATCATCAGCGCACGCCGGGGACTTGACAATTTCTGTCAACCGCCTTGATGTCCTGACAAATGTTGACACCCATTTCTTCGGCAGTTGAGCTCGCGAGCTACAGTTTCGGCCGTCCTTGTCGTTTTCTAGGTCAATTTCACGACAGTCCGTCCGCGAGCGGCTCCTTTGAGCAGCTCGGAAAACACCGCCGGCAGGCCGGCCAGCGTCACTTCGCGCGCGATCGCGCCGAGATGACGCGGCTTCATGCCGGTCGCGAGCCGCTTCCACACCTCCAGGCGCTGACGCATCGGACACATCACCGAGTCGATCCCCAGCAGCTTCACGCCGCGCAGGATGAACGGCAGCACGGTTGTTTTCAGCTCGGTTCCGCCGGTCAGCCCCGAGCTCGCGATCGATCCGCCGTAGCCCATCGTCCGGGTGAGCCACGCCAGCGTCTCGCCGCCGACAGGATCCACGGCGCCCGCCCAGAGCGACTTCTCCAGCGGCTTGGTGCCCATCGCCAAGGTGTGGCGCGAGAGCACGTCCTTGGCGCCGAGCGATCGCAGGAAGTCGTGCCGGTCGTCTTTTCCCGTGAGCGCGGTCACCTGATAACCGAGACCGGCGAGAATCTCGACCGCGATGCAGCCGACGCCACCGGTGGCACCGGTCACGATGACGGGGCCCGCGCCGGGCGTCAGGCCGTTCGTTTCCATTTCAACGATCGACAAGGCTGCGGTGAATCCGGCCGTCCCGATCGTCATCGCCTCGAGAGGCGTGAGCCCGGCTGGAATGGGCACGACCCAATCGGCTGGCGCGCGCACGTACGCGGCGAATCCGCCGTCGTGGTTGACGCCGAGGTCGTAGCCCGTGACGAGCACCGGCTGGCCCTGCGCAAAGCGCGCGTCGGCGCTCGACTCGACCGTACCCGCGACGTCGATGCCGCCCACGAGCGGGAAGCGCCGCATGATCTTGCCGGCGCCGGTGGCCGCGAGCGCGTCCTTGTAGTTCACGCTCGAGTACGTCGCCTTGATGACGACGGCTCCCGCGCTGAGGTCGTCGAGCGACAGCTCTGTGAGGCGGCCCGAGACGCTTCCGTTTTCTTCGAAAACACGAAAGGCCGTGAACATCAATCGGCGAGTCCGAGCCTCTAGTCGATCCCAAACGCCAGCAGCACGTTCCCCACCATGCCGCCGAACTGCCCGTAGCCGGAATTGGTGAACACCATGCCGCCCGCGATCGTCGGACCGGGACCGTTGATCGATCCGCCCTTGCCCGCGACGCCATTCACGGTCTTGAACTCCTGGCCGGTGTTGAATTCCCAGATGATCTTTCCGTCGGCGGTCGAGTACGCGCGCAGGTACCCGTTCATCGCGCCCGAGAACACCGCGCCTGGAATGACCGAGATGGCGGCCGACTGCGCCGGACTGCAGCCCCGCGGCGAGGCGCACGTCACCGGGATTGGTGGCGCGTGCCAAACCTGCTCGCCGGTCGCCATCCGGACCGCGAACAGCCCGCCCTGCTGCGCTGGAGGGAGGAGCACGTCCGACAAGGGGAAATACGCGATCTCGTCGTCGGCCGCCGAGCCCCACTCCATGCCGCCGAGCGCGCTGCCCTTGCCGGCGACGAACCGCCAGACGACCTCGCCCTGCTTGTTCGGGTCGAGTGCCCAGGCGACGCCGGATTTCTGGCCGAGCACCAGAATCTGGCGGCCTCCGGGCAACGACCGCAGGATTGGCGAGTTGCCGATGTCGAAGTCCGGCCCCGGTTTGTCGGCGCAGTTGGTCGCGGTCCCGGTCCCACCGCCGCAACCGACCACGAAGACATCGCTGGGCGTGAGCTGCTTGACCCAGAGCCGGTTGCCGGTCTTCAGATCGAGCGCGAGCACCGAGTCGGTCGTGTCGGCCGCCGGCTCGCTGTATGCATTGCCCGTCGAGACGTACACGACGCCCTTGGCGGCGTCAACCGTCGGCGACGACCAGACGGCGGCGCCGGCGGGGCCCCACTGCGTCACGCCTTTCGCGTTCTTCTTCGTCGGCCGCGGCTCCTGAGGAATCGTGTACGTCTTCCAGATCTGTTTGCCGCTCTGCGCGTCGAGCGAGACCACGCTGCCGCGGAACGTGCAGCATTCGTAGGCAGCCGCGCCGCCCGGCACTTCTTCGAGCGACGACACGGTAACGACCAGGCGGTCGCCGGCGAGCGTGGGCGCCGCCGTCACGCGGGCGGCCTGGTGGGTTTCGACCTTCTGCGTCCAGACGCGCTGGCCGCTGGCGGCGTCGACGGCGTGGATGTTCGCGCGGATGTCGCCGAAATACGCCGCGTAGCCGCTCGGTGCCGCTCTCGTGGCACCGATCACGACGGCCGTACGCACGCCCGCGCCCGCCTCGTAGGTCCAGAACGTACAGCCGGTGGCGGCGTCGAGCGAAAACACCTGGCCGCCCTGGCTGCCGACGAAGACGCGGCCCGCCGCCACGGTCGGCTGCGCGAAGGCGCTCGTCGCTTTGTCGAAGCCGAACGCCCACTTCAGCTTCAGGCGAGGGAGGTCTTCGGCGCGAAGCCCCGCAGCTTTCGCGTTCTGGAATCGGCCGTTCGTGTTGTCCACGCCCCAGCCGTTCCACACGGCGCCTTGCAGCGGGTTGCCGAGCGGACGGGCCTCGCACTGTGCCCAGGCGGGCGGGGGCGCGACGAGCGTGATCGTGATCACGAAGAGTCCAAGGCCAGCCATTCGCAGCATCATGGCGGCTATTAAAGCATCTTTTCAGTCGCCCCGAGTAAGGGCCCTACCATGGCCCCATCGGAGCCGGCGAGTAGCGAGGCTTCGCCTCAAACCGCCGAGTCACAGGCCCGTTGGCTACAATGGCAAATCTTCGCTACTCGTGACGCCGTTCTACACCGCCCTCGCGCTCACCGCTTTTGCGGCCAATTCGATCCTCTGCCGGCTGGCGCTCGGCGGCCGGACGATCGACGCCGCGAGCTTCACGACGATCCGGCTCGTGTCGGGCGCCGCGATGCTTCTGGCGATCACGGCCATGGCGCGACGACTTCGCCGGCCGCCCTCTCTCCCCGGCCCTCTGCCCGCGGCCCTCGACCCTTTGCCCTTAGCCCTTGACCCTCTGCCCGCGGCCCTCGACCCTTTGCCCTTAGCCCGTGGCCCTTCGCCCTTCGCTCCTGGCACCACGGCGGCTTGGCGAGCGCCACTGGCACTCGTTGCCTATGCGATCGCGTTTTCATTTGCCTACCTCAACCTGACGACCGGCACCGGCGCTCTCATCCTCTTCGGCGCCGTGCAGACCACCATGATTGGCCATGCGCTCGCGTCCGGGGAGCGGCCGCGCGCACTGGAGTGGGTGGGCCTCGCCTCCGCCCTGAGCGGGCTCGTCGTGCTGGTCTTGCCCGGGCTGTCGTCGCCGCCACTCGTCGCTTCACTGGTGATGGCGGGGGCCGGGCTGTCGTGGGGGTTCTACTCGCTTTGGGGCTTCGGCGCCGGCGATCCGCTCGCGGCGACGACCGAGAATTTCGCGCGCAGCGTGCCGCTCGCGCTGGCGGTGAGTCTTCTCGCCGTCGGCGGGTTTCACGCGTCGGCACAAGGGGCGCTGCTCGCCGTCTCGTCCGGCGCCCTCGCGTCTGGGCTCGGCTACGTCGTCTGGTACGCGGCGCTTCGTGGCTTGAGCGCGACCCGCGCGGCAATTGTGCAATCGGCCACGCCCGTGTTCACCGCGGCCGGCGGCGTGGTGTTCTTGTCCGAACAGATCACGATCCGGCTCGTGGCGGCCGCCGTACTGATTCTTGGCGGGATCGGGCTCGCCGTGGCGGGCCGACGCTAGTGGCCCAGGACGGCCACGAGGTGTCCTCCGTGGTAGAGCCTTTGGCGGCAGATGCGTTACACTCTCGGTCGGGTCGCTTCGCTCAGAACGCTCAGAAGGAGCCTTCCGTGCGCACATCGATTGCCGCGCTCGTCTCGGTCGTGTTGGGTGCCTCGCTCCTCACTGCGCAAATCAGGTCCGGGCGGACGCTGGACATCTACGTCGTGGACGTCGAGGGCGGCAACGCCACGCTCTTCGTGTCGCCGACCGGTGAATCGCTCCTCATTGATGCGGGCAACGGCGGCGCCGCGGCCTCGCGGGACGTCGGCCGCATTCTGGCGGCCGCCGCCGATGCGGGCGTGACGTCGATCAGCAATCTCATCATCACGCACTACCACGGCGATCATTTCGGCGGCGTACCGGAGCTCGCATCACGGATCCCGGTGTGGAATTTCATCGATCACGGCGGGAACGTTCAACCGGCCGCCGCGGCGGACGAATTTCTGCAGAAGGTGTATCCCCCGCTCTTCGCCAAGTCGAAGCGCACCATCGCAAAACCGGGGGATCGGATCGCGCTGGCGAATCTCGACTTCCGCATCGTGGCGTCGGCCGGCCAGCCGCTCAAGACCCCGCTGTCTGGTGCCGGCCGGCCGAACCCGTATTGTGCCGGCTTCAAGCCGCAAGATCCCGACCCAACCGAGAACGCGCAGTCGGTCGGCAGCCTCATCACGTTCGGCCGCTTCCGCGCGCTCCACCTGGGCGACCTGACGTGGAACAAGGAATTCGAGCTGATGTGTCCCAACAATCCTCTCGGGACCGTCGATCTGTGGATGGTGTCGCACCACGGGCAGGCGATTTCGAACGCGCCGGTGCTCGCACACGCCATTCGGCCGCGCGTCGCGATCATGAACAACGGCACGCGCAAAGGCGGCCAGCCCGATGCCATGCGGATCATTCAATCGGCGCCGGGCCTCGAAGATCTCTGGCAGGTGCACTTCTCGCTGCTGAGCGGGCAGGAGTACACGGCGCCAGGCATGTTCATCGCCAACACCGTGGACGAGGAACCAGCCGCGATGCCGCTCGCGCCCATGCCGGCGCCGGCGCCCGGATCCGGCGCCGCCCCTCCGCCGGTTCACAACGGGAAAGCCTTCTGGATCAAAGTCTCGGCGCGTGAGGACGGATCGTTCACCGTGACGAACACCCGCAACGGCTTCAGCAAGACGTACGAGGCCAGGCCAGTCAGGTAGGGCAGAAAAACAGGAGGCGCCATGGCGCGTGAGAATGCCGCTCTCGTCGGTCGTCGAGACTTCGCCAGGCTGCTCGCCCTCGGCGGAGCCATTCCCTTTCTGACACCGGGCGCCGCGTGGCCCCAAACAAGAGCGCTCGGGCCCGCGCCCGCCCGTCCCGACGAGCGGTACTGGCAGAGCGTGCGCGAGCAGTTCGTCATGCCACCGGACCTTGCGATGCTGAACGCCGCCAACCTGTGTCCTTCGTCGGCGCCCGTGCTCGAGGCGGTGTACGGACACACGAAAGACATGGATCGCGACCCATCGTTCGACAACCGCGTCAAGCTTGGAGAGGGTCGCGAGAACACGCGCCGGATCCTGGCGTCGTTTCTCCGCGTGGCGCCAGAGGAAATCGTCATTACACGGAACACGAGCGAGTCGAACAACCTGGTGTCGAACGGCATCGACCTGAAGCCGGGCGACCAGGTGCTCATCTCCTCGGACAACCACCCGTGCAACAACAACGCGTGGAAGCAGAAGGCGAAGCGGTTCGGCTTCACCGTGAAGGAGATTCCGACGCCCAGTCCGCATCCCGGCGCCGAGCACTATCTCGCGGCCTTCAGGAACGCCATCACGCCCAGCACGAAAGTGATCGGCTTCACGCACGTGACGAGCACGGTGGGCGATCTCTTTCCCGCAAGGGAGCTGTGCGCGCTGGCGCGCGAGCGCGGCATCCTGACGCTCGTCGACGGCGCGCAGAGCTTCGGCGTGATCGACGTGGACCTCTCCGACATGCAGCCCGACTTCTACAGCGGCAGCGCGCACAAATGGCCGTGCGGCCCGAAGGAAAACGGCGTGTTGTTCATCAACAAGCGGTCGCACGCCAAGATCTGGGCGACGATCTACAGCGCGTATCCCGGGAGCGTCGGCATTTCGGCCACCTTCGAAGGTTTCGGCCAGCGCGACGAGCCGGCGATGATCGCGTTCGGCGAGGCGCTGCAGTTCCAGACGCGGATCGGCCGCCCGCAGATCGAAGCGCGCGCACGCGAGCTCACGCAGGCACTGATGGAAGGGCTGAAGAAACTCGACGGCGTGAAGATCTGGACGAGCACTGATCCATCGCGCACCGTCGCCGTGATCTCCTGCCAGCCCGGCAGCCTCGACGCGCGCAGGCTGCAGGCTGCCCTCTATCAGAAGGATCGCATCGGCTGCGCCACGCGCGGCGGCCAGGACCGCCCCGGGCTGCGCTTCTCGCCGCATTTCTACAACACGCACGCGGAGATCGATCGCACGATCGCCGCGGTCAAGAAGTACATGGCGGTCGGGGTGTAATGCGGCGAGCATGTCCCCTGGGCGGACGGGAGGTTTACGCCGCCGGGGATGTGACGCGAATTTGAGGAGTTGAGGACTTGAGCATTTGAGGATCTTGGGGAATTTGGGGACTTGAGGTCGGGGATTCGATCCCGGCAGACTCTCAAGAACGTTAGCGATAGTACTATAATAGACCATTATGGCATCCAATAGACCATTACGGTATCTAGAGTCGATATAAATGAATAAACCACTCGTTATCAATTACTTACGTTGTGATTGGTTTGCGCCCATCTGTGCAGAAACGAGACAGTTTGCCCGCGGTCGGCTTCGCCGCCGCTCGAGACCGACGCTCAGCATGCTCCGCTTAACCGTTCTGGGCGAGTCGTTTACGGTCGAGCCTCTGATATTCGGCCGCACGGGACGACTCGGGAACGAGTGTTGCTGGGCAGGAGGCGATGCTCCCCACACTTGCCGAAAATTCCGCTGTCGTTGGCAACCGTCTTCCCAGGGCCTCGATCGCCCCGACTGCCCTTCCGGCGCCGCGCTTGGCCATGAGCTTCACGGCGCTCCGTCACCTTGAAAGAGTGAACAAGGAGCTCTGGCTCCTTCTCTCGATTTTCGCGATCGCTCTGCTTCTCAACCTGCTCCTCGATACGCAGCGAATGATCCTCAGCTTCTACGCGCTGCCCACGCTCGGGTCGGCGTATCTCTACGGGCGCCGGCACGCGACGCTGACGGCATTCGCGAGCGTGCTGCTGGTGACGCTGCTCACGACCACCCATACCGGAACGCTCGTAGGCATCGGAGGACGCGCGACGCTGGCCGACGCGTGGCCCGACCTTCTGGCCTGGGGCGGGATCCTGATCATCACCGGTTACCTCATGGGCACGCTCTGCGAGCACAAGAACGCACAGCTCCATGAGATGCGCGAAACCTACAACGGCGTGCTGATGCTCCTGCGCCACTTCATCTCCAAAGACGAGTACACGGAGCACCATTCCTATCGCGTGTCGGTGTACGCGGCGCGGATTGCCACGCACTTGTCGCTGTCCCCGGATCGCATCGAAGACGTCAGGGCCGCCGGACTGCTGCACGACATCGGGAAGCTCGAGATCAGCCGCGAGCTGTTGTACAAAGCCGCCCGATTCACCCGCGAGGAGTACGAGGAGATTCAGCGACACGTCGAAACGGGCGTGGCCATGCTCGAGACCGTCGGCGGGTCGCTGCGCCGGGTCATTCCGATCGTGCTCGCGCATCACGACAAGTTCAACGGATCGGGCTACCATCCGACCCGCGGCCAAGAGATTCCCCTCGAAGCGCGGATCGTTTCGGTTGCGGACGTGTACGACGCGTTGACGACCGACCGCCCCTACAGGAAGGCCATGTCGCCCTTCGAGGCCAAAGACATCATCGTCAAGGGCAACGGCACCGATTTCGATCCCGTGGTCGTCGAAGCGTTCCTGGCGGCATTCCGGTTCGGCGAGATGGACGTGCGAACGGCAGTCGCCTAAAGGGCCTACAGGGATCACAGGATTTCCGTGGCGCCTCCCAGCAGTCACCTCGCGCTCGTGCGGTCGTTCGTCGACGACGGCGACTCGGCCAGTGCGGCCGATCGACGTGTCCACACCCGGTGCTCGATCGCCGAGCTACCGTGGCTCGAAGCGGCCCGCCTGAAGTACGGTCCTAGTGTCGAGGTGATCGATCTCTCACACGGCGGGGCGCAAATCGAGACCCCGGGGTACCGACTGCAACCAGGGTCAACGGTTGTCGTGGAAATCGACGTCGAGGGCAGCGGCCTCGTCGTGCCGGCGCAGGTCCTGCGCTGCCATGTTTCCCGACTGGCGCCATCGGCCACGTACCGCGGCGCCCTCGAGTTCAGGCGTTCCATCAACTTTCCAGATGTGGCTCGATTCGGACGGGACGGCAAGACCCGCAGCGCCTTTTGCGGCCCTCAGCGTCTGAACGTCGCGCGGACGCACTGGTCCGAGTCGACGTCGGGTTCGGGCCTTGTGACGCCGGCCGAATCGGCGACCCATCTCGTATCGGCTCCCGCGCCCAATGAGCTGGCGCACGTCGCAGCCGCCGATCCTCCTTCCGGTTGGTATCGACTGGTCGTTCGCTATGCCGACGGCCGGCTGCTCAAGGGCTACAGCCAGCCGTTCACTGCGTCATCCGGCTCGCTGCAGGTATGGCCCAAGCCGAACGCCCCGCTCATGACACGAATCACCGTGCCGCTCGCCTACGTCAAAGCGGTGTTCTTCGTGCGGGACTTCGACGGCGATCCGGACCGCGTCGAGCACCACGATTCGCAACCCCGGGAGCACGGGCGGCCGATTGCCGTCACGTTTCTCGACGGCGAGACGCTGGTTGGCACGACGATGAGCTACCGCACCGATACCGTTGGCTTCTTCATCCGGCCGGTCGACGAAGCCGGCAACAACATGCGCATCTTCGTCGGCTCGCGAGCCATCCGGCACGTGCAGTTTTCGTGATGGCACGGGGCTGCTACGGCTTGTCGGCCTCGCGTACCATCGTCCTGATGCGCTGAATGTTGTTTTCACGCACCGGACAGGTCATGTCGGTGGACACGCACTGCGCCAGCGTCATGCCGCAGCCACAGGGGCATCGAGCGCTATTGGCTTCCTCGAGGGCGGTCCGTTTCTCCGCAGGCGCCAGCTCGGAGAAGTTCACGACGCCGATGTCTTCCTCGGTATAGGCCACGCCGGAGGACTGCGAGATCAAGTAGACCACGAGCGCCGCGGCGCCTATCGCGCTGGCCCACTTCAAGAACCTGACCGCCACCGCTGGCTTTTTCCGCCGCCGCTCGTGCTTGCGTGAGTCTTTTCCCATAGGCTCCTGCCGCCCAACCGATCGCGTCCGGCTGCATTCTCGCACACCTTGACATCTTCTAAAGCCCCTGTCCGTACGAATGGAGCAAGTTGGAGCAGCCGGACCCATTCGGGCAGGCAACGAGTCGGAGACCACAAGGCACGCCCGGCGTATGATCGAATACGTCAAGGCGGAGGGCCTCTCATGGGCGACTGGAAACGGGTGACGTGCGGCGTGGCGATGCTCGTGGCCGCGGCTTCGGTGGTGGGCTCGCGGTTCGGCCAGGCACGGACAGATGCCCATGCCATGGCGCCCCTGCAATCGCTGACCGTGACGCCGGCCGACTTGGTGCTCCGCGGCGGCAAGATCGTCACCGTCGACAACGCCCGCCCGGAGGCCCAGGCCCTCGCGGCAGTCGGCGACACGATTGTTGCAGTCGGATCGAATCTGGACATTCAGCCGTACATCGGTTCGAACACGCGCGTCATCGATCTGAGGGGCGCGCTGGCCGTTCCGGGTTTCATCGACGCGCATGCGCATTTCACGGGCGTCGGCCAGGCGGCGCGAAACCTCAAGCTCGGAACGGCCAATGACTGGGCCGACATCGTTCGCATGGTGGGCGAGGCGGCGAAAGCCGCCCGCCCTGGCGAATGGATTCTCGGACGCGGCTGGCATCAGGAGAAATGGTCGGGACGGCCGGTCCCGAACGTCGAGGGCTTCCCCGTCCACGCGGATCTCAGCAGGGTTTCGCCCGAGAACCCGGTCTGGCTGACGCATGCCAGCGGTCATGCAGGATTCGCGAACGCCAAGGCCATGGAACTGGCGGGCGTCACGCCGGCAACGCGCGATCCCGAAGGCGGCGTGATCTTGAAGGGGTCCGACGGCAATCCAACCGGGCTGTTCAACGAACGGGCGCAATCGATCATCGCGAGCGCGCTCGCGCGCGATCGTGCGAAGCGCACGCCCGCCGAGGTCGAGGCGGACCTGCGCAAAGACATCGAGCTGGCGGCGGCAGAAAGCCTGTCGAAAGGACTGACCACGATCAACGACGCCGGGTCTCCGCCAGCCACCATCGAGCTCTTGAAGAAGATGGTGGACGAGCGCGCCCTCCCCATCCGCCTCTGGCTGATGCTGCGGGAACCGCCCGACAGGCTGGCGGTCGATCTGCCAAGGTACCGGATCGTCAACTACGGAGACAAACGTCTGACGGTCCGCGCCGTCAAGCGGGCGGTGGATGGCGCACTCGGGTCGCGGGGCGCCTGGATGCTGGAGCCGTACTCCGATCTGCCGTCGACGAGCGGGATCAACACCGACTCGCTCGACGACATCCGCCAGTCCGCCGAGCTCGCCATCAGATACGACTATCAGCTGTGCGTACACGCGATCGGCGATCGCGGCAATCGCGAAGTCCTGAACATTTTCGAAGAGACGTTCAGGCGGCACCCCGAGAAGGACGGGCGGGCGCTCCGCTGGCGCATCGAGCACGTCCAGCATCTGGACCCGGCGGATATCCCACGGTTCGCCCGGCTTGGCGTGATCGCGTCCATGCAGGGCGTCCACGCGACGTCCGATGCGCCCTACGTCCTGGCACGGCTCGGCGAGACGCGCGCCGGCGAGGGCGCGTACGTCTGGCAGAAGCTGATGAAGGCCGGGGCCGTCGTCGCCAACGGCACCGACGCACCGGTGGAGGACATCGACCCGATCGCCTCGTTCTACGCGTCGGTGGCGCGAAAGACAAAGGACGGCCTGATCTTTTTCCCGAGCGAGCGTATGAGCCGCCTGGAGGCGTTGCGATCGTACACGCTCAACGCCGCGTTCGCCGGCTTCGACGAGTCGATCAAGGGGTCGCTTGCCGTCGGGAAGCTCGCGGACGTCACGGTCCTGTCGAAAGACATCATGACGATCCCCGAAGATCAGATCCCGACGACCCAGGTGCTGTACACGATTGTCGGTGGCCAGGTACAGTTCGCGCGGTAGGGAATTGGAGGCCGCCGCGTCTGGTGGGTCCTGACCTGACCGACACCTCCACTTGGAACAAGCCCGTCGATCGGGTAGCCTCTGTCCTCAGCCGATGAGACGACCACCGGCTCGGGCCCTCAGTGCTTCGCTCGATCTCTCAAGGGAGGCACCGCCATGCGCGCACGTAACGACCTGTCACGCCGACAGATGTTGGAAATGACGGCCGCCGCCGGCGGCCTCCTGCTCGTGGGCCGGTTCAGCCCGGCGGTCGCGCAAGCCGTGCGGCGCATCGAGTCGATGGCGCCGGAGCTCGCCAGCATCCTGGACGCGACTCAGCCCATCGTCGAATTGGCGAAGGGCTTCGGCGGCGCCATCGGTCCGGCCGAGGGGCCGCTCTGGTGGAAGGAAGGCGGCTACCTGCTCTTCAACGACATCAATGCTGCGCGCCGCATGAAGTACACGCCGCGCCAAGGCGTCGCCGTCGCGATGGAGAGGACCAACGAGGCCAATGGACTCACCCGCGATCTGCAGGGCCGCATCGTCTCGGCCGAGCATCTGACGCGCCGTGTCACTCGGACTGAGGCCGACGGCAGCCTCACGGTCGTCGCCAACAGCTTCCAGGGCAAGCGCCTGCTGCGTCCCAACGATGTCGTCGTCAAATCCGACGGCGCGATGTACTTCACCGATCCGGGCGGGCCGCTCGCGCCCGATCAATGGGACGTGACCTCGGCTGGCGTCTACCGGGTCTCGGCGGATCTCGGCTCGATGAGCCTCCTCACCACTGAGATGGTCGGGCCCAACGGCATTGCGTTTTCACCAGACGAGAGGATTCTCTACGTCAGCGACGCGCGCCAGCGCCACATCAAGGCGTTCGACATGCTCCCCAACGGCGTGGTCGCCAAGCAGACGAGCCGTGTCTTCGCCGACCTCGGCGGGCCGGAGCCTGGCGTGGCGGACGGCATCAAGGTGGACACCGCCGGCCATGTCTATTCGGGCGGCGCGGGCGGGCTCTACATCCTCGATGCCAAGGGCAAGCGGCTCGGCCGCATCGTCCACGGTGAGCCCGCGACGACCAACATGGCCTTCGGCGGCGACGACTGGAAGACGCTCTATTTCACCACCCGGTCGACGCTCTACATGGTCAATCTGAAGGTGGCCGGCATTCCGGTACCGGTCGGCCGGAGGGGCGCGTAGGGCTTTCGCGTCGCTGCCGTCAGGGCTCCGCGACCGGTTCGAGCTTGAGGACGGCTCCGTCCGGCATGTCGGTCGTGGCGTAGATCAACCCGTCGGGCCCCTGGCGAACATCGCGGATCCGCTGTCGCAACTCGGTCAGCATCGCCTCGCGACGCGTTTCAAGCCCCTGACGGTTGAATTGGATCCGCGTGAGCTGCATGCCCACCAGCGCGCCCGCAATCAGGTTCCCCTTCCACAGCGGGAACTTGTCGCCAGTATAGAAAATGACACCCGCAATGGCGATCGAGGGCTTGTAGTAGGTGACCGGCTCCACCATCCCCTCCATTGCCGTGGGGGGCTGAACGTTCGGTGGCGGCAGGCCCGACCGCTTGCCTTCCGGATCGCTCGTGTACGCGCGCCCGTACGTGATGACCGGCCAGCCGTAGTTCAGGCCGCGGCGGATGATATTCACCTCGTCTCCGCCTTGCGGACCGTTCTCCGTCTCCCAGATCTCGCCGGTCTCCGGATGCAGGGTCAGTCCGATGGCGTTGCGGATGCCGAGCGCGAAGATCTCCGGCTTGTAGCCCTTGCGGCCAACAAACGGATTGTCCATCGGTACGGTCCCTTCGTCATTGAGCCGGAGGACCTTGCCGAGATACGAGCCGGGCTCCTGCGCCGCTGCCGCGGTCCCGGCGCGCTCGTTGAATCCAGGTGTGCCGATGGCCATGTAGAGCGTGCCGTCGCGGCCGAACACGAGGCGTGCGGCGGAAGGACCGTCGGTGGGGGACGTCGCCTCGAAGATCGCCTTCACGTCCTGCAGCGTCGAACCGCCATCGTACCGCGCACGGAGCAGCACGGCCGTCCTGATCTGCGGGTCACCTGGCGCCGGCTTCCAGTACGCGACGTAGATGAAGTGGTTGTCCGCGAACTTCGGGTGAGCGAGGAGCTCCACGCCCGCCGTGTCGCGGCGCGTGCTCGTGATGCCCTGGGGCAGCCCGGTGATCACCGTCGGGTCGAGCACGCCCTGTGAGATGCGCCGCAGGGTATTCTTGCCTTGTTCGGTCACCAGCATGTCGCCGTTCGGCAGGAACGTCAGCGCCCACGGATACACGAGGCCCCGGATGGCCGAGACCTTGACGGTCGCCGCCGCCGTCCGGAGGACCA
>Ga0156018_1127_pt1 | contig 19885 bp, 24 predicted proteins | sample RifCSPlowO2_02_FD_107672 | JGI IMG/M metagenome (GOLD analysis project Ga0156018, IMG submission 107672) | Acidobacteria bacterium RIFCSPLOWO2_02_FULL_65_29 | reverse complement strand
ATCGTGCGTGCGCACGTGTCGGCTGCGGGCGACGTGGCGATCGACGACGAGGGGGCGTATCTCGACATCGACACGCCCGAGGACTACGCGCGCGCGCTCGCGATCTTCGGCGCGCGCGAGGGCGAAGGCGCAGGACCTTAGTCCTGCCCCGCGCTGCGACGCCGCATGTAGTGCAGGACTTTAGTCCTGCCTGCTGCGGCGCGTGCAGGTCGGATTACTCCGCGCGTAACGCCTGAATGACGTCCACCCGCGCTGCGCGCATCGCGGGCACGAGCGACGCCGCGACGGCCGCGATGAGCAGGAGGCCGGCAGACGCCGCGAGCGGCCACATGCTGAGTGCCTGCAGCTCGGGAATCAATCCCTGCGCGAGTCGGGCGATCGCGAAGCCGACCGCGCAGCCGGCCGCGACGCCCGCGGCGCCTATCACGACGCCTTCGAACAGCACGCCGCTGAGAATTGCCGCCGGCTGAGAACCCACGGCCAGCCGGATGCCGAACTCCCGCGTCCGCCCGCTCACCGAAAACGCCAGGACGCCCGCGACGCCCACAACAGCAATGGCCAGCGCCACGGCGGCGAACCCGCCAACCACCAGGGCGTTCAGGCGGCTCGGCGCCAGCACCTCCGCGCGAATGTCCTCGAGCGTGGCGGCGCGTTCGACGGGCTGATCGGCGGCCAGTTCGCGCACCGCCCGCGTGATGGCCGGCACGAGCGCGTACGGCTCGGTGGCCGCGTTCACGAACAGGCGGCCGCCGCCCAGTTCCTGCTCGAAGGGCTGATACACCGTCAGCTGGTGCAGGGCCGACACGCTTTCGTCCTCCACGTCGGCTACGATTCCCACGATTCGCCGCGGCTCGGTGCTCACCCCGACGAAGCGCGTTCGGCCATCTGTCCACCTCAGCTGCCGATTGATCGGATCCTCGCCCGGGAACAGCTGCTCGGCGAGCGCCGCGCTGACAATGACGACGCGCTCGGCGCCGTCGCGGTCCGATTCGTTGAAATCGCGGCCGCTGACGAAGGGAATGCCGACGGTCTTGAAGAAGCCTGGAGACACCGAGCGGGAGTTGGCGCGCCGATCCTCCTCGCCGTCCCGGCGCTGCTGGCCGTCGACCGAGAACGTGAAGTCGGCGCCCGCGCCGGTACGGTCGCGCCATGGCACCGTGTTGCCGAGCGCCGCGCTCGTCACGCCCGGAATCGCCTCGACGCGCCGCTCCACCTCGCTGTAGAACGCGCGAATCTGTTCTGGCGTGCGGCCGAAGCTCATCACCGGCACGTTCACCGCGAGCACGTGCGTGGTTTCGAAGCCCGGATCGGTGGCCCGCAGCACCAGCAGCGTTCGCAGCAACAACCCGGCGCCCGCGAGCAGCACGAAGGACGCCGCGATCTGCGTGACGGCAAACGTCCGTAGGACGCGCGACGACCGCGTCGCGCGATGGCCGGCCGACACTCCGCCGCTTCGCGCAGGCTCGCCGCCGGGAAGCCGCGGGACGAACGCAAACAGCACCGCGGCCGCCAGTGAGAGCGGCACCCCGATCCAGAACAGGCTCGGATCGACCGTGAGGTCGAACGCGCGGACGGTGAACCGGGAGGCGTAGCGGGCCAATACGCTCACCATCGGTGCCGAGATGGCCACGCCCAGCGCGGCGCCCGCCAGAGACAGCACGAGACTTTCGGCCAGCAGCACCCCTCGGAGCGTACGCCGGCTCGCGCCGAGTGCGGCGCGCACCGCCAGCTCGGGTTCGCGCCGAACCGCACGGGCCAGCAGCAGGTTCGCCACGTTCGAGCAGGCGATGACGAACACCAGCCCGGACGCCAGCATCAGAAGAAGCAGCACGGTTCGCGCGCGCGAGGTGATCTGATCGCGCAGCCGCACGGCGTTGATCTGATAGTCGGCCCGCGCGTCGTACGCCTCCGAATGCTCCTTCATCACCGTCGCCTGCACGCCCCGCAGCTCGGCGCGCACCGCATCGAGATCGGCTCCCGGCGCCAGGCGTCCGAATAGCTCTGTCATCCGGTGCTCGCGATCGGTGTTCATGGCCGCGCCGAGATGGTGCGGGCTCGTCACGATGTTCGCGATGAGCTCCGTTTCCGTCGGATAGGGCACCGTGGGCTCGAGCACGCCGACGATCGCGGCCGAGCGTGTGCCGAGCCGCACGGTCTTGCCCAGCACGGACCGGTCCGACTGCAGCGTGGTCGACCAGAATCGGTGCGTGAGCACCGCCGCGCCCTCCGCCGACGGCCCATCGTCCCGATCGTCGAGGAGCCGGCCGAGGGACGGCGACAGACCCATCACACGGAAGTAGCTGCCGTTCACGACGCCCGCGCGGACGACGCGCGGCTCGCCGAGACCGACCATCGTGAAGCCGACGGTCGAGAACTCGCCGAGGCCCGTCAGCGTGTGTACCCGTGCGCGGTAGTCGGCAATCTCCGGCACCGAGAAGTTGGCGTTCTCGGCGCCAATCCCGCGGGCCGACTGGCGCAGGTAGAGCAGCCGGGCTTCGTCCTGGTTGTTGAGCGGCCTCAACAGGATGCCGCGGACGACGCTGAAAATCGCCGCGTTTGCGCCAATGCCGAGCGCGAGCGTCACGACGACGGTGGCAGCGAGCCCTTTGGCGCGGCCAAGCGCCCGCAACGCGAACTTGAGATCCCGAAGGAAAGTCATGGGCGTCAGTATAAAGAACTGAGCGGGGAATTTGAGGATTTGAGGAATTGAGGATTTGAGGAATTGAGGATTTGAGGATTTGAGAATGTCAGGATTTGGGGATCGGGGATCTTGCGGATCTAGGGCTGATCTAAGGCCGATCCAAGGCGGCGACTCGAGATTTCAGGCTCCGCGGTCTCCGCCGCCTCTGCGTTGATCGCTGTCTGTTGTGACCGCGGCGTCGAGGCGAGCGGCCACTGGCGGGAACGCGGCGGTCGGACCGTTCCAGCGCAGGTCGTCGACCGAATCGAATAGCGGGATGTCCGTGCGCAGCGTCGCGAGATCGCGAAACAGGAACGCGCGCTCGCGGTCCCGGGTGAGCGTGGCCGCCAGTGCGGCTGGGCGCGAGGCGTTGACACCCCATGTGGCCCAGTCGTCTGGAATCGACTCGATGTGGCCGTACTTCGCCAGCACGGCCGCCGCCGATTTCGCGCCCCAGCCGGGCAGGCCCGGATAGCCGTCGGCGGCGTCTCCGACGAGCGCCAGATAGTCGGGAATCGACGCCGGCGGCACGCCGAATCTCGCGACGACCCCGGCTTCATCCCGGATGGTGCGCGCGCGCCGGTCCAACTGCACGACGCGCGTGCCCCGCACCGACTGCGCCAGATCCTTGTCGGGCGTGCAGATGAGCACCCGCTCCACGCGCGGGTCGCGCGCGGCCGCCGCCGCCGCGGCCGCCAGCGCATCGTCGGCTTCGAATTCGACCATCGGCCAGACGGCCACGCCGAGCGCCGTCAGCGTGTCCTCGAGCAGGGCAAACTGAGAGAGCAGGTCCGGTTCGATGCCTTCTCCGGTCTTGTAGCCCGGCCAGAGATCGTTGCGGAACGATTCGATGACATGATCGGTCGCAACACCCACGTAGCTCTTTTCCACTTTCATCATGCCGAGGACGGACGAGAGGACGCCGCGCACGGCGCCCACCTCGCGGCCGTCGGCGTCCCGAGCCGCTGGAACGGCGTAGTAGTGGCGGAACAGCTCGTAGGTGCCGTCGATGAGATAAACGTCCAGTGCGGTGCTCCCGGTGGCAGTATATCGGCCTCGGACGTTAGAGTGTCTCGAGGTCGCTGCACACGTTCATCGGGAGTCATCGAGCGGATGGATTCTCTGCGATCTCTGCGGGCTCCGCGGTGATCGTCGTATTCTGATCATGCCCTTCCCAATCGAGCCGCCGATCGAGCCCATGCTCGCGAAGCTCGCCGACGAGCTTCCCGCCGGCGGCACCTTTCTCTACGAACCGAAATGGGATGGATTCCGGGCAATCGTCTTTCGCGGTGGATCCGAGGTCTTCATCCAGAGCCGGGACCTCAGGCCGCTCAATCGCTACTTTCCCGAGCTGCACGACGCGCTTCTGGCCGGGTTGCCCGACGGCTGCGTCGTCGACGGCGAGATCGTGATCGCGACACCACGCGGGCTCGATTTCGACGCTCTGCAAATGCGCCTTCACCCTGCGGCGTCGCGCGTCGCGAAGCTTGCCTTGGCGACCCCGGCTCAATTCGTCGCGTTCGACGCGCTCGCGATCGGAGGGCGCGATCTGCGCGACGTTCCCCAGAGCGAGCGACGGGCGCGGCTCGAACAGGCGCTCGCCGGCGCCAGCCCGCCGGTCCACCTGACGCCCATGACGCGCGATCGCGACGTGGCGGCCGAGTGGCTCGTTCGCTTCGAAGGCGCGGGGCTCGACGGCGTCATCGCGAAACCGGCGGACGGGACGTACGCGCCTGGCAAGCGGGCGATGATCAAGATCAAGCACGTGCGAACCGCGGACTGCGTCGTGGCCGGTTTTCGCTGGCACAAGGCGGGAAGAAACGAGCTGATCGGATCGTTGTTGTTAGGGCTGTACGACGGAGCCGGCCGGCTGCACCACGTCGGCGTGACTTCGTCGTTCACGATGGCGGCGCGCCGGCAACTCGCGCAGGAACTGGCGCCGCTTCGAGAGCGCGCGTTCGAGGAACACCCCTGGCGCGAATGGGCCGAAGCGTCCGGCACTGCCCTGAGCGAAGTGAAGGGGGGCACCATGTTGCGGATGCCTGGAGGCCAGAGCCGCTGGAGCGCCGGGAAGGATCTCTCGTGGGAGCCGCTCCGAATCGAGCGCGTCTGCGAGGTCAAGTACGACCACATGCAGGGCCCGCGGTTTCGGCACGCCGCCGTCTTTCAGCGCTGGCGGCCGGACAAGCGGCCGAGTGACTGCCGCTACGACCAGCTGGAGGTCACGACTCCTTACGAGCTCGCGAAGGTCTTCGGCGCGGCCGGTGCAGATCTGACTTCTAACTTCTAAGTTCTAACTTTACCTGTTGGGTTGGTCGTCAGGATCGAGCGTTTCCTGCACCGGCCTCTGATCGGCCGGCACGTGCTGCAGGTTGACACGGATGCGGGTCCACGTGCGAAAGCGTCCGCGCATGGCGTCCACGAGCACGTCGGCGGCCTGGAGGTGGGCGGCCGCTTCGGGATGACGGGCCTTCCATCGCTCGAGACCCGCCAGCGCGTCCTTTTTTTCCCTGGCGCGTCCGATTTCAATGAGCGGATGTCTTGGCACGCGTCGGCGTGATGGCGCCACGCGAGGCGCTTCGCCCGGCTGCTTCCGGTAATGAGGCGGCCACGGCGCATCGCCGAGCCCGTCGCGCTCCTGGCGCGCCGACAACTCGAGCACGCTCGCGAGCGAGCCGGTGTGCTGGTCCATGTGCGCGTGACGATCGCCCAGGCTGGCGAGGCGCGCCGGCATCGTCGCCAGCGTGAAGTCGCGAGGATCGCACTGATCGATTTCGCCCCATGCGAGCGGCGCCGAGACACGCGCGTCGGGCGTCGGTCGGACCGAGTACGCGCTGGCGATCGTGCGATCCTTGGCGTTCTGGTTGTAGTCGAGGAACACGCCGTGGCGCTCCTCCTTCCACCACTTGCTGGTCGCCAGGCTGGGGGCGCGCCGCTCGACCTCGCGCGCCAGCGCCAGCGCGGCGCGCCGCACCTCGCCGAACGTCCAACGCGGCTCGATGCGCACGTACACGTGCATGCCTCGCGAGCCGGACGTCTTCGGCCAGCCGACGAGTCCGAAGTCCATGAGCGTTGCGTGCACGACGTGCGCGACCTCGCGGATCTGCTTCCACTCGACGCCGGGCACCGGGTCGAGGTCCACACGCAATTCGTCGGGATGATTCAGATCGTCGGCGCGCACCGGATGCGGATGCAGCTCGAGGCACGCGAGGTTGGCCATCCAGACGAGCGCCGCCGCGTCGCGCGGAACCACCTCTTCAGCGGTACGACCCGACGGGAAGCTGAGCTCGACGACGTCGATCCATGAAGGGCGCGACCGCGGCGCGCGTTTCTGATAGAAGAACTCGCCGCCAATGCCGTTCGGGTATCGCACCAGGACATTCGGCCGGCCGCCGGCGCCCTGGAGCGCGCCGCCAGCCACCGCCAGGTAATAACGGGCCAGATCGAGTTTGGTGTGGCCCGGCTGCGGAAAGAGCACCTTGCCCGGGTTCGAGATCGCCACCTCCCGCCCGGCGACCGTCAGACGCTCGTGTTGGTCTTGCGCTGCCAAAATCACGGTATTGTATCGGCACCATGATGCAACGCTCGATCGTGGCCCTGTGGGTGGCGGTCCTGGCCGCCGCCGCGAGCGCCGCCGCCCTGGCGCAGACGCCGCCGGCCTATACCAATCGCCTCGTCAACGAGAAAAGCCCCTACCTGCAACTGCACGCGCACAACCCGGTCGACTGGTACCCGTGGGGTGCCGAGGCGTTCGAGAAGGCGCGGCGCGAGGGGAAACCGATCTTTCTGTCGATTGGCTACTCGACGTGCCATTGGTGCCACGTCATGGAAGCCGAGACGTTTTCCGATCCGGCCATGGCGGATCTGATGAACCGCGCCGTCGTCTCGATCAAAGTCGATCGCGAGGAGCGGCCCGACCTCGACCGCGTGTACCAGAGCTACGTGCTGTGGTCGTATGGCGGCGGCGGGTGGCCGCTGTCGGTGTTCCTCACGCCGGACCTGAAACCATTTTCCGGCGCGACGTATCTGCCCCCCGACGATCGCGGCGGCCGGCAAGGGTTCCGTGCGTGGCTCCTGCAGGTCGGCGGCGCGTGGGCCAATGATCGCGCCCGCCTGCTGGAGGCGGCCAACACCGGGACGAAGATGATTCAGGCGCAGACGGGCGGCGCGGCGCGGGCCGCGTCCGACGCGATCGCGCGCGCGCTCGACCAGACGTACCGGGACATCAGCGGCAGCTTCGATCGGGCTGCCGGCGGGTTTGGACCGGCGCCGAAATTTCCGCGGCCGGTGGTGCTCAATTTCCTGCTTCGCTATCACGCGCGCACGCGCACGAAGCAGGCGCTCGACATGACCGTCCAGACGCTCGGCGCGATGGCCACCGGCGGCATCCACGACCAGCTGGGCGGAGGCTTCCACCGTTATTCGACCGATCGCGAATGGCTCGTGCCGCACTTCGAGAAGATGCTGTACGACCAGGCGCAACTGGCGATCGCGTACACCGAGGCGTATCAGGTCACCAAGAACGCCGGGCTCGGCGGCGTCGCCCGCGGCATCCTCGACTACGTGCTGCGCGACATGCGGGGCGAGGAGGGCGGATTCTTTTCCGCCGAGGACGCCGACAGCCTGACCGACGCGTCGGCCACGCGGCTGACCGAGGGCGCGTTCTACGTGTGGACCGTCGACCAGATCCGCGCCGCGCTCGGCAGCGAGCTCGCCGACCTGTTCGCGTTTCACTACAGCGTGATGCCGGCGGGCAACGTGCCGGCGCAACAAGACATTCAGGGTGAGCTCAAAGGCAGAAACATTCTGAGCGTTCGCCGCACCGTCGCGGAAACGGCGGCGAAGTTTGGAAAGTCCGAAGCCGACACGGGCGCGATGCTGCTGGACGCGCGGCGGCGAGCGTTGTCCGCGCGGGGCGCGCGGCCGCGTCCGCTTCGCGACGACAAGGTGATCGTCGCCTGGAACGGCCTGATGATGTCGGCGTTCGCCCGCGCGGCGCAGGTGATCGACGAGCCGCGGTATCTCGAGGCGGCGCTGGCCTCGGCCCGTTTCATCGAGAGCCGCATGTACGACGCGAATGGCGGCACGCTCAAGCGCCGTTATCGCGACGGCGACGCGAGCATCGACGGCATGCTCGAGGACTACGTGTTCCTGATCCAGGGGCTGCTGGATCTCTACGAGGCGTCCTTCGACGTGCGGTGGCTCTCGTGGGCCTTGCGGTTGCAGACACGCCAGGACGATCGGTTTTGGGACGCGAAGGGCGGCGCGTACTTTTCGACCACGGCCGAGGCGTCCGACGTGCTCGTCCGCGTGAAGGAGGACTACGACGGCGCCGAGCCGTCGCCGAACTCGGTGGCGGCGATGAACCTGCTGCGCCTGTGGCAGATGACGGATCGCCGCCAGTGGCGCGAGCGGGCCGACGCGATTTTCAGGGCGCAGGGCGTGCAGCTGACGCGGGCCGGCGCAAACCTGCCCCAGCTCGCCGCCGCGCTCGATTTCAACCTGTCGAAGCCGAAGCAGATCGTGATCGCGGGCGAGCCCGGCGCCGCCGACACGCGCGCCATGCTGAGGCTTGTGCACGATCGATTTATCCCGAACAAGATCCTGCTCCTCGCCGATGGCGGCGCAGGCCAGACCCGGCTGGGCGAGTGGCTGCCGTTCATCAAGACGATGGACCGGCGGGACGGGAGAGCGACGGCCTACATCTGCGAGAACTACGCGTGCAAGCTGCCGACGTCGGACTTGGCGGTGGCGGCGCGGCTGCTGGACGATCGGTAGTCGTGCGGCGCCAACGCGATGTGACGCGCGTGGCGCCGAGCGCCGGGAGCCTTCACGGTGTATACTGTATACACCATGCCTCGATCGAGGACCGCGTCGGCCGTGCTGACCATCCGCGTGCCAGCGCTGCTCGAGCGGCACCTGGCACGCGAAGCGCGTCGCCGGCGTCAGACGCGCAGCGAGGTCGCAAGGGCCATTCTTCAGGAGCGGTTTGGCGGAAGCGATCAGCCCGACGCGGCCGAGGAAGCGCGCCGCCAGTCAGTGCTGGTCAGCCGCCGCCGTTCCGACCGCGAAGCGCTGGCGTTTGCGCTCAGTGCTGCCGATCTTCGTGGCTGGCGATGACGCGCGGCGCCGTTGTGGTCGTGGCCGCCAAGGGCGCCTGCACGAGCAAGCCGCGTCCGGCCGTCGTCGTCCAGGCAGATGCGTTCAATCCCACCCATGCCAGTCTGACGCTCTGTCCCATCACGTCCGACTGTGTGGACGCACCCCTCTTTCGCGTCACACTGCCTCCTGGTGAGCGGACGGGCTTGGCCACAGTTTCGCAGGTCATGATCGACAAGGTCGTCAGCGTACCCCGGGCCGCAATCGTTCGCGAAGTCGGCCGATGCGATCTGCTGCATCTCGAGCAGATTGACGAAGCGCTCCGGCGCTGGTTGGATCTGTGAGTTCGCCGGGCGCGTCCGCTTGACTCCGGAGGGGCTTTCGCGGCAGCGAGTTGGTTCGCGGGCTGGCATCCCCAACCGCATCAGGCTTACAATCGATGTTCGGTCCTTCCCGACATGTGGGCCAGTAGCGCAGTTGGGAGCGCGCATGAATGGCATTCATGAGGTCACCGGTTCGATCCCGGTCTGGTCCACCATCTCCAAGTCGTTGATTCTAAACGACTGAAATAGCCCACCCCACTTCATAGATCGAACCGCCGGTTCTTGGAGATCAAATTGTGCAGCGGCCTCCTGAACCGCTGAACACAAGGACGGCGAAGTCGACCGCGCTTGAGGGCTTTGCTTGGGCGCGCGATCATTACCTCGGTCGCGATCGCGTTGAGCCCGACGAGAGCGTTGTGGTCGCCTGCTTGGCGCATCGGCGCGATTTGTCGCTGGCGCGGCACCGGACGATCCAACAGGTGGAGCCGTCGTGACGCCGGACGGGATTCCTGCCCGCTCCCCTCTCGGCTAGACTTCCGCACGGCGGCATGAATCACGATCAGTTCAAGAAGTGCATCGGCCAGACGCTCCGTCTCGAACCGCCGGCCATTGGGCCGGACGGCAGGCCCAGCGATGATGACTGGGAGGTCGTCGGAGCCGACGAGGCGCGGAAGGCTGCGACGCTGCGCAACCACACGCGCGGCGGCGAGGTGATCGTCGGGTTCGATCACGTCAAGAACTACGATTCCGACGCAGCCCGCGGCGACAAGTGCGGTTTCCTAAACATGCTCTGGCAGCTCCGGATCGGGCGAGATGGCGCGATCACCGCCAGACCGATCCCGGCGCGTGCCGCCGCAGCGCCCGGCCCGGAATTCCACCCGCTGATCGTAAACGATGGCGAGGCGGAGCGGCACTTCACATGGTCGGACCGCGACGGTGCAGTCGCGCTCTTGCCCGAGGGCGAAGCACGGCAGCTGTTCGGCACGTTCATTGGCGTCTGCGACGCGCTCCGGACCGAAACGAATCGGGAGCCGCAGTTCGACGCCGCGAAGGACATCCGCCACGAGATCGTGTGGGAACTAACGCCTGACCATTTGTCCAAGCACAAGCTGCTCGGAGGCATGGGCGGCAAGGCCGCGACGTCCGTGTTGGTCCTGACCAACAACAAGGCGCAGCAGGTCCAGGAGCGGGTCGTCAACACAACGCCGCCGGAGATCGAGGCCGTAGACACGGACTACCCGTCGCGCTCTGGCCTGCAGGACCGGCTGACGGCGGAAGGCTTCAAGCTCCATTGGGTCCGCGAGGAGATGGTCGGGCGGCGGCGCGGCGAGGGCTGGGAGGTTGTCGTTGTCGCCGATGACGGTCGGCGCGTGACTTTCAAGGTGCCGCCTGGCATGCCGTCCGTCGATCCGTCTGCTCTCATCTTGATGAAGCGCCGCATGTAAGCCCAAGCCCTACAATGGGCCATGTACTTCGTGAACAACCTGACCGACGACGACTTTCAGCGGGTCCACGATACATGCTCTAACCCGCCGCCCGCCATGCTCATGGCGGAGTCGTTTGCTGCGCTGCTCGAAGCAATCGACATCTACACGTATGAGGCCGTGCATCCCGTGACGTCCGGAATGCTCGCGCTCAACCGACAGGGAGAAGGTCATTCTCGGCCTGTACTACCGGTCGGTGGGCTTCTGCCCCAGAGCGATCGAGCTGAAGTCCGTCATTCACCAAGGCAGGAAGAGGCGCCGCCGTCCGGCCGTAACGGGGTAACCTTGGCTGTCACGCGCCCGAACGATACTGGAGTCAATGTCGACAATCATCCTTCCGTCCGCGCCTGCGAACACCCAGGACGCCAAGCGGTACGCGAACGGCGTGGCCGAGATCCGGCAGCGCCTCAGCATTGCCCGGACGGCTGTTGCGCGGATTCGGGAGACGCAGAATCAGGACCTTGTGAGCACCGAAACGATCTTCCTGCAGATGCGCAAGGTCTGCGAGCTGATCGCGTTCGGGTCGCTCATTGCCAACAAGGAACTCTATTCCCAGCACTACGAGACCTTCGCAGAAGACTGGCGGCTTGGTCGCGTAGTCGACAAGCTGCGGAAGGTGAATCCGGATTTCTTCCCAGTGCCGATGTCGGCGCCCTACGAGGTTGCTCCCGGGCATAAGCAGGCTGGACCGTCGCTGGCCCTGTCCATCACCGAAGGCGAGCTGGTCGGGGCCGGGGTCGGCACCCTCTCCAGACCGGGGGGTTGCTCACGCCCCCGCTGGCAGCTGGGACTGCGAGCGCCGATCAACGGCCGGCACAAAGCGCCGTCCTCAGGAACGCGCCGGCCATTCACTGGAAGTGGCTGGCGCCGTGACGGATCCGACCACGGGACTTCCTTGATGCTGACAGGTGTGTTCCGCGGACTGGTCGTCATTCACGCTCCGGTTTTTCGACGCCAACCACCGCGTTTTGTCGCGGCTCCCCTCGCGGCGTCAGCAATTCCAATCCGGATGCTGGGACCACTGTGAAAGGACGGCCGAGAAGTCATCAAGTTCTTTGCTCAGATCACGGGCTGGATTCTTCGCCGCCTACAGGCGGATCGACCGCGCTCACACGCGGCGCCAACTCTCTTTCAGCGTGGCGTGAGCGACCACGTCTGTGGCCGCAGGCTTGGCAGACCAAGCGGCCATTTCGGGTGGTCGCTCACGCCACGGGATTGCTGCTGGCGACCGCTCCGGCAGTGGCGCCACCAGACGGGCCGCACAGAGCGCCGCCCGAGGACGACGCCGTGTAACCTGCACGACGACCGGCAGTTGCCCTATGCGCTCGTGGTACGCGAGTCGCCATCGTTGAGCAGGACGAATCCTCGACGCAGAGGCGATCCAAGGGGGAACACCTCGCGCGGAGGGGTGTTCCCCCCCGGTGTTCCCCCTAGACACCCTGATTCTGGCAACTACCATGGTCGTGGTGGTCTCGCTGAAAGACGTGGACCAGTGGAGGGCGAATGGCAGTTGTGGAGGTCCATCCGGTGCCGATCGACGGGCCGTGGATCGAGGGGTTCGTCCTGGATCGCCACGTGATCTCCAGCGTGCCGATTGGCTATCTCGGCGAGCACATGCAGTTCGAGACAACCCGCTCCGCCTTGGGCGAACTGGTGTATCAGCTGAAGTACCGAAACGGACCGCTGAACGACATCGTGGAGACCGCCGTCGCCTTCATAAAACGATCGATGGAATGGCGTCATCGACTGCGTCGTTCCGCCGCCGCCGTCGCTGCACCGAACGAAGCAGCCCGCGGTGCTGATCGCTGCGTGGATAGCCGAGGCTCTCGGAGTGCAATCCCTTGCCGCGGCAGCGGTCAAGACCACGGCGACCCCGCAGATGAAGAACGTCCCGCTGCACGAGCGCGCTCCGCTGCTTTCTGCTGCGATCCAGGCGGGCACCGATGCGGTCCAGGGGCAGCGGATTCTGCTAACCGACGACCTGTGGGAGACTGGTAGTACGCTGAGACGAGTCGCCGAAGTGCTCGGGCAAATGGGCGCCACCGAGGTCCGAGCCCTCGCAATGACACGAACGAAATGAGCCATCCATCCATCGTTTTCGTCGCCGGCTCAAGACAGATTTCTCGGCTTCCCGCCGAGGTGAAGACCCGTCTCGACACGATGGTCCAGAAGGGCTTTCAGATCCTCGTCGGTGACGCCAATGGCGCCGACAAGGCGGTTCAGTGATCGACGTCAACTACTTTTGCCGGTCGTGCAAATTTAATTGTCGTTGATCAGTTCAGCGATACCTTGCCGACAAGTCGTACCCGAACGTTCTCGTGCACTGCATGAAAGACCACTGCCGGAACAACGTTGGAAACTGGCCAACGCGTGAGGTCGCCGCCCCGCGCGGCGCCAAAGGCTTCGACTACTACTCCCTCAAAGACCGCGCGATGGCTGAGACGGCAGACTACGGGCTCATGCTCTGGGACGGCAAAAGCAAGGGCACGGTCAACAATGTTGTGAACCTGTCCCGCGAGCACAAACCGGTGGTCGTGTACGTCGCGCCGACGAAGCAGTTTCGAACGATCAAGACCTCCGACGACCTCAGGGATCTTCTCGCGCAAGGCGATTCGGACAGCGTCGAACGGATTGTCAGCGAGCTGCACCTGGGCGATCTTCGGCACGGCACAATGCTCCCTGGGTAGGAAAGTGTCCGCGATGGCGATGACGGTTACGTGGATTCTCCGACCGGCATCGGAAAGGGACCGAGCGTTTTTGTACGAGCTCCATTGCTGCACGATGCGTGAGGTTATCGAGAAGACGTGGGGCTGGGACGAGGAATGGCAACGAACAGATTTCGAGCGGCGTTTTCATCAATACGTCGCGTCAGTCATCGAATATGAGGGACGTCCGATCGGCGGGTTGATGCTAGAACCGGGGCCCGACTCGATCTACATCCACGAGATCCAACTTCTACCCGAATGGCAAGGACGAGGAATAGGTACAGCCGTCGTCCGGCAGATCATCAGACAGGCTGCAAGTTGTGGAGCATCGGTCACGCTGTCGGTGGTTCTTGCCAATCCTCGGGCTAAACAATTGTACGACCGACTTGAGTTTGAGGTAACCGCCTTCGAGTCGCCATTCTTTCGAATGAAGTTCAGTCCGCTCCCAGGAAGCATGTAATCCGTCATCTCGCGCGAACGGGGCGCACTTCAAAACCGCATGGAAGAATCGTCTCCCACGGCCATCGGCGCAATCGAAACGCGCAAGGCTCATCCATATGACGCCGAAGCGATCCTAGCGGCCCATCTGGATTCCATTCGATCGATTGGTCCGCGGTTCTATTCATCGGAGATCGTGGACGCGTGGGTTGCGGGCCTCACAGCGAACGTGTACGTGAACGCGATGGAGGGCGGTGAGGTCTTTTTCATCGCCGTCGGCCCGCTCAACGGCGAGTCGGCCGTGCTTGGTTTTGCCAGTCATCGCGTTGACGATGATCAAGATGGCGCCTCTGTATACGTTCGAGGCATGGCTTCGCGTTGTGGTATCGGAACAAAGCTGTTAGGTCTCGCCGAAGAACACGCGCGGGCAAATGGTGCCAAGAGCATCAAGATTCAAGCATCCCTAGCCGGCGTCGCTTTCTATCAGGCGAATGGGTTTGAGGAGATCGGACGCGGAGAGGCGTTGCTGATGACCGGCCAGTCCATGCCGTGCATCTTCATGCGCAAACTGCTCTGAGGCGCAACGCAGTACCACCCGCTCCCCTCCGTATTCCCCCTCGCGAAGGGTCACGTCTTCGGTTTCGCGAGCCTCAGAACCGGGTTTGCCGCCGCTCCGAACCGTCGGCCGGGGACCTCGTCGGCGTTGATGGCGCCTTCCTTTTTCAGTTCGCGAACCAGCTCGTTAACCTGCTTGGGCAACCACCACTCGGGCCTGACGGCGGCGTGCAGATCCTGCCATCGTTCAGGACGACGCGAGAGCCGATCAAGTATCCAGTCTCGCAGCGGATGAAGATCCGGCTCAGGCTTGATCAGGAACTGCTGATCAGGGTTGTCAGAGCGGCGGACCATGAAGCCGCCCGCCGGCGACACTGACCACGCGCATTCCTTCATCAGGTCGCGCCCGTCATCCGAGTTCGTGAGGTGCAGCAAGACGTACCGAGTCGCTTTTCCACCTGTGACCATTCGCACCGCCGACGTCCACCACTTGGCGCCAATGCCTCGGGCCATGACCCGGGGTCCCCGCTCTCATAGCGCCCTCGGCCGGCGTGCGTATCGACGTACAGGACGCGACGAGCCCAAGTGCCGAGCTTCGGGTACCAGCCGTTCAAGTAGCAACGAATCAGTTCATGTTTGACGTGCTGAAACGGCCCGTACTGCTCCCAATAAGCGGGATTCGGATCCGATCGCCGTGTCATGCACTGCTCGTTGCGAGAACGCGATGGAAGGCAAGCGGAAACTCATCGTAGGTGCGGCCGTCCAGCGTCCGGCCGGTCTCGTGCTTGCGTGTGCCGCCCCACTGTTTGAAGAAGAAGGGCACCCGCTGCGCGCGGCATTGACGACGGATGTCGACGACCCAATCTCGAAGCATCGGGCGGGCGTGCGGGCCGCTCTCTCCGCCGACGATGACCCAGTCGATCTTGCGCAGGTCGAGAGGCCCGAGGTCGGCGAGAAGGGGTTCTACCGAGAGGAATCGAAGGCGTGCCGGCGTGTCCTGGAGCGACCGAATGCGAAGCAGACCGTAACGTCGATCCTCGACGCTGACGCCGAACGCGACGTGTTGAAGGTCAGCCATCCACCGCAACTCACCCAGCAACAGTTCGCGCAGTCGCTCGTCGCGCTTGGTGAGGACCTGAAACAAGTGCCAGTCAGCTCGTCGCATGACCTCCCCAACGCGCCCGATGTAGTCGGCTGGAACGTCTTCGTGAAAGAGGTCGCTCATCGAATTGACGAAGATTTTCCGAGGGCGTCGCCAGTGCAGCGGTTGCTCAAGCTTCTCGGGCACAAGTCGCAGATCGAAGCCCTGCTCGAATGGGTGTCCAGGCACACCGCGGAAACGTTCCGAGAACACCTCCGCATAGCAGAATTTGCAACCCGGGCTCACTTTCGTGCAGCCGCGGACGGGGTTCCACGTCGCGTCTGTCCACTCAATCGCCGAGCGGTCGCTCATGGTGGGCCAGTTTACGTCCATTCCGTGACGGGGCGGGTCACACCAGGACAAAAAACGACGCGCTACTCTCCAGTTCACTTGACTGCTCGACGATGTTTATTCATACTTTGTGATGATTAAGGCGGACGGCGTCTGGAGACAAGCGTATGAACAACTACTTGATAGCCTTCGTCGTCCTTCTGCTGGTGGCACGCGCTCCCGCCGGAGCAATACAGAGCGCGCCCGCGCAACCTGCAACGCAGGTCGATCCCATCGCCGCCATCATCGAGGCGTTTCGCACATACAACATCGTGACGGTGACCGATCCTCACGGCAACGTGCAAGTTCAAGCGTTCCTTCTGTCGCTCGTTCGCGATCCCCGGTTCTCGGAGGCGATGAACGACATCGTGATCGAGACGGCTAGCGCGCGCTACCAGGACGCTATCGATCGATTTGTCCGCGGCGATGATGTCGAGAGAGCAGTCTTGCGGAAAGCCTGGGAAGATCACACCGTCGCGAATAGCCTGGGTGTTCAAGCGGAAGAGCTGATCCAAGCCGTGCGTGCGGTCAATGCTTCACGCGCCGAGAATCGGAAGCTACGTGTCATTGCCGGTGACCCTCCAATCGATTGGGACAACATCACGGCTCCTCAGGACGGCAGGCGCTGGACAGAGCTTCGCGACAGCTATCCCGCCGACCTGATTCGACGGCAGGTTCTGGATCGTGGCCGCCGCGCGCTGGTCGTCTACGGACAGGGTCATCTCCAGCGCCGTCAGATTGTCGCCAACTACGACATGTCAACGTGGCAGGCGCAGACTGTCGTCAGTCTGCTGGAGCGAGACCACGCCGCACGCATTTTCAACATTTGGACGCTGTTGGACCGCAACGTCGAGATCCCAGAAGGCGTCATGTCGTGGCGGGTTCCGAGTATGGCTCTGCTGCGCGGAACGACGTTAGGGGCGAGAGACTTCGGGCTCTACAGCCGGGGATTGGGCGACGGGAGTCGCTTCGGCGTGAAGGGTGGCCAGCTGGTGCCAGTTCCCCAAGATGAATGGAAGATGATGCGGATGGAGGAGCAATTCGATGCTCTCCTTTACCTCGGGCCACCCGCTTCAATGATCACCGGCCCCGTACCATCCGCACTTTGCCAGGACGCCGACTTCGTAAAACGTCGCGTGGAAAGGCTTAGCCGCTTTGGACCTCCGGTCGAGGTTCAGAACTTCAAGAAGGCATGTGGTCTTTGATCCGTGGGATGAAGTCTTCAACGGGATCTGGTAGCGGACTGTGCCACGCGACTACTTGACTGACTTCGAGTTGATGTTGTTGCTCGCGGTCCTTCGCGTGGGCGAAGAGGCGTATGGTGTGCCCATCGCGCGCGAGATCGAGGCCTCCGGCGAACGCACGGTCATGCTTGGTGCCGTCTATACTGGCCTTGGCCGGCTTGAAGCCAATGGCTTGGTTTCATCCAGCATCGGCTCACCGACACCCGAACGCGGCGGGCGCGCGAAGAAGTACTTCCGTGTGACGCCATCTGGCCTGAAGGCCGTCCGGCAAGCGAAACGGGCATTTACACGGCTGTGGTCTGGCGTGCCAGGCTTGGAGGGAGGACGCTCATGAAAAAGACGCGTACACCTCTGCAGATCGCCCTTCTTCCCCATCTTTTCGGCGACGATGAGCCACTCGTTGGGGATCTCGTCGAAGAGTGGCCTCGACGATCGAACGCCTGGTTCTGGCGTCAGGTCGTGTTTGCGATGCTGGCCAAGGCTAGGGCGACCGCATCGGCAGCCTTGCGCGAGCCGCAACGGCTGACCGGAGCGCTTGGGGCCACTGCGATCTTCCTCATTCTGAGTTTTCAGGTCGTCGTGGCTGGCAGCCTACTCGATGACCTGATTCGGCGGATCGACCGCACCCAGATGACCCGAATCGATCACCCGGAGTGGCTGCTGTTTTTCGTCCTCTTGTCGCTCCCGGTAGCGTGGTTCATCGGGAGGGCAATCGGTCGCCTGCACCATCGTTCTCGTGCTGCGACAGTCGTAATTACTGGCGCCAGTGCCGCCACCGTCGGCGCGGTGACCGTCTCTGTATTGAGCGCGACCGATTCCTTCTTTCCCTCAGCCGCCCAGCAAACCGCGGCGGGCATGGTGTTTGTGCTCGGGTTGCTGATCGGGAGTTCGAGCCGTTCTCCTCTCGATCGACAAGCCTGATTCGGCCCCCGGTCAGTCGTCACGCGGGCTGCATCAGCCCGCTTATGCGGTGCAGCCAACTGAACACTTGGTTCCAACTGGCGCTGTTCTGGTCCACCAACTTCCTTCCTTTCGGGTAGCACCGGGGTAGCAGCAAGCGTGGCCGTACCGGTACATCCGCGATTGCCGCCTACCGCCCTTCAAGTGATCCTACCGATGAACCGCTGCTGATACCCGACCGCTCTGATGTGTGCCACGATCCAATCGAACGACGCGTCGTCATGCCACTGTTTCCGCAGCGTGTACTCGTGCGGCAGCTTCGCGTACGCCTTCGACGTAGCCGCCTTCCACGGGTGAAGGGCTGAGAGCTTTGCTCTGAGAGCGTTGGCTACAGCGCTCCGCGTCTGCCGGGACTGCGGAGGGGTGCACGATGCACCGGCGAGATCTTCACGATACGACTCCGTGTTCCCCCCTGGCGAGTCCACTGACGGGCGCAAACTTCGGAGCGGCCTCGTAAATCGCGAGCGGCGGTCCGCCAACATCGGGGCGGTCCCAACACAGGTCGGCAGGCCTTATAATCAATCAGGAGTGTTGAAGTGAGCTCGGCCGAAACGACTGAACGCGTTCCGATTCACACCGACGCCGACGGCGTCGTGCGTGTCGCCAGTACGCGGGTGACACTCGACACCATTGTCGCGGCGTTCGACGCCGGTGCGACCGCGGAGGAGATTGCGCAGCAGTACCCGTCGGTCGCCCTCGCCGATGTTTACTCCGTGATCACCTACTACTTGCGGCACCAGTCCGACGTCTGCGCCTATCTGCAGAAACGCCAACAGCAGGCGGCAACGGTTCGCCAGGAGAACGAGCGCCGGTTCCCCCCTTCGGGCGTGCGTGAACGACTCCTAGCTCGGCGCCGTTAGCAACGAGCGGTTTCGTGCTGCGGTTCGCGGCGGACGAGAACTTCAATCGCGACATAGTTCGGGGATTGGTCCGCCGGAAACCCGACCTCGACATCGTCCGCGTCCAGGACGTCGGGCTCGCCGGAGCAGACGACCCCACTGTTCTGGAGTGGGCGGCGGTCCAGGGGCGGGTGGTTATCACCCATGACGTTTCGACGCTGACGAAGCACGCGTACGACCGCGTAGCTGCAGGCCGACCGATGCCTGGAGTCTTCGAGGTTGTGTCCGGCGCCAGTGTCGGGTCTGCCATCGACGACCTGCTGCTCCTGGCCGAGTGCAGCCATGAGGGCGAGTGGGAGGGACAGGTCCGGTATCTGCCGCTGTAGTTGTGCAGCACGCGCTATGCTTGGACGCGCTACACGCCGCGCTCGTTGAGCCCGACACCGATGCCATACGGCCGGTCGTCGTGACCGTTTACGAGGTGCCCCAATGACGGAGCGCTCGCTCCAGGTAACCTATCGGAAGGGCCGGGCATTCGCCGCGTACTTGCACCTCTCGCATCCAACCGGGGAGAAGAGCGCGAGGACGGTGGCATCACAGGATGGGCTACTCATCGTCGATTACGCCGGGTCAGGCCGACCGTTGGGCGTGGAGATCGCCGCGCCACAAGCGGTTCCACTAGATCGCCTCAACCAGCTCCTCGCGGAGCTTGGCGAACCGCCCCTCGCGGAGCAAGACTACAGGCCCGCTCGGGCCGCATAGGCCTCTCGCATCCGGCCGGCGAAAAGAGCGTGAGGACTGTGCCTCGACACATGGGTTGCTCATCGCCGATTACGCGGCGTCGGGCCGACCATGGGGCGTAAAGATCACGGCGCCGCAAGTGGTTCCACTGTGAACTAAACCGTTAGTGTTGAGAGTGCCGAGACTCGTTTGCCGTCCGGGGTCGAGAGCCCACGTGAGGAAGTCGTCGAAGAGCTCGGCAAGGTGAGACTTCCGATCCGGCGTCTCGAAGGCATGATCGCCCTGTTCTACGACGACGTAGCGCAGTGGACGCTTAGGCTGTTGCCGGATCGCTTCAAGCGCGAAT
>Ga0156018_1130_pt1 | contig 20141 bp, 12 predicted proteins | sample RifCSPlowO2_02_FD_107672 | JGI IMG/M metagenome (GOLD analysis project Ga0156018, IMG submission 107672) | Acidobacteria bacterium RIFCSPLOWO2_02_FULL_65_29 | reverse complement strand
ATGATCTGATGCTCGATCAGGTCGTCGACCGTTCGGCGGTGTGACCGCCTGTCGTCTCCGACGGTCGCCGCCGAGGTCGAGACCACCACGGCTTCGATCTCGGGAACGATGATGATGAACTGGCCGCCGAAGCCCCAGGCGTAGAAGGTCTGCAGGCCGGCCATGTCACGCATCCACCAGCCGTAGCCATACATCTGCTCGCTGAAGCTCGATCGCACGCGCGGGACGAGCGAGACGTCCACCCAGGCCGCCGGCACGATCTGTCGCCCGCTGGCCGCGCCGCGATTGCGGTACAGCTCACCGAACGCGACCATCTGCCTCGGCGTCAGCAGCATGTCGTTGCCGCCGAAATAGACGCCCTGTGGATCGCGCGGCCATTCGGCGAGCGAAAAACCGAGCGGACGGGCGAGCGCGTCCTGCGCGAACCGCCACGTGCTCGCGCCTGTCGCTTTCGTCAGGATCGCCGACAGCAGATGCGTGTTGCCGGTGCTGTACGCCATGCGCGTGCCCGGCAGGCTTTCGAGCGGCCGTCCGAGCGCGTGCCGGACCCAGTTGGCGCTCTGCACCCACGCGCCGTAGTTGCGGTTGCTGGTCGACGCGAGCCCCGACTGCATGGTGAGCAGGTTCTCGATCGTGATCTGGCGTTTCGCCTGGTTGCCGTCGCCGGCGAGCACGTCGCCAAAAAACGGCGCGATCGGCGCACGAACGCCGGCCACGAGCTTGCGATCGATCGCGATGCCGACGAGCGCGGACATGATGCTCTTGGAGGCCGACTTGATGTTGGCCAGGCGCGTCGCGCTGGCGCCGTGGAAATAGCGCTCGAAGACGAGCGTCCCGCGCCAGCTCACGAGGAGGCTGTGGAGGCGCGGGAGATCGGCGGCGGCCCTGACGATCGCGGTGGTGTCGATCGGCAACGCCGGCGCGGTCTGTTCGCCACGGGCTGCTAGGGGCCGAGTGCTTCCCCCCGCCGCCACGCCGAAACCGGCGATCAATACGAGCCAGCAGACGCGGCGCGCCATCATGACACGCTCAACCGATCGAGGTGCGCGCCGATCGCGCGAGGCAGGCCGTCGAGCGCGTAGCCCCCCTCGAGCACCGAGACCACGCGCCCGCCGGCGTGCTGCCGCGCGATCTCGACGACGGTGCTGGTCAGCTCGCCGAAGTCGGCGTCGGTCAACGTGAACTGACCGAGTGGATCCCCGGCACGCGAATCGAAGCCGGCCGAGATCATCACCAGTTGCGGCTTGAAGCGCTCGGCGGCCGGCACGAGCGCTTCCCGAAACGCGCCGAGGATCTGCGCACGTCCCGAGCCGGCCGGAAACGGGCGGTTGACGATCAGGCCGCGCGCCTTGCCCTCGCCGGTTTCCTCGGGCGCGCCGGTGCCCGGGTACCAGGGGTGCTGATGCGTGTCGAAGAAGAGTACGGAGCCGTCGTTCCAGAACACTTCCTGGGTGCCGTTGCCGTGGTGGACGTCCCAATCGGCGATGAGGATTCGCTCCACGCCGTATCGCCGCCTCGCGTGGCGCGCGGCGATTGCGATGTTGTTGAATATGCAGAAGCCCATCCCCCGATTGGCCGACGCGTGGTGGCCGGGCGGACGCACCGCCGCACACGCGCGGCTGCCGCGGCCGGTCATGACGGCGTCTACCGCCGAGATCGCAGCGCCGGCGGCGGCCAGCGCCGCCGTGAGCGATCCAGGCGAGATCTCAGTGTCGCCCGTGCTCAGTGTCGAGCGGCCCGCGGCAGTCTCGGAGCGAACCTTCTTCAAGTAGTCGGCCGAGTGCACCAGCAGCACGTGGTCCTCGGTGGCCGGCAGCGGCGATGCCACTTCCAGGCGACCCTGGCGCTCGAGCGCCCGGACGGCGGCCATGACGGCGTCGAGCCGTTTCGGGCTTTCAGGATGATCGAGCGGCGGCGCGTGGAGGAGCGTCGCTGGATCGTAGAAGACGCGCAGTGCGGTCGACGGCGGGGCGCTCTGGGCCTCGAGCAGGCTGCCGCCAGCCGAGATCAGAGCGCCCGTCGCCTGCTGAAGAAAGCCGCGCCGGCTGAGCGGATGCATGACGCTCGTCAGAACGGCTGATTCTACCTCGTCACGCCGCGCAGGACGGCAGCGGCATCGGCAGGCCGCCCCCGGGGCGGGAGGCCTAGTCTAGTGGTCCCTCTTCAGCGTGGACGGGCCGCTAACCCGTCGACTGATTTGACCGATAGAACCGGCGTGGCGCGGTCCGGCCTACGAGTGCTCGTCTTTCAAAAGCTTCGCGGAATCTGGGTCGCTCGGGGTCTCGAGCACGATCTGGCCGTCGAAGGGCGGAGTCTGGAGTCGGTCATGGACCTGATTCGCCGCCTCGTGCTGGCTCATGTCGCTTTCGATCGTCGCCACGGGCGAGCGCCGCTCTCGCCGTTTGGAGCTGCGCCCCAGCGTTTCTGGCGCGCGTTCGACCGAGCCACCCGTCTGCCCGCGTTGAAAAGCAGCGACGGCGCCGCCGGGTCCGACCTCGGTCCGATCACCTTCGCGCTCTCTTCTGAATTTCCGGCCGAACCGATGGCCAGGTCAGCCTTCGATCGGTCCCTCGGTCGCGGCAGTCACGCCGGCCTTGTCGCCCGTCCCGGACGACCCGTTCACTGATTCGCTGACAATTTCGTCATCGCGTCCAGCGCCAGGCGGGCTGGACCACGCTTTGCAGGCGTCATGGTGCCCCGGCCGCGTCGCGCTCTCAGGTGCACACAGATTTCGCCAGTTGAGGCACACTAAGTAACACGCAACAGGTGCTTCGGTGTTGCCGGCGGACGGGAGCGTCCGGGCAGACATGTCTGATCTAGCCAACATCGTTCACAGCAGCGCCTGGCCGTACCTCGTCGAAGTCCACCAGCGCCTGAAAGTGTCGATCGACCTCGTCGACAGCACGCTCACGTCTGTACTCAGCGCGGGCGACCGCTCACTCGCCGACGGCGAGCGCGTGTTCGAGCGCTTTGACGAGCCGGTGAGACTCGCCATCGCCCGTTCGATGAACACGCAGCAGCCCGAGCAGTTCACGATTGACGGCGCCACGGTGATTTGTGCCCCCCTTGCCGGCCGTGGCGGCGAGGCAGCGGGTGCGATTCTCCTGACCAGCCGCGCGCAGCAGCGAAGCTCGAGCCGCGGGGGATCCTCGAAGCTCGCGCGCATCGGGACCTGGCTCGCCAGTGCCGTGAGCCTCCACCTCTCGTCCACCGGGCGGCTCGACACATCGGAGCTCGATCGATTTTCCTCGTTGTATCGACTGCTCAAGCACGCCATGACGACCGGATCGGAGCGCGAGGTCATCCGGACTTTCGTGGAGGCTCTTGCCTTCTGGCAGGACGCCGAATCCTTTGCGTATGTGGCGAACCTGAATGGCCAGTTCGTTCTCGATCTGGCCCTGCCCGGATCCGACCGAGCCACAGTGCCGCCGATGATCGAAGCCGACCGGGTGGCCGGCGATCTGACGACGGCACGGCCGGCGCCCGCGGATCTGGACGCCATGGGTTTTCATGGCACCGATGTGATTTTCTCTCGCGCCGGCCGCGACTCATCATCCGACTGGTTGATCGCCGTCTGTGATGCCATCGATCCGCGCGCGGAGGCGAGAGTGGCCGTCTACGCGGAAGCCGTGTCGCAGGCCCTTGGCGAGATGGCCGCCGTGCAGTCGACGCGCCTGACGTGGGCGCTCCTCCAGCATTTGCTGCCGTCCACGGCCTCGTCGGAGGCTGCCGCGCGAGGCGCCATCGAGGAGCTGGCGGGGGCCATCCGTGGCCGTGCGTATCTGTCGGTGTCGAGGCAGGATGGGGCGCGACTCTTGACGATCGGCGAAGCGGCAGACATCGTCTCGCCGCCGGTACCAACGCGGGATCCTCGCGTGTTGACGTTGTCGATCGATCTTCCGCCGCCCTACCGCGCTGTCCTCGGCGTGATCAGAGACGGGGACACGCCGCTGACTCGCCGCGACGAGCTGCTCGTGCGGTCGACGGTCTCCACGCTCGCGGCCTGGCTTCCGTCGGCGGCGCCTCGACTGCCCGTCGAGCGCGAGCGCCGGACGGGACAGCGGTCGTTCGATCAGATCATCGAGCAGCAGGCATCGACGATCATGGCCGGCGGCCATCCGGTCTCGATCATCGTCATCTCGCTCGGGAACGAGCCGGCGCAGATTGCGGCCGCGCAAGAGTGTGTGGCGCAGCTCCGCCGGCTCTTGCGACCGACCGACATGGCCGGCCGGCTGCTGAGCGGGCATATCGGCGTCGTCTTGCCCGACACGCCCGAGGACGGCGCCAGCATTGTGGCTGACCGGGTGCACGAGCTCGTCACCTCGAGCGACGACTTCGCACTGTTCCCCAACGCGTCGATTGGCTTCGCCAGCCGCGCGCCGGGCGCCGCGGCCCCCTCGCTGTCGCTCCTGCTCGAAGCCTGGGCCCGAATGGGCGCGAAACACGCCAAGGGCCGAGTGCCCGCGAGCGTCTCCAGCGGTCCGATTCTTGCGAGTTGACGCCCCCGCCGACGGCAACTGAGCCAGCTCAACGGAAGTTCTCCGTTCGGCAGAAAAAAGCCAGTTGTCCAGGAGACTTGCGTCAGGACACTCGTGACATCGCCCTAGGGCCAGTCAAGGAATAGCCATGCCATTGCGGCCGCCGATACATCCCGCCGGGCTGCGTTGCTCGTCGCTTGCATACGCCCGGTATGCGCGCTCCTCGCGCCTTGCCGGGCGGGCGTCTCGACGCCCGCAATGACACGGTTATTCCTTGACGGGCCCTTACGGCAAGTCGACGCTGACGAACGTGCCGACCGATCACGAAGAGCGGCTGGCATCGGTCCACCTCGACATCCCTTTCAACGTCACCGATCGAAAGGCACTGGCCGTTCTGGCGCGGCGCATCAGCGACGCGCTGTCGGAACCAGTCGGACTGTACGTCCCCCACGGGCGCGAATGGCAGCTCGACGCCGTATCGGCCGCCGAGTCGAGTGTGCCGCCGATCGACCATCTCGGGGCCGCCCTGGCGAGCGTCGCGTCGGCGCCGGCCCAGCCGGCCGTCGAGCAGTGGGCTGATGCCGACGACACCTGGACGCTCGTGTGTTGTCGCACGCGTCCTGTCATCGTCGTCGCCATGCGCGGAGCGTGGGCCACGCTTTCGCCGGCGCTGCTGCTCTTGGCGAGGAATGTGGAGCTGATGTGGCGGGCGCGAAGGGCGATGGCCCGCGCGCGATCGAGGTTGGCGTCGCACCGGCTGGCACGCAGGCTGTCCCAGGTGACAGGTCTTCAACCCGTGCACGAGGCGATCGTCGAGACGATGGCGAGCGCCGTCAACGCGAGGGTCGCCGCGCTCGCGATTCCCGACGCGGCCGATCGCGGCCTCTCGATCGTCGCCACGCGCGGATACGCCCTCGAACTGGTCGAGCATCTCCGGATCCCGCCGAGCGCAGGCGTGTTCGGCGCGGTCTTTCAATCGGGCCGGGCGATTCACGTGCGCGACAAGGGAGCGCTTCCGGAGGCGCGGCGACCAAGGCCGCGGTACCGAACCGACTCCTTCATCGGGATACCGATCCGCGCGGCGAGCGACGTGCTCGGCGTCGTGTGCGTCACCGATCGGCTGGACGAGGAAGCCTTCACCATCGAAGACGTCTGGACGCTCAAGGCCCTGGCCGTGCCGGCGGCGCTGGCGCTTGGCCGCGAGCGCGCGCTCGTCCAGGCCGAAAACTACGCCCTGACCGCCGCCATCGATCCGCTGAGCGGCGCATTCAATCGCCGCCATTTTCATATCAGGCTCGAAGAGGAACTGCAGCGAGCCCGACGACACAGACTGTCACTGGCGTTCGTGATGATCGATATCGACGACTTCAAGCAGGTCAACGACTCGTACGGTCATCTCGCTGGCGACACGGTCATCAAGGACGTGGCCGAAATTCTCAGACGATCGGTTCGCGTGTTCGATCTCTGTGCGAGGTTTGGCGGCGAGGAATTCGCGATCATCATGCCCGGTAGCGTCTTGGAGGGCGCGGCCGCGGTCGCCGAGCGCATTCGTGAGCGCATCGAAGCGTATCGGTCGTCGGAGGGGCCGCTCGAGACCTTGCGCTTGACCGCCAGCCTCGGCCTGGCTGTGTCGTCGCCGGGCGTGGCGGGCCGGGATTTGATCGCCAGGGCGGATCACGCGCTGTACCTCGCGAAGCGCGCCGGCAAGAACTGCGTGCGAACGGCAGAAATCGCCCCGATGGCCGAGTCCGCGGCCCAGGGTGCCGCCGGACCGGATGTCGCCGCCGGAGAGCCTGAGCAAACAGACAGCTGAAAACGCTTCTGACTTTCTCACTTCAGGAGTGATCGTCGCCCTGGCCGATGGTCTTGACGAGTGTGAACGCCACGAGCGCGCTGAACGAGGCGGCAAGAAAGGCGACGAGGTAGGCGACAAACATGGTGGTTCCTCCTCTGGAGAAAGAAACGACGGCATCCGTCGCTTACGCAAGAGGCGTGCAAGATTTCGAAAGCGTCTGCTTTCAAAGCGGTTAGCCGACGAGCCAGCCCGCGACCGGTGGCTCGTCGCCGGATTCTCGGCAGTCGGCCGCGTAGACCCCTGAAGGTTCAGAGGCGCTGGGGATCGGCCTGGGGAACCAGCAGAAATGCGGGAAACGCCGGCGGTTCCTTGCCAAAGTACGTCCGATAGCGCTGCGTAAACGCCGGGGGCGTGAGGCCTTCGGCCGCTCCGACCATGAGGGCGGGCTGGATGCCGGTGACGAAATACGTTTCCAGCTCTTTTTTCTCCTTCGTCAGAATCTTGCCGCGGCTTTCGAACGCGAAGAAATCCTTGATGCGCCGGTACACCGGCTCCGACACGTTGATCCGGTTCGGCGCCCCGCCCGACTCCATCCGCGAGCCGAGGTTCACGGTATCGCCCCAGACGTCGAACGCGAACTTCCTGATGCCGACGACGCCGGCGACGACGGGCCCCGTGTTCAGGCCAATACGGACTTTCCACTGTGTGCCGTCGGGGAGCGTGCGCTGCTGGACCTCATGGATCATCTCGAAGGCCGCCAACGTCGCGTCAACCGGATGGCTCGGTGTCCGTACGGGCAGGCCTCCCGCGCAGAAGTACGCATCGCCGATCGTCTTCATCTTCTCGAGGCCGTAGCGGCTGACGATCCGGTCGAACGCGGTGAAGTAGCCGTTCAGCACGTTCACGAGCTCGTCGGCGGCCAGCTTCTCGGTGGACAGGGTGAACCCGACAAAGTCGGTGAAGAGGACGGTCACGTCCTCGTAATAGCGGGGTGCGAACGCGCCGTTGGCGGCCAGCTCCGCGGCGACCTGCTCGGGGAGAATGTTCAGGAGCAGCGACTGAGAGACCTGGCGCTCGCGCTCGACTTCGGCGTTCCGTTCGGTCAGCTCGGTGTTGGCCGCGGTCAGCTCCTCGCGGGAATGTGCGAGGTTGTCGGCCATGGTGTTGAAGGTCCCGGCCACCGTGCCGATTTCGTCGGTGGAATGCACCGCGATGCGATAGTCGAGATTGTTCGCGCCGATGAGCGCGGCGCCGAGCGACAGCTCCGAGAGCGCCCTGGTGAGGTACCGCGCGATGAAGTACGCGACCACGACCGAGACCAGCATCGAGAACCCGAAGATGCCGAGACTCCATTGCTCGGTCAGGCGCGTCGTGTCTTCGAAGCTCTTGCTCGCCTGTTCGGCGCCGTCGTCGTGCTGCTTCCTCAATGCAGGCAGCACCTTGCGCAAGACCTCGCCCCCGTACTTTTCGGCTTCGAGCTGCGCGCTGACGGCCTTGGCCTCGTCGACGCCGAGCGACTCGAAGAAATTCTTCCAGGCTGGCGCCAGCTTCGCGTAGGTCTGCTCCAATTGCGCGACGGCGCCACGCTCGGTCGCATCGCTCAGCTCGAAGAGCTCGCGGATCTGAGCGGCGGTCTCGGTGATGTCCGCCTGAATCGCGCCGCTGTCCGATTGGGCGTCCTCGATCTGCGACATCACCGACATCAGCGTCTGCAGGTTGTTCACGCGCTGCTGGATCGACGCCATGAGCGACTGGCGCTTCAGCGCGCTGCTCAGGGCGTCCATCGTGCGGGCGCGCAGACGTGCGCTGTACAGCTGAATGCCCTCGTTCGTGGCGAACAGGGCGAGGATGGTCAGAAACCCCAGCGCGAGCCTGAGGCGGATGCTCACTTGGCGGTCAAGTGAAGTTTGTAGCCGGCCTCGCCGGGCAGCCGCCCGTCGATCTTGAGCACCTTCAGCCCGGGCTTCACGTCGTTGGCGGCCATGAACCCGATAGCGCCAGCGGTGGACGACACGAACTGCTGCGCGAGCTCGTTCGATCGCAGGTTTTTCGGCGCCGACGCCGATTCAGCGCGGAACGTCTTCGCGATCCAGTACTGCTTGAATTGCGGCTCGGACATCTGGAAGATGCCGTCCAGGACCGCCGAGCGCTCGGCCGACGTCGGCGCGCGCACGAACAGCACGACCGGTAGATTCGGTGTCCAGTACTGGCGCTCGCCCTTCAGCACCTGCCGCAGCTCGGCCGTCGTGAGCTCGGTCACCGGGGTGTCAGGGTGGGCGACGATAGCGAGGTCGCCAGGGCTGGATTGGGCCGACACGTGATCGGCAGCCAGGCCGAGTGCGATGAGCGCCGTGAGCCCCAACAGTGAATGAAAGCGTGCCATGGAATCCTCAGAATATACAGGCTATCGGTTCGGGCTTCAGGCTATAGCAGCCCGTGGTGAAAGTCTGGCTGCATTCGACGGGCGATGCATTCTCTCCGGCTGCGTTGCTCCTCCCTCAAATATTCCCGATATTCTCGGTCGTCTCGCCTTGCCGGCGAGGCGCCTCGCCCGTCTCGGTGCGACGCCAGCTTTCACCACGGGCTGCTAGGCCAAAGCCCAACGCCCGTCAGAACGTGAAAGCGGCCTGTACGAACAGACCGTTGACGTGCGGCGCACCCGGCCGGCGGCGCTGCGCGAACTCGACTTTGAGGGCGGCCAGGTCGTTCAGCTCGCAACGCAGTCCCACGCTGGCTCGCGAATTCGCGAGCGGGCCGGTAATCGGTTCGTCGTCCGGCGCGTCCGCGTGTTCGTATCGTGCGTACGGCTTGAATGTCGGCTGCGCCGGAATCCGGTAGCCCAGCTGCACGTAGTAGGCCTGGCTGTTGTATTCGGGTCCCCACGTGTGCTTGAGGTTGCTGAGCTCGGCGATCAGCTCCGGCGCTTCGCCGGTGATCGCCACATAGGCCGACGTGATCAGCTCGGGCACGCCGGGGCTTCCATTGGCGGCGAGCTCGTCGCGATAGACCGCTCCACCGAATTCGACGCCCGAGATCTGCGGCGGCCGCGCGAAGAGGCGAACGACCGCGGCCCGGTGGTGGCCGATGTTCTCGCGATCGCCGTACAGGTCGGCCGCGTCGAAGCCCGAGTCCCTCAGGTCCACTTCCCGGCCGTTGCCGTAGCCGACGATGTAGCCGAGGCCTGCGCGGGGGACGAGCGTGCCCTCGGCCATGACGCCGAGGAAATGATCGGGCTGGAACCATTCGTCCTTGACGTAGTCGGGGCGGAAGACCGTCGTCTGGAGCCACGCACCGCGATGAAACGCGGTGGCCCAGTATGTGACGGGCGCGTGGTAGCGCCCGACCGAAATCTTGAACCGGTCGTTGTAGTCGTAACGGAGGAACAACCGCGCGACGTCGAGCACGAACGCGTTGTTGCGCTGGGTCAGCGTGACTTCCGAGTAAGCGCTGAACTTGCGGCCGAGCGAGGCCGACAGGCTGCCGACGAGATAGCCGAGATAGAAGCCGTCGGCCGCCGGTTCGCTATCGGTCTCGGCGTAGTCGATGTCGGCAAAACCGCGGAACTGTACGGTTGGTCCGGTCTGGTCTTCTTCGAGAGCGGGATCTTGCGCGGCGGCCTGCGCGGCCAGTGCGGCAACCAGTAACGAGAGACCACAAACGCGCAACCAGGGCATTCGATCCTCCTGCGGGCCGTTCGACGTTCATTCTATTACACGCCGCCCAGTGGAACATGGTTGTTCTCAATGAGTTAGACGACATTTCGTACGTTGGGGCGTTCGTCGAAGCGCTGGGGACCGCGTCTGGAGGCCTTGGATGGTCGGGTAAGCCAACGGCCCGTCAAGGGCCGGGCCGCGCAACGTGCAAATTTGTTCATCATCACCATGAGAGTATTTAATATGACACTAACAGACAATATAAGGCATAATGAGGGTTCCGAGCTTGAAAAATCTTGAATCAAGGAGCCAGAAGATGTTTTCCACCAGGTATGCGTTGAATCTGGCCATGGCGTTTCTCGCCGCGGCCGGGCCGGCCCTCGCACAGAGCACGACGGGCACGATCGGCGGACGAGTCGTCGACTCACAGGGTCGCACGACGCCGGGCGTTGTCGTGACCGTCGAATCGCCGAGTTTGCAGGGCGTCCGCAGCGCGGTGACGTCGGAGACCGGCGACTACATCCTGACGCTGCTGCCGTCGGGCGCGTATACCGTGACGTTCGAGCTCAGCGGATTTGAGCGGCACGTGCGTCGTGTGAGCCTCGCCCCAACGCAGGTCCTGCCTGTCGACACGACACTCGGCCTGGGGGCGGTCCGCGAGACGGTGACCGTTATTGGCTCGGCGAACCTGCTGCAGCAGACGACGCAGGTCGCGGGCAACTTCCGCCAGGACGTTCTGAGCGTGCTGCCGACGACCAGAGACCTCCATGCCGCGGTGCTGATGGCGCCGTCGGTGCACGCCACCGGACCGAACGGGTTCTATTCGATCGCGGGCTCGATGTCCTATGAGAACCTGTTTCTGATCAACGGCGTGACGGTGAGCGAGAACCTGCGCGGGCAGCCGTACGACCTGTATATCGAAGACGCGATTCAGGAAACGACGGTCGCCGCGGCAGGCATCTCGGCCGAGTACGGGCGGTTCGGCGGCGGTGTGGTCAACGTCATCACGAAGTCGGGCGGCAACCGGTTTTCTGGCTCGCTGCGCGACACCCTGCACAACGACAACTGGCGCGCGCTGACACCGTTTGCGGGCGATTCGAAGCTCGACAAGGTGCTGCCGGCCTACGAGTACACACTCGGCGGCCCTGCGATGCCTGCCCTGAAGAATCGTCTCTGGTTCTTCACCGCGGGCCGGCTGCAGAACACCGACGAACGCCGCACGCTCGCGGTGACCAGCGCTCCGTACGATTTCTCGAGCCGGCTCCGCCGGTACGAGGCCAAGGCGACCTATTCACCGATGCCGGGCCATCGGGTCGAAGGGGCGTACACACGGTCCACCGATGCGCAGACCAACGCGACGCAACCCGACGACCTCGATGGACGCCCGGAGCCTGTATAACCCGACGAGGGTGCTTGACTTGACCACGGTCGGCTACAGCGCGGTTGTGACGCCGAGCTTCTTCGTCGAGGGTCGGTTCTCGGCGCGCAACGAGACGCTCGAGCAGGTCGGCGCGACGTCGACCGGCCTGGTCGACGGCACGCTGCTCATCGACCGGTCGAGATCCGCCCGCCGTTACTGGGCGCCGACCTTTTGCGGCGTCTGCGATCCCGAAGAGCGCGACAACCAGGATGTTTTCATCAAGGGCTCGTACTTCCTTTCGAGACACGGCGCGGGCTCGCACAATCTGGTCTTCGGCTACGATGGGTTCAACGATCGGCGGTTGGCCAACAACCACCAGTCGGGCAGCGATTACCGGATTCTGGGGACGACGTCGATCATCAGCGGCGCGGCCGTGACGCCGGTCTTCCTCGGTAATGGGACGACGATCATCCAATGGAATCCGATTGTCGTGGCGAGCACGGGTGCCGACTTCCGCGTGCACTCGGGGTTCTTCAGCGACTCGTGGCGCGTGTCGCCGCGCCTGACCGCCAACGTGGGCGTGCGCTACGACAAGAACGACGGCAAGAACAGCGAAGGTGCGTCGGTGGCGAACGACAGCGCGTGGAGCCCCCGGCTCGGCGTGATCTGGGATCCCACGGGCATGCAGGAGTGGGCCGTCACGGGGAGCTTCGCCCGGTACGTCGCGGGCATCTCGACCTCGATCGCGAACGCCTCGTCGACCGGCGGCAACTCCGACACGTATCAGTTTGTCTATCGAGGCCCGTCGATCAACGGCAACGGCGTGGCCGCGACCGCGACGCCGGCGGCCATTCAGCAGGTGTTCGATTGGTTCTTCGCCAACGGCGGGGCGAGCCTGCCGCTCACCGGGACGCCGAACATTCCCGGTGTGACGCCGCAGATTCGGGCATCGTTGACCTCGCCGAACGTCCTCGAGTACGCGTCGGGCGTGAGTCGCAACTGGGGCAGCCGCCTCGCGCTGCGCGCCGACGTCATCTATCGCGACTACCGCGATTTCTACGCGGCGCGGACCGACATGACGACCGGGAAGGTGGCCGACAAGCTCGGCCGGACCTTCGATCTCGCGCTGATCGAGAATGCCAACGCCGATCACTTGACGAGGCGTTACGCGGGCCTCAACACCCAGGCGACCGTCCGCCTTGCGTCGACTGTCGACGCAGGTGCGAGCTATACGCTCTCGCGCGCGTGGGGCAACGTCGACGGCGAGTCGGCCGCCGCGGGTCCGACCGCCGACTCGACGCTCCAGTATCCCGAGTACAAGCAGGCCTCGTGGAACGCCCCGGTCGGCGACTTGTCGATCGATCAGCGGCACCGTGCGCGGGTGTGGCTCAATTACGGGCTGCCGTGGGTTCGCGGGTTGACGCTCGGCGTGCTGCAGACGATCGAAAGCGGCGTCCCCTACGGCGCCGTGTCAGCGAGCGGCGTCAACGCCCAGTTGTACGTCGCCAACCCTGGTTACACCACGCCGCTGCCGCCGAGTCAGACGGTGTACTTCTTCACGGAGCGTGACGCGTTCAGAACCGAAGGTCAGGTCCGCACCGACCTGGCCGCCACCTACGCGTTCAGCCCGCGAGGGGCTGGTCGACTGCAGCTCTTCGGACAACTGCAGGTGATCAACCTGTTCAATCAATTCCAGCTCTGCGGGTGCGGCGCGTCGGTGACGGCGAGCGGCGGTGCGGTGGCCGTGGGCCGCGTCGATCAGACCGTGCGAACCTCGGTCACCATGCCGGCGAGCTATCAGACGTTCAACCCGTTTACGACGGCGCCGGTGCAGGGTGTGAACTGGGATGTCGCGCCGACGTTCGGGACGGCGGTGAACCGGATGGCGTTTACTTCTCCACGAGCGCTGAGACTGTCGTTCGGCATCCGATTCTAGTTCTCAGCGCTCGTCTGTCCTGGGTCGACATTTTTCCACTGGCGCCGGGGCCCCACCCCCGGCGCGTCTTGACGCTGATGCCTCGCCTCGGATCTGCTCATCCTCGGCTCAGCATGGCCGCAGGCGCTGAGCGCTGAGACTGTCTTTCGGCATCCGATTCTAGGTTGGCGTATTTCCCCTCAGTCCACTGCTGCCGCTATCGCGCCACGGCCCGACAGCTGCGCGAGCCGGCCTCCTAGCCGCGGCAGCAGGACGTGTGAGAGCGTGTAGGGTCGCCGATCGGGGTCGATGAGCCGACTGCCGCTGAACGCCGCCCGCATCAGTCCGTCCGTCGTGTGTCCGCGCCACGCCAGCAGGTAGTGACCGATTTCGTGGCTCAACACGCGCCCGAGCGCGCGGCCCAGCAGTTGCTCTCTCACCCTCGGCGGCCAGTCGGCGACGCGGCGGCCGGCCCACGGCGCATCGTCGATCAGACGACCGACCGCTTCCACTGAGAGGCCCAGTCGGCGCTCGGGGTTCGCGCTGTCCCCGAGAAACACCACCATGCCCAGGCGTGAAGTCCCGCCTGCCGATGCGCCGCCGCCGGCGGCCTCAGGCACCACGTCCAGGGTCAGTCGCACGTCGGGCAGCGAGCGCGCGGTCGGCGACGTCACCCACACGAGCGTGACGCCGGCCGGCCGCCACAGGGCGCTGGCCTCGCCCATCGTCGCGTGGAGGACGTGCGGCGACACCTCCGCCAGCGCCGTGACGTCGACGGCCACGTCGAGTGGGGCGTCGGGCTTCAGCGCGAGTGTGACGGCAAACGCAATCGTTGGTGCGAGACGGCTGGAACCCATGCCGCCATCGTAGGGTTCCCTTGTCTATGAACAAAATTCTTTGTTTTCATCATAATGATGAAGCACGCTCGACGTATTCGGACGAGGCATACAACTCTGATTCCGAGAAGCTGGCACTAGCGGCGGGCTTCACACGCCGCACCTGATCCCCGTGATGCGTCGCGGTCGCGGTCGCGCGGCCTCCTCGTGATCGGTGCCGGCGACAGACGGCGCCAGATCCAGAAAGCCGGAGTCGCCGCGTCAATGACGTCTTGAGCGCCGTTCTATGAATAAGGCAAGGTCGCTCACGACTGTGGCTCGCGCCGACATCGGGCGCCGGCGACAACCACCTGTTCGATCAGGGGTTCAAAGAGGACGGGCGGCTCCCCGCTGCTCCAAACTCTCGCCAGTGCGAAAGCCGCAATAGCTGCGCGCGGAAACGCATCTTTCAGTCGCCGTGCACCTGCCATCAACGTCGTCCCGCTCGTCACAACATCGTCTACGAGGACGATTCTCGTCGGATGATCCAACGTACCCTGAACGGTGAAGGATTCGTAGTGCTCGTGCAAGAGTGGCCGATTCTGGCTGCCTGCGCTTTTAGGAACCGCGCGCGCGCGTCGGAGAACGGTCGCGGGTGACGCGCCCAAGCCTGACTTGTGGAGCGCTCTGCAGATGCTCAGGGCGGGCCACACAGTGTTCGGGCGCGTCAAGCCCGCACCCGGCACGGGAATCAAGAACGCGGCAGGGTTGAACAGTTCGCTGAGGGGCGGTTCAAGTCCGGAGGCCATCCGGTCGACGACAAGTTCCGCGTACGGGCGCCGAGTCCCCGCTTGCAGTTGGTCGCGCTTGACGTAGAGCACGATGTCTCGAACTCGAGTCGCACCGGACCCTTCAGCCCGAGTCGCGTACACGAGCCACGACCCACACGTCAGCGTGTCAAGCAATCGCCGAGAGCGGATCGTCGACTCGACTTGGGAGCCTGGCCAGGAGTTCGGAGGGATTCTTCAGAATCATCGCGCCGTAGTCGAGCATCGTTTTCGGCCAGGAAAGGTCTCGTCGTTCGAGGATGGAAGCCATCAGGAAGAGCGGCCGGCCGAGACGCAAGGCCTCCCACCCTTGCGACAGGCTGCCGCTGCCATCTCCCGCTTCGACGATCACGGAGGCGTCGCAGAGCAACGCCATCGTCCGGTTGCGCATCGGAAAATTCCGTCGAGTTGTCGGGTAACCCTCAGCAAACTGTGAGACGACGAGATGCTCGCGCATCATCCGTTCCTGAAGGCCCCAGTGTTTGGTCGGATACGCAACCGACAAGGCGGTCCCGATGACAGCAATCGTTCGGCCTCCAGCTGTCATCGCTGCCATGTGAGCCGACCAGTCGATGCCCTCCGCCAGGCCGCTGACGACCAACGCATCGTGCTCGGTTAGCACCCGTGCGAGGCGAGCCGCTCGTCTGAGCCCAGCCGGCGAAGGCCGGCGCGAGCCGACAATCGCCACGCGAGGCCGTTCACCGAGCCATTCAGCATGTCCCGCGACAAACAAGTGTTTTGGCGCGTGACGCTGCTCGAGCGGGTTCAGAGGACCAAGGAGCTGTTCTGGCGTGGAGGCACGAACGTGGAATCGGCCTCCGGAATCGTGTGGCCGAGCAGAACGTTTCGCCATGATTCAGGCGCTATGGTACGGCAGGCCGTACCTTGAGACAAGTCTGAAGGCGAATGAATGACGATGCGTTCGGGCGCCCGGCGGTCTCACAGTGGAGGCGGTGTCGACGGCAGGTTGGATTGGTGGGCTCCTGCCGTGAGCGTGAAAAGCCTGGACGTTTTCTCTCTCCGCGACGCTGTCGTCGGCGAGTATAGGAAATTCGCCACCTCGTTCACCACGATCCACGCCGAGGACATCCGGCTACAGGTTGACGCGATCTACTCCGACAATCGCTACTGGCCTGAGCCGCTCATCCAGATCAATCCAAGCTACAGGCTGACCACCACCGTCGGGGGGCTCCCTGCGTCTGGCGTGCTCCATCCGACGTGCGCGGAGATGTTTCGTACTAGCCGGTCTGCCGATCTGCCGCAAGGTGAACCGGCTCGCGTTGTACAAGCACCAAGAACAGGCGATCGCCCTTGCGTCGCAGGGGGAAGGCTACGTCGCCACGACCGGCACCGGCTCGGGCAAGTCGTTGTGCTTCTTCATTCCCATCGTCGACACTGTGCTCCGCGAGCGGCCGGGCGGTGGAGCGAAGCAAACGCGGGCAATTGTCATCTGCCCGATGGATGCGCTCGCGAACAGCCAAATGGAGGAGCTCAAGCGCGGCGGCGATGAGCGCACAGACGTGGTCCAAAAGTACGGGGCCGAGCCGCCCGAAGGAACGCTTTCAGTTTGGCGAAGGCGAGTTCGATGGGATTGAAGTCGGAGCTGTACGGCGGGAGAAAACGGAGATGGGCGCCAACGCCTTCGATGGCGGCGCGGACCTCCGGCTGCCTATGCACCGCGAGGTTTATCGAGCACCACGACGTTGCCGGGGCGCAACGTGGGGACCAGGACCTGTTCGACATTGGTCGGATTGTCGATCGGTCCGTCGAAGACCGCCGGCGCGCCTAGCTCAGAACAGCCTTGCTCTCGCTGTCGGGCGCGATCCAGACAGATTGGTCGCCGTGTTCAATTGGGTCGCCCACCTTCAGGCGCTTCTGTTTCTTCTGAACCAGACCACGCGATTAGCCCATTACCTCGGCGTGCGGCCGTTTCCTGGAGCGCACATCGCACGCAGCACAGAACGTAGAACCGCTACGGCGTTACCGTGACGGGCGGGCTCGTGGCGGCGCGCGTATATCCGTTGTTCAGGAACAGCCGGAACTCGTAGGTGCCAGCTCCCGCTGGCATCGTCACGGTCCAGTTCCGCGTCGTCACGCCCGCGCCCACGTACACCCACTGCAGGTAGCTGTTGTTCGGCGCCCCCGTCGCCGCGAGCGCCAGCCAATCGGTCGAGCCGCCGTAGCCGCTGGCCAGCGTCACCGTCACGGGAGATCCCGCGCTCACGCTCGTCGCGCTCACGGTGAGCGCTGGTGGCGGCGGCGGTGTGACGCTCACCGGGGGGCTGGTCGCCACGCGCGTGTAGCCGTTCACGAACGCGCGGAACTCGTAGGTCCCGGCCGTCGTCGGCATCGTGACCATCCAGGTGCGGGTCGTCACGCCTGTGCCCACGTAGATCCATTGCAGGTAGCTCGTGTTCGCTGCGCTGGTCGACGCGAGCGCCAGCCAATCGGTCGACCCGCCATAACCGTTGGAGAGCGTCACGGTGACCTGCGAGCCCCCGACCACGCTTGTTACGCCGACCGACAAGACCGGCGGATGGCTGATGGCGAAGGTCAACGCGCCCGACGTGCCGCCCCCTGGGGCCGGATTGAAGACCGTGACCGACGCCGTCCCGGCGCTCACCAGATCGCTTGCCGGAATCGCCGCGCGAACCTGCGATGCGCTCACGTAGGTGGTCGCACGATCCGCGCCGTTCCACCGGACGAGGGACGAGGCGAGGAAGTTGCCGCCGTTGACGGCGAGCGTGAACGCGGCGCCGCCCACCGGCGCCGCGGCCGGCGACAGCGACGTGAGAAGGGGCGCGGGCGGCAGCACCGTGATTGCCGCGCTCGTCGCCACGCGCGTATAGCCGTTGTTGAAGAGGCGGAACTCGTAGGTGCCGACCGTCGACGGCACGTTCACCGTCCAGGTCCGCGTGGTCACTCCCGCGCCGACGTACGTCCATTGCAGATAGCTCGTGTTCGACGCGCTCGTTGCGGCGAGCGCCAGCCAGTCGGTCGCGCCGCCGAGGCCGTCGGAGAGCGTCACCGTCACCGGCGTGTTGCCCGACGCGGTGGTCGCGCTCACGGCCAGCGATGGAGGTGGATCGATCGCAAAGCTCGCGGCGTCCGACGTGCCGCCGCCCGGCTCTGGTGAAAACACCGACACGGCCGCCACGCCGACCGTGGCGACGTCTGCCGCGCCGATCGCCGCTCGAATCTGTGTCGCGCTGACGTAGGTCGTCGGGCGAGCCGCGCCGTTCCAGCGGACCATCGATGCCTGAACGAAGCCGGTGCCGTTGACCGTCATCGTGAAGCCCGTGCTGCCGGCCGGCGTGTGACTGGGCGAAAGCGATGTCACGACCGGCACCGGGTTGGGCGGCGGCGCCACCGTGACCGGCGGGCTCGTCGCTTTCCGAAGATAGCCGTTGTCGATGAACAGGCGGAACTCGTACTGGCCTTGCGTCGTGGGCACGTTGATCGTCCACGTCGTGGTGGTCGCGCCCGATCCGACATAACGCCACTGAATGCTCGGGGTGTTGGGCGCGCCGACCGCGACCCACGAGAGCCAGTCGGTCGGGCCGCCGAAGCCGTCGACGAGCGTCATCGTCACAGGTCCGCCCGGGACGACCGTCGACGCGCTCACGGAAATGGATGGAGGCGGATCGATCGGGAGCGTCATGACGATCGACGTGCCGCCGCCAGGCGCAGGTGTGAAGACCGTGATGTCGGCCATCCCGGCTCCCGGAAGGTCGATGTCGCTTTCGGAAATCTGCGCCCGAATCGTCGTCACGTTGACCACCGTCGTCGGGCGATCCTCGCCGTTCCAGCGTACGACCGAAAAAGCGTTGAACCCACTGCCGGTGATCGTGAGCGTGAACGAGGGTCCCGCGGCGTGCGCGCGATCGGGCAGGAGCGCCGTGATCACAGGCGACGGATTGTCGATCGGCACGAGGCTGGCGAGCGCTTCGAACACCCCAATGCGCGGCGCGGTGACCGAGCCGCCCGCGCGCGTATCGGTAATCGGCGTGCCGGTCGTGCGCAGGGCCTCGAGCACGTCCGTGACGCTCGCGGCCGGATCGGCCTGCTTCAGCACGGCCCACGCGCCCGCCACGTGCGGCGTCGCCATGGACGTCCCGCTCAGGATGTCGTAGTCCCCGCCGGTGACCGACGAAACAATGTCTTCGCCGGGCGCGAAGAGCGAGAGGAACGACGCCACGTTCGAGAACCAGGCGACCTGATCGGTTTTGTTCGTCGCGCCCACGCTGACCGCCGACGACACGCAGGCCGGGCTCAGCATCGATGACGTGTGGCCGTCGTTGCCCGCGGCGACGATGCTCGCCACGCCCACCGAACGCAGGCTGTCGATCATCGGCTTGTACGGCTGGTTGTCGCACTGCGCGAAGAACTGGCCCTCGCCGAGGCTCATATTGACGGCGACGATGTTGCGCGACGCCGCGACGGCGTACACCCGCTCGAGTCCCGCGATGATGTCCGAGGTGAATCCACCAAGACACGGCGCGTAGCCGCCGCATGCAATCGAATTGTCGATCTGCGAGAACACCTGAACAGCCATGATGTCGGCGCCCCTGGCGACTCCCGAAAACGGCTGGCCGGCCAGAACGCCGTTACCCGCCGCGATGCCAGCGACGTGCGTGCCGTGATAGCAGCCGTCGAGCCAGCACGGCGGGGCCGCGCCGGGTCCGATCTGCTGTGACAGGCCATTGGGGCAGAAGGAGCTGCTCAGGCCGGGCTGGTCGCTCGAATAGCAGGCCTCCTCCACCACCTTGCCGGCAAGAAACGGATGCGAGGCTTCGACGCCCGTGTCGAGCACCGCGATCGTCGTGCCGGCGCCGTCGTAACCGGCGGCCCAGACCTGGTCGCTTTGGATGAGCGGCGCGCTCTCGCTCAATACCGGCCGCACGAGGACGTCGTCGAGCACCTGGACGACGTCGCTCGATGCCGCTTCGAGCGCGGCGAGCGCGCTGGCGTCCACGTCGAGCGCGACGTACGGCAGCGTCGTATAGCGATGAACGACCCGAAGCGACGAGGGTGACAGCCGCGAGAGGACGCGCGCTTGAAGCGTGCTCAATCGCTGACGTTGGCCGAGGCGCGCGAGGCCGTTCGGTAAATCTCCGTCCGGCACGTGGTCTGCCAGATTGAGCTGTACGAGGACACGGACGCGTCCTTCGCGCGCGGCGCGGTCACCAAGCTCCCGCGGCACGCGGGGCGGGCCACCCTGCGCCTGCGACGGCGCGTTGTAGGCGACCAGTACGACGGAAACGGCCGCGATCGTGGCCAGTCCGAATCGAAGGAGCA
>Ga0156018_1002_pt1 | contig 20590 bp, 17 predicted proteins | sample RifCSPlowO2_02_FD_107672 | JGI IMG/M metagenome (GOLD analysis project Ga0156018, IMG submission 107672) | Acidobacteria bacterium RIFCSPLOWO2_02_FULL_65_29 | reverse complement strand
CGACGCCGGCTTCATCGCTTTTGTCTCGAGCTCAGTCGGGCTGTCCCTGGTGGCGGCTTCAGGGTTGGCGCTGACGCTGTTCCTGCAACGGTTCGTGCCGGGAGATTAGCTTAGGGAGAGAGGCTCTTGCGCCGCCGTGTAGTGCAGGACTTTAGTCCTGCCTAACCGATGCCTAACCGCGGCGCGTGGAGCGCGCATACCGGGCGTATGTAAGCGACGAGCAACGCAGCCAGGCGGGATGCGTCGGCGGCCAGAGTGGCGCAGTCATTCTCGGACGAGCCCTTGGGGAGAGAGCGTCTTGCGCCGTGTGTAGTGCAGGACTTTAGTCCTGCCTAACCGCGGCGCGTGGGCGGGTCTGAAGACCTGCACTACACCGGATGCTCGACGGTCCGATCGAACAGATGCGCGAGCATCAGATCGCGCACCGACGTGGCATCGACCGGCTCGCCAACGGCGCCCTTCTCCGAAGACATGAACACCGGTCCATCCGCGAGTGAATCGGTCGGCCGCCCGTGGGATCCACGGACGAGCGTCGCATCGAGCGGAACGACGTTCAGGAGATACCGGAAGCCCAGCGCCTTCCTGGCCAGCGTCGCGGCAATCCGCAGCCTGGGCGCCAGAAGGACAGGATCGAGAAAGAGCTCGGCGGGATCGTATCCGGGCTTGCGGTGAATATCGACCGTGCGCGCGAAGTCCGGAGCCTTCCGGTCATCGGTCCAGTAGTAATAGGTAAACCACGAGTCGGCGGCCGCGATGGCCACGAGCTCGCCGCTTCGCTCATGGTCGAGACCGCAGGCGGCCTGCTCATGTCTTTCGAGCACGGCCTCAACGCCCGGCATCTTCTGCAACAGCCCTTTGACCGCCGGGATGTGCTGGCTGTCCCGGACGTAGACGTGCGCGAGCTGGTGATCGGCAACCGCGAAGGCGGCGCTTGCGCCAGGATCGAGCGCGTCGGTCCCGAGCTCGTCTCTGATGGCGAGGAGTCCCTCGTCTCGAAGTGCGCGATTGATGTGAACAGGACCGGTGACGTCCCCCAGGCCGTACTCGGACAGGACGATCACGCGCCGGCCGCGCTCCCGGAAGCGGGAGATCAGCCGGCCGCAAATCGCGTCGATGGCGGCGACGTTTGGGGGAATACGCGGGTCCGCAGGACCGAAGCGCTGTAGGTCGTAGTCGAGGTGCGGGAGGTACGCGAGCAGCAGCGTCGGCGCATGCCACCGGTCAACCGCGTCCGCCGCCTCGGCGATCCAATCGCTCGACGGCAGCCCGGCGTCGGGTCCCCAGAACTGAAAAAACGGGAACGGTCCGAGCTCGTGGGCGAGGCGTTCGCGGAGATCGGAGGGATGTGTGTAGATCTCGGGGATCTTGCGGCCGTCGGCCGGGTAGATCGGACGCGGCGTCGCCGACCAGTCGACGCTGCTGTACATGTTGTACCACCAGAACATGTTCGCGCACGTGAATGCCGCGTCGCGCCGCCGCGCGGTGTCCCAGATCTTCTCTCCCGCCACGAGACGGTTGGACTGCCGCCAGAACAGGATTTGCGCCAGGTCGCGAAAGTACCAGCCGTTGGCCACGATGCCGTGCTGGCGCGCCGGTAGTCCGGTGAGATACGTGGCCTGAGCGGTGCAGGTCACGGCGGGGGTGACCGCACGTATAGGGGCGCAGGAGCCGTCCCGGCCCAACGCGTTCAAATGAGGCGTGTGCCTGCCGAGCAGGGCGGACGTGAGGCCGACGAGATTGATGACCGCCGTTGGGTACATGCGGGGCGATCAGCGATGAGCCTGTGCCGGCTCCCCCCGCAGCACGGAATTGGTTTCGAATTTCTGTCTTCGGTCCATGTCGGGCCTCTTCTCGAGGGCGCTCACATCGAAACGGCCGCTTTGGGCAAAGAAGGCGGCCGGGTTGTCCCACACGATCCGCGCGATGGTCTCCTCGGCGATGCCCTGCGCTCGCATCACCGCAATCGTCTTCGGGACCTTCAGCGGATCGCTGATCCCCCAATCGGCGGCGCTGTTCACGATGATGCGGTCGCTGCCGTATTTCTGCACCAGGACCGCCATCCGGTGTTCGTCCATTTTCGTATTGGGATAGATCGTGTGGCCCGCCCAGCAGCCGCTGTCGAGAACGATCGGCAACGTTTCCTCGTTGTTGTGATCGATGAGGACGCGCTCCTCGGGGAAACCGAGCAATCGGACGAGCGCCAACGAGCGGATCGTTCCCTGCTTCTTGTCCCTGTGCGGTGTGTGGACGAGCACGGGCAGATTGAACGTCCGAGCGAGCTCCACCTGCCGCGCGAAGCAGTCCTGCTCGGCGTCGGTCTGATCGTCGAAGCCGATCTCGCCCACCGCCACGACACCGTCTTTGGCCAGGAAACGGGGGAGCATCTCGATCACCTCCGTTGCCAGCCGCGGGTTGTTGGCTTCTTTTGGGTTCAGGCCGATCGTACAGAAGTGCCAGATGCCAAACTGGGCCGCTCGAAAGCGCTCCCACCCGATCAGGCTGTTGAAATAGTCGACGAAGCTGCCGGCCTGTGTGCGTGGCTGGCCCAGCCAGAACGCCGGCTCCACCACGGCGACGATTCCCGCGCTCGCCATGGCTTCGTAGTCATCGGTCGTGCGGGAGGTCATGTGGACGTGAGGATCGATGATCTTCATGTGTCTGTCCTTGTCCGTGCTCTGTCGGCCATCGCCAGCGCGATATCCACCGGAATGGACCGACCAGCGGCTCGTCGTTCGTCCGCGTAGTCGGACGCCATACGCGCCAATTCGGGATTCGCGCGTTCCGGCAGACCGAGGATGCGCGCGAGCGCCACGCCGGTAAAAAGCGCCTTCAGCACCATCTGGTTGAAGTTACGTTCGGGAAAATGCCGGGCCGGATACGGGTTCTCGCACGCAACCGACTCGAAGAGCGGCAGGATGTTGGTGCGGCACGCGTCGACGACCAACGGCAGAAATCGTGCTGGATCGGGCAGGAATGCCACGGCGCGGAGCCAGCTTTGCTGCTCGCGCGCATCGCCTTGCTGGTAGCAGCTCGAGGCAGCGTCGATGAACGCTGCCGGGCTCGGCGACGCCTCGTGCCGGACCAGCAGGAAGAGAAGCCGACCGCCGTCCTCGACCGTCCAATGATCGACAACGTCCGGGCCACCATCGGAGAGTGCGAGTGGTGCGCGCCCGAGATGTTGGGACGCACCCGTGTAGACCACCAGCAGCTGGTTCTGGCTCCCGTGGGATGCGTCATGCATCGCCTGGTCGAGCCAGGGCGCTTCTGCAGCGCTGACTCGGGCCTGAACGGCGCGCAGAAGGCGTTCCTTCGTAGACACGTGGTTGAACAGATCCTTGGTCTGTTGGTCTCAGTCTAGCAAACCCTTCAAGCAGACCGTCGCCCCTCGACAAGCTCGGGACGACCGTGAGCCAGTCGAACGGTCGCGATTGCACGAAAACCGTGGCGTGGGCCCAGCGTGGGCCAGCGTTGACACCGTACAGGGTCGAAGGGACAATCCTGTCAGCCAACGTGTCGGAAACTGCCCACCCCTTTCGTCCCTCAGCGGACCGATCGATCGAGTCCTTGGAATTGGATCTGCCCGATCCCAGCCTTCTGATGCGGCTCGCGCTCGCCTACCGATCGTCGATGGTGTTGTTCGCGGCAGCAGAGCTCGACATCTTCACGGCGATCGCCGGCGGCGCGACCACGCTGCCGGCGCTGGCCCAACACTGCGGCGTGGCAACCGAACCGCTTCGGCTTCTCCTCGAGGCGTGCGTCGCGGAGGGGCTGCTGGTCTCGACCGCGGATTCTTTTGGGAACACCTCGGTCGCCGACGCGTTTCTCGTGCGGGGGCGTCCGGCCTTCATCGCGCACGGCCTGAAATACGCGGAGGACTTGTACCAACCGTGGGGGCACCTGGTCGACCTCCTGCGGAGTGGGCGTCCGGTGATCGAACCGGAGAGCATCCTTGGCGACGACAAGGCGAGGACACGGGCATTCGTGCTGGCGATGCACGAGCGGGCCCGCGGGATGAGTGCGGTGCTGCCGCACGGCGTCGACTTCACCGGCCGGCGGCGTCTGCTCGATGTGGGAGGCGGCCCCGGCACCTACTCGATCGCGCTGGTGCAGCAGACACCAGGCCTCCGATCGACGGTACTCGACCTGCCGGGCGTGCTCGAGATCACTCGCGAGATCGTCGAGCAGCACGGCTGCGCCGATCGCGTCGCGCTGATGCCAGGCAACTATCTCATGTCCTCCTTCGGGTCGGGGTACGACGCGGTCCTCTTGTCGGGCATGATGCACCGCGAAACCGCCGACACCTGCCGGCGGCTTCTGCGGAAGGCCTTCGACGCCCTGGAGCCGGGCGGCCTGGTGGTGGTGAGCGACGTCTTCTTCGAGTCCGACAAGAAGAACACGCCTCCCTTCGCCATTTACTTCGCGCTCAACATGATGCTGACGAGCAAGGAAGGGTCGGCGCATGCGAAGACCGAGATGGTCCGCTGGGCGACGGAAGCAGGGTTTCACGGTGTCGAGTTGCGGAACCTGCCGCCGCCGAATCCACACACGCTCGTCGTTGGAACCAAGCCGTGAAGGGCTCCTCTGACGCCGCGCTTCCTGCGGTTCACGAGCACGCACGGCCGCCCGCCTGGTTGATCGCCGCGACCGGACTGCTCGCGCTCGGGACCGTGGCCTTGGCCATTGCAGAGACGAACCTCTGGATGCATTACGTGATCGACGCGGGGGAATCGATCAGTCTCGCCGGCCTTGCTTTCATGCTCCTTGCCGGGTTCTACCTGTTCCGGCGCGGTCGGCTGCTGGTGTCGCTCCCTTTCGCCGTCCCTTGGTTGCTCTTCCCTATCATCACCCAAGGCGACCAAATCATCGACAACCTGTCCATCAACTGGATGCGGCTCATCACCCATCTCCTGCTCAGCGCGCTCTTCGGAGCGCCCGTCGCGGTCGTCGTGCTGGCCGCTCGGTACGCCGTCGACCCTGTTCGTACTGTTGGCACTGTTGGTGAACGGCTCGCCGGTGTTCGGTCGAACTGGCTGCTCGCTGTACCTGGGTTGCGGCAGATGGCCAGCGGCCGGGCTCGAGAGGGGAGCGCGGTGCTCGCGGCCATCCTGCTGTCGGCGGAAATGTGGCTCGCGGTCCGTTTTCTCGGCGAGTTGATGGTCGTCACGCTGATCGTCATGATGTGCGCCGTGTTGGCTCATGGATTCACTGGATCGGCGGATACGGCCCGCTTCGGCCACCATCGGAGCGAGCGCTTCGCCTTGGGCCTGCTGATCGGCGGCGTGGTCGTATCCGGGGGACTGTATGTCGGTTTCAAGTATCGGCCTGGCGCCTACCAGGGCAGCCCGAGCTACTTCATGGACCCGGCCCAGCCGAATGCCGGGTACCAGTTTGGTCGTGTGCCGGTACCATCGCAGCCGCCGACGGCCCCAACGAATGCCGACGGCGCTCGCGAGGCGCTCACGGCTTACGGGCGCGCGTTCGAGCGACTGCTGGCTGGGTACTACATCCTGGACCGGAACTACAACTACGACTTCCACAACCGACTCTTTCTCCGAAGCACACCGCTCCTTCCCGATTACCGCACCGTTGGGTTGCGGACCGTGCACGAAGCCGAGCGCTTTGGCGCCGAGGCCAACGATCGGTTGGCCGCCGCAGGTCCTCTGCCTCACGTCACCGATCCGCTGGGCGCGCTGCTCGAAGACGTACGCGCGTACGCCGCATTTACTTTCGAACGGGCTCGGGTTCTCGAACGAATGAGCGCGACCTTCGAGCAGACGGAAGCCGGTTTGCAACACGCCACGCACCTGTACGAGGGTGAAGGCAAGGTGCTCGGTCTGGGGCTCGCCGAGCTCCTGGCGAAGCACCACGTCGTTCTTTCTGCGCCCGCGGTCGCTTCGACCGCGGCCGAGTTCGTGGCCGTCAGCCGCGCAGTTCACGACGCGTACGCCAATCGAATCGTCGGTTTTTGAGAGGCAAAACATGCGCGGGCTGCGCCTGCAGCATCGGATCGTTGTTCCCTTCGTCATTGTGGCCTGGGTGGCGACGGCCGCGGCCGCGTCGGTGTCCTGGTCGGCGGCGTCCGATGCTCTCGGGGCGCGCGTTCAGACGCAGCTCGTCTCCGCCGCGGCAGTGATCAGCCGAGGAGAGCTGGCGCTCAATCCCGCCATCCTCCAGACGCTGCAGGACATCCTTGGCGCGACCATCATCACCTTCGGCGCCGACGGGCGCGTGGTGGCAAGCTCGGCCAGGGCTGAGCGCCCGGAGATCGTGCGGGCGGCTGCGCGCGTCGTCGCATCCGGCAGCGCGGGGGCCGATGCCTCGAGCGTCTCGGCGGACTGCGGCGCCCCCTGCCTGGTGACCTACCGGCGGGTTGAGGGCCGCCCGGACACCGTGGTGGCGCTTGTTGCCGAAACGTCGCAGCTGACCACCGCCACGAGGGCGGTCGCGCGTGCCATTGTGCTGGCCGCCGTGCTGAGCGCCGTGGTGATGATGCTGGTCAGTCAGGCCGTCGTCCGGCGCGTGACGGCACCTCTCGACGGCCTCGTGCGGTTCGTGCGGGAGTTGTCGCCACAAGACGTCCGCCGCCGCGCCGAGGTCGGCGATGACGAGGTCGGAGCGCTGGCCGACGCCTTCAATGGGCTGCTCGACAGGCTGGAGCGCTCGCAGGACGCGCTGGTGCGCTCGGAAAAGCTGGCGCTCGCCGGGCTTCTCGCGGCCCGCGTCGCCCATGACATCAGAAATCCTCTATCCTCGATCAAGATGCAAACTCAGCTCCTTCATGCGCGGCTGCACGCCGACGCGGATCTCGAGGCCACGTCGATGTCCGTGCTCCACGACATCGATCAGGTGGAGTCCGTGATTCGCGACCTCCTCGAGCTCGCAAGCCCTGGGCAGTTCAGACTCGAACCTGCCTCAATCAACAGCGTCATTGGAGAGACGCTCCAGCAACTGGCCCCCCAGCTGGCCCACCGCAAAATTTCGACCAAGACACACCTCGAGGAAGGACTGCCGCCCGTGGCCCTCGACGCGAATCGATTCAAGCAGGCGCTGCTGAACGTGATCGTGAATGCGTCGGATGCGATGCCGAGCGGAGGCACACTGACGGTTGAATCGGGCATCGACGCCGACACGGTGATCGTTCGGATATGCGACGATGGAATCGGCGTGGACCCGGCCATCGTCGATCGCGTCTTTGACCCGTTCGTGACGACGAAGCGCGACGGCGTGGGCCTTGGGCTCGTCAATGCGAGAGCCGTGGCGGAAGGCCACGGCGGTCGCATTCGTCTGGAGTCGCGACTCCCGAAGGGCACCTCTGTGACGATCTCGCTGCCGCTTCGAGCCGCGAGCCAGAGCACCCACCAGCTGTCCGATCCGAGACGTTGACATGGCTGACATTCTCGTTGTCGACGACGACCAGTCGATTGCCACTGCCTTCGAGCGCTTTCTCCAGCATGAGGGGCACTCCTGCACGGTGGCGAGTAACGTCGAGGACGCCGTGCGACTGGTCGGTGAGATCGATCCCGATCTCGTCGTCATGGACATCCGGATGCCGGGCGTGGACGGACTGCAGGGCCTCGAGCAGCTTCGCGGCCGGTATCCGGGCGTCGATGTCGTCATGATGACGGCGTACGGCACGAGCCAGACGTCGATCGACGCAATCCGCGGAGGCGCCTTCGAGTACTTGACGAAGCCGCTCGACCTCGACCAGCTCCGGTCCGTGATCGGCCGTGCGCTGGCCGCAAGAGAAAGCCGCCGACGCGCCGTCGCGCCCGGGGTCACCGAGCCCGAGGGGACACCTCAGCTACACGTCGGCCTGGTTGGCGAGACGCCCGCCATGCAGGATGTCTACAAGATGATCGGCCGCCTGGCGACCATCGACGTACCGGCGCTCGTGGTCGGTGAGCGAGGCACGGGGAAGGAGCTGGTCGTCGCGACCATCCACGACAACAGCGCGCGGCGCGATCGACCTTTCCTGGCGGCGGACTGTGCCACGCTCCCCGAGGACGTGCTCGGTGCGGAGCTGTTTGCCGAGGGGTTGGGAACGCTGCACCTCTCCTCCGTGCACGCGTTGCCGAAAACGCTTCAGGCGCGACTGGTGCGCGCTATCAATGAAACATCGCGTCGGGGAGCCCTGCGAACGCCCTTGAGCGCCCGGGTCATCGCCTCCACGGACCAGGACCTCGCTGCGGCGGTGGAATCCGGTGCCTTCAGCCCAGAGCTCTACGATGCACTCACCGTGATCGAGCTGCGCCTTCCGCCGCTGCGCGAGCGGCTCGACGATGTGCCAGTGCTCGTGCGCTATTTCATCCAGCGCTTCAACGACGAACTGAGTCGGACGATTCGAGGTGTTGACGACCAGGTGCTTCGGCGGCTGAACCAGCATCCCTGGCCGGGGAACGTCGGTGAGCTGGAAAGCGTCGTGAAACGGGCGTGTATCGTGACTCGAAGTGACGTCATCACGATGGAGGACATCGGAGACAGCCTGGCCGAGAACCGGTTTCCCAGGCGACAGGACGTCGAGTCGGCGCTCGGTCGGGCGGTGCGGGTGGCGCTCCAGGAACGGCTGGTGGAGAAGGCCAGCCGCGCACCCTCATCCGCGTTTCACGAGATCGTCGACCTCGTCGAGGGAACCCTCGTCAAGGAGGCGTTGACGATTACCAACGGGAATCAGGTGAAGGCATCCGAGCTGTTGGGCGTGAATCGGGCCACGCTCCGCAAGAAGGCCGCCTCAGAGTGATAGGCCGCGACGCGCGCTGATCACGTCCGGCCCGGGTTGTCCCCGTCGCTGACACCGAACCGCGATTTGTACCACAGGTATCCGGCCCCCGCGACTGAGACCAGGATGACGGCCGCAGGTAAGGCGGTTCCCATCTGTCGTGACACCGCCCCCGCGTAACCGTACAGAAGCACGATTGGCGCCGTGCCCATCACCGACGCCGCCAGGAAGGTCGCGCGCCTCATCCCTGAAAGCCCGGCCACGACACTCATCGTCTCCATCACGATCGGGATGGGCCGAGTGACGACCACCGCGACGGCGCCGTACCGTTCGAAGAAGCGGTTGAACCGCCGCGCTTCCTCGTCGCCGACCATCTTCGACGAGATGGGCCGGCCGTACTTCCGCACCAACTCGAAGCCAAGCCACTCGCCGAGCACCGATCCGGCCAACGCCAGACCCGCTCCCCAAACGACTCCGAACGCCGCGCCGCTCAGCACCATGATCACGCTCGATGGCACAGGGAGGAACACGTCGGACGCCAGAAGAAAGACAATGAGCGCCGCGCTGCCGCCTCCCGCTCCCTCGAGCCAAGCGGTCACGAGTGGCTCCAACGCTATCCCCAGCACGTCTTCGACGAGTACCTTGGAGGCAATGACCATACCGACGACGGCCAACGCCAGCAGCGTCACGCGTTTCACGCGGCGTCCTCGTCGAATGCGGCCTGGTCCCTTCGTCTGCGCCAGTGACTGACCATGCCCTTCAGGGTCCTGACATCAGGTGTCAGAAGGTCAGCCAGAAAGATGAATACGGCTGCAAGCGACAGCCCGGGCCACGCTTCCCGGTACGCGAGATCCCGGGCCGCGGTAAAGGGGGAGTCCTGCGAGTAGAGCACGTGTCCGCCGGTCGTTTCTACCAGCGCCAACAGTGTCGGGCGGTCGATTCCCCGGCGTTGCTCGCGTGCGGCTGACCAATAGAACCCCCGCACGATCCGGCCCTCGAATGCGCCGTCCACGCTGCTGGCCGAGAAGGTCACGATGTAGGGCCCCGGCTCGCCGACGGGGAGATCGGTCTGGTAGCGGCCTGGAGCCACGGGAACGAGTCCCATTTCCGCAACTTCGCCGCTCGGCAAGCGCATGGAGGCGCGGACGTCGACCAGACTCAGGATCCGTCCGGCGGGTGGCTGCGCGTCGAGGACGGCGCTCATGCCCTCGCCCCGTTCTTGAAAGCTGGCGAACAGCGCCTCATGGCTGATCTGGCGTGACAGCCACCGAATGGTCTGTGTGAACAAGGGACCGAACCCGTTCCACGCTCGCAGAGGGGCCGACCATGGCGAGTGGAGATCGGCCGTGTAGACGCCCACGCGTCCCAGCCCCACCTGCCATGTGGCCAAGACGGGGTCGCCAAGGTGCGATGTGAGCGGCGCTTGGGACGCCGTCTTTGCCGCGGTCACCACGTAACCGCCGAGCGAGGGCCATGCGCCCGGATCGAGGCCCGTGAGCACGGCGTGGGCCGAGGGCTGAATGACGAACGGCTCTTCGACCACGCGTCCGCTCGTCACGCGTGAGGCCTCACGCGCCACGATGAGCGGAAGCTCGCGCGCGTCGCGCGGGAAGAACGCGCGCCCGCCCGTGCCTTCGGCAAGAGAGGTGAGAAAGGGACGGTCGACATCAGCGCCAAACGAGATCACCGAGAGCTCGTAGCCGCCCCGCTGCACGGCCGCCCGCGCGCGAGTCGCATCCGCTGCGGGCGTCCGTCCGTCAGAGAGGAGCAGGACGTGTCGTCGTGCGAACGCCTCGCCGGCACTCCCCGCCAACCACTCGTATGCGAGCTCGAGCGCCGGAGCCATCGCGGTGGCTCCGCCTGGGGCGATCGCGCGCAAGGAGTTGCTGACGCCGGCGGGGCTGTGGCCTGCCCTGAGCGGCGCCAGCGTCACGGCCCCCGCGTCGAACGCGATCACCCCAACGGCGTCGGTCGGAGACAGCGACTCGATCACGCGGCGGACCGCCTGGCGCGCGAACTCGATCTTCGGTGTGCCTTCGACGCGGTCGTCCATGCTGCCCGACTTGTCGAACACGACGACCAGGGCTGCCGACGGAGCGCGCCGCCCACCACGAGGGCGGAGATCGACGGGCACGAGACCACTCAGAACCTCGTTGGCCGTGAACGCCGCATCGAGACTTCGTGGACTCCCGAGGACCAGCAGCCCGCCCCCGTACTGCTCGACGTACTGCGCCAAGGCGGAGCTCTGCGTCGCGTCGATCGCCCCTGCAGGCACATCGTCGAGCACGACGGCGTCGTACGCGAAAAACCCCTGCGGAGATCGCGGAAGTGAGGTGGCATTGGCGCCGTCGACAAGGACTCCGCTTCGGGCCAACCGGGTCACAAGGGTCTCGGCGCCTCCAGCAGCGTAGAGAAGGCGCCGTTCGCCTCGAACAGTCACAACCGCTCCCACAAAGGGCCCTTCGTCTCGAGCCGGTCGCAGCTCGGGCAGCGCGGTGAATTCCCGAACCGCTGCGCGGTAAGAATACGTTCCGGGTTGAAGCTGCCGGTCGTGGAACTCAGCGCTTACCACGCCGCCGGCGGGGATGATCACCTCTTGTCGAAGGCCAGGGCCAGCATCGGCATAAAGCGCGACTTCCCCACGTGAGCCCGGGTCTCCCACGACTATCGCGGTCAGCGCGAAGGGCTCGCCCACGAGGGCCACGGGCGGAGCGGCCAGCCGGGAGACAACATTGCGTGGGATACGGGATCCTTCCCGTGGCATCGCGACATCGATACGAACCCCTTCAGCAGCGGCAAACGCCGCTTCCCGCTGGGCCTCGCCAGCCGTCTGCCGGCCGTCCGACAGCAGGACCAGACGTCGCGAACCGTCGCGCGGCAGGGCCGACCGCGCGAGGCGAAGGGCCGCTTCGATGTTTGAACCCTCAGGCCTGATCGTCGATGTGATTTCAGCGATGGCCAGTCGTGAATCAGGACGCCGTTCAAGAGCGGCGTTCGCGCCAAAGACCACGGCACCCGCCCGGTCACCGGGCTTCATCCCGGCCGTCAGGGCGCTCAACTGCTGGAGTGGGCTCCCGTACGTGGCCATGACGCTGTCCGAGACGTCGACCACGAACATGACCGCGAGCGCCGAAGCGCCACGGCGGATCTGCAGCCCGCTGATACCCAGAACGAGCAAGAGGACAATAGTCCCGCGCGCGAGTGCTGTGCGATGGCCCGACGTGCCAGGCGCGCGCCGCGCGATGTGCCAGAACCAGGCCAGGCCGGCGAGCAGCACGAGGTATTCGGGTGCTGAGAAGCGCATGGAATTAGTGCGACCTCGCCGCGCGCACGCTCTCGTATCGGCGTTGCGACTCGGCCGCCAGAACGGCCAGGGCAGCCAGGAGCAGGAACGGTGTCAGCTCACGTTCTCGAAGGTCCGCCTCCGGGGCGCCATGAGCCGCGCTGTCGTTCGTGGTCTTCTGCAACAAGTCGGATTCACCATCTGTCGCTGGATTCACCACGAATGCCTGTTCGCTGCTGTCGGTGCGAAGACGATAGATTCCCGCGGCGCGAGTGGAAACCACCGACAGAACGCCGGCGGCGAATGTCGCGGGCACGGGCCGACCGTCGGGGCCGACGACGGCGGGTGTAGAGGAGGGTATAGAGGAGACGCTGGTCGCGGCCATCGCCCAGCGCAGAGGCACGCCGGCGACAACGGTTGTCGCATTCCGATCTCTGGCGGCGAGCCATTCCACCGCGCTCGCCACGAGCATCGGAAACGCCGGAGTCAGCGCGAAACCAGGGACGGTCGGATCGAGGCGAACCTCGACCACCCGCCGTACTCCCGAAGTGTGCGCAACGACGGCTGGAATGCCTCCAGCTCGAGCAACGACAACGCCTTCGCCGAATGGACCTTCGCTTGGCACAGATACGGCCGCAAGACCATCCAGCGAGGGCAATTCGCGCAGCGGGTGCTCCTCGCCCGTCATCGTCAAGGAGACGGGCTCGGCCGGCCGGGATGGCCTTGGCGGGAAGATCAGGACGCTGGCCTCCCCCGGCGGCAATGTGGCACAGCCGTCGCACACGACGACATCGGCCTCCTCGACCGGCCCCTTCGCGGTCCCGTCCAGCCTTGCCGCCGGCACGACGGAGACGCCCGGATGAACGGACAGCGCCCTTTCCACGAAGTAGCTGGCGGCGATCAGCCGGACACGGATGGGGCCGCTGCCCGGCACGACGACGGCGCGCGTGTTGTCCGCCGCCAGCGCGTCGTTCACATCGAGACGCGCGGTCACGATCCCAGGGAGATTTTCGATCGTCGTCACGAGGGCCGCGACACTTCGGGACGCCACCGTGACGGGCTCGCGTCTGACAACAGCACCCTTCTGTTCGATCGTGACCGTCGTCGTGACGGCCTCGGAGCCGTAGTTCCTGACGGAGAGGAGGACCTCGACGACCTGCCCGATCGATAACGGGTCGCCCAGGCTCAGGGTGGCAATCGCGACGTTGTCGGCCGCATCTCCCACCACGGTCCAGTCGACTCCGGGAGCCGATGCGCTTCCGGTCGCCGGTCTCGGCATGTCAGAGACGACGTAGATTGCGGCTGGCTGAAGGGCCCGCGTGTCTTCGACAACCGTCGCGATCGCGCCGGCCGCGTCCGAAACACGCAGTTCGCGTAATGCGCGCTCGAGAGCCGGATCCGATGCAGTGAACTCGCCCACGAGCTCCGCAACGGCGTGCGCACCTATCAGCCGTACGCGTGTACGCCGCGGAAGGGTCGCGACGAGGCCCGCGATGCGATCCTTCGCGGTGTCGAGGCGAGTCGCGCCGCCGTGACGAGCGCCCATGCTGGCGGACAGATCGACGATCACGGTGACGCGGCTCCCGCGCGTCGAGAGCGTGGGCCGCGCCAGCGACCCAATCAGCAAGAGCAAAAACGCCGACTGCATGAACACCGCCAGCCAGTCGCGACGCAGCCGTCGGGGCGCCGCGGCGACGAGGTCCCGCGCGGCCGCCCTCCAGAGATGAAGCGTGGCGACGTGCTGTCTCGCCTGCGGCCGCCGGCCCCTGGGCAGCAGCAACAGGAGCAACAGCGGCAGCAGCCAGAGCGCCGCGGGATTCGCCAGATTCATGTGGTCACGCGTACGCGGTGAACACCCCGGCCCGCTCGGCTGCGGACAGCAGCTCGGTCAACGCTGCAGTCGACTCGACTCGCATATACGGCAATCCGCGGGTCAGGCAGAATGCGCGCAGCGCTTCGGTGTGCTCCGCCATGCGCGAGCGGTAAGAGGCAACAGCTGCTTCATCGACCACGACTGGCGTCGCCGTTGCGTCTTCGACGTCGAACAACATCGTGCGGTTGGAAATATCCGGCTCGAGCTCCTCTAGCGCGACGATTTGAACCAGGGCTGGAGTCAACCCTCGATGCAGCAGGTACTGGACCCCTTCGAGTCCGGAGCCAGGCTCGAGGAAATCCGACACCACCACGACCATGCCCGGGCCGCGACACGCGGCGCCGTAGGCGACGAGGGCACGATCGACCGCAGATCGGCCCGACGCGGCCGCCGCCCCGAGCATTTCGAAGACTCGGAAAGTTTGGAGGCGTCCGGCCGCCGGCGGGACGCTCTGCGTGATGGCATCGCAAAACGTCGAGACGCCGGCCACATCGCGGCGCTCGACAGCCACGTAGCAAAGCGCGGCCGCCAGCTTCGTCGCACACAGGAGCTTCGGCGGCGTGCCAACGCCCATCGACCGACTGACGTCGACGAGCACGTGCAGCCGCGCGTGCACGTCCGCCCGCCCCACGCGCACAACCAACTGCTGGAGACGAGCCTCGACGGTCCAGTCGATCGATCGGGGATCGTCCCCCGGTTGGTAATGCCGATACTCATGGAACTCGAGGCCGGCGCCTCGTTGACGCGCACGACGCACCCCAGACGACGACCCGGCCGCCGCCGCGGGGAGGCCGCTCAGTACCAGTCGGTCGAGCAGGTGTACTTCGTCCGAGCTCAGCATGGCTCGTGTTCGGAGACCGCCTCCAGCACGCCCCTGACAACGGATTCCCTGGAGACCTGCTCCATCTCGGCTTGAAAGCCGAGGATGATTCGATGATTCAGCGCCGGCAGCGCCACCTGCCGCACATCATCGGACGCCACGTGATAACGCCCGGCGAGCAGAGCCAATCCCTTGGCGGCCAGCGTCATGGCCTGCGCCGCCCGCGGGCTCGCTCCGTACCGAACGTATTTCTTGACGACTGGCGGAGCATCGGTCGAATCAGGGTGCGTGGCCTGAATCAGCCGCAGCACCAGACGCATGGCCGGCTCCGCGACCTTGACCTGCTTGATCAGATCGGCCATCGCGCGGACGGTGGCGGCGCCGTAGCGACTGACTGGACGCACGCTCTCTACTCCCGTCGTCCGTGTCAGGATTTCCGCCAGCTCATCGACGCTGGGCGTGTGCACCAGCAGCTTGAAGAAAAACCGATCGAGCTGCGCTTCGGGCAACGGGTACGTGCCTTCCATCTCGATGGGATTCTGCGTCGCGAATACCGAGAACGGTTCGGCCAGCGGGTGTGTGACGCCGAAGACCGTGACGTGTCGCTCCTGCATGGCCTCGAGAAACGCCGATTGCGTCCGCGGCGTCGCTCGGTTCAGTTCATCGGCGAGCACGATGTTGGCGAAGATGGGTCCGCGCTGAAAGGAGAACTGACGGACGCCGCCGGGGCCTTCGCCGAGCACGTTCGTGCCAGTGACATCGGCCGGCATGAGGTCCGGCGTGCACTGGATTCTGGAAAAGTCAAGCGACAGGGCGTCGGCGAGCGTCCGAACCAGCAGGGTCTTGCCGAGGCCGGGAGGACCTTCGATGAGCGCATGCCCCTGGCAAAAGAAGCAGAGCAGCAGGTGGTCCACGAGCGTCTGCTGTCCCACAAACGCCCGGCCAATCTCGGCCTTGAGGTGACCGAAACATTCCCGAAAAGTGGCCGCCTGCGCTTCGATCTCCGCCGGTGAAGGCGTCATTTCTGTTCCGGCCGACGAATAGCGATGAAGTAATCGCGCACGTACGCACGGCGGCGTGGCGGCACATCATCGCTCGACACCGCTGCCGCGGCGCCGGTCCACGCGGCGTCGGCGCGCGCGGTGACGGACGATCGTCCACCGCCAGCACGCGTGCGCGCCACTTCGGCGTTCGAGCGCAAGGCTTCGCCCTGGACGCCACCGGCCCCGACCGCCGTCCCGCCAACCGTTTCGCCAGACCTACCGGCGGCACCCCGTGCGGCCCCCGTTGCGCGGGTCGCCCCGGACGCCGTGCCCCTGGCCGCGGCGCCCGCGCCGGATGCGTCGGCCGTACTTTGGCTATTGGTACTTCGGCGGCCGTCCCCGGATGACGCACCCCCTGCGGTCGTACCGCCGGGTGACTGTGAGGAATCGGCGGTCGACCCTCGTTGAGCGCCAGGCGCCCGCGTGGCTGTGGTGCCGGGTTGTCCGCCAGCCGGCGCTGCCTGCTGGCCGGCGGCCGCGCTCGGTGCCGCGACTTGCGCGGAACCAGGGACGCCGCGTTCACCATTGGAGTCGCTGGATCGCCCGCGCAACGGCCCTGCCGCACTGGAACGTGCGCCGGTCGCGGTCGCGGAGCTCACTCCGCCGCCGCGAGCGGCAGACGCCCGATCCGGACCTGGCGGAACGGCAATGGCGGACAGCAGCGCGGCACAGACGAAGCTGGCTGCGGCCAGTGCGGCAGGCCGGCCAAGCTTCATCGGAAACACATGCGCGGGCTTGATACCGCGCAGCCGCAGGAGCGCGTCGCGAACGATCAACGGCGCAACGGGTTCGTGACCGTCACGCGCCTCCAGCGCCGCGGCCACGCGGTCGTCGAGGCGGAGCTCGCGATCAAGCCTGGCGCCCGTGGCTCGAACCGTCGGACAACGCAGCCACGCGAGCAGCGCCGCCGTTCCAAGCGCCAGTCCGCCTGCCGCGGCTGCCCCCCCAGCTCCCATGCCCGCGCGAAACTGGTAGGCTGCCGTCACGATCGCTCCCGCCGCCACAGTTGTGCAGCTGTACGACGCGAATAGGATCAAGCGGATCCGCCGGCGATGGCGGATGATCAGTTCGACAAGCTCCGCCCCGCTCACCTCAAAGGCTGTCGTGACGGGTCGAGGCCGTTGCGAATCATCCCAAGGCACAGGCTCACCCGGCATGACAATCCGGCAAGTATCGCAGGCTCGAGTCGGCGCTGAGCGACACGACCAGCGACCCGATCAAGCCGACGCCGAGGAAGACCATCGTCGAAATCGCGCCGGAGGGTGCCCAATAGGCCGCCCCCGCCGTCGCGGCCGTCGCCACGCACCACCGGGCCAGGCGATTGACGGGCCAGAGGAGTGTCGCTGTCGACACGGCGGCAGCGAACGAGGAGAGCGCCACGAGTGGCAACATGTCCAGCGGGACGCGCAACCGTGGAAGCGCGGAGACCTGTTGTGCCAGGATCGCCAACGGAAGTCCGCTCATGACGATCGCGGCCAGGGCGGCGCTCAGACCAACGCACTTTGCCAGCACGACGCGAGACGGCCGCGTAGCGATCGTAGCCGCCAGCAGGGCTGGACCGCCGTCGTGGTCTGTCCCACCGCACCGGACCGCTGCCCATGGCAGCACGATCGACAGCACGGCAGTCTGAACCGCCACGGCCTGGTCGAGGAACGTGCCGTCCAGAACCGGAATGCGATCGCTCCAAATCAACACGACCGCGGCGAGCAGGACAATGTGCACGGCCATCGCCATCCAGTAGCCGCCGGTCCGGGAGATCACGGTCAATTCGCGCCAGATCAACAGACCTATCATGGCCTGTCCGCTGCCCCCCACTCCGCGGCAATCCGGCCGGATTCGAGGCGTAACCCGCGGTGGCAGAGCCCGATCACGTCTGCCGGGACTCCAGAAGCAACGACGAGCGCCGATCCCTGCTGCCGCGTTTCCGACAGCCAGTCCATCACTGCGGACCGCGCGGCAGGCTCGATCGCTCGAAAAAGGTCGTCGACCAGCAGCACGTCCGGCCTGACGACGAGCGCTGCCGCCGCAGCGAGTGCGGCACGACGATTCGGCGCGAGCGCATCGATCGCCATGTCGGGCTTCAATGCCGCCCGCAGCACGGCCTCGCGAACGTTGCCGGCCGAGGCGGCGTCATGGGCCCTGACGCGGGCCACGAAGCTCAGGTACTCTCCGACGCGCAAGCCGGCGCCTGCGGAATCCGTCGGGTCGACGTACGCGACGTGTCGTCTGACCCGGAATGGATCCTTGACCGCGTCGATGCCATCGATCGTCAGCGTGCCGTGAGTCGGGCGGACGCGAGCCGCAAGAATTCGCAACAGCGTCGTCCGGCCGCAGCCGGCGGGGCCCGTAATGCCTACGCACTCCCCACGTTTCACGTCCACGGAGACGCCGTTCAGGACTGGCCGGCCGTCGCATACTTTCGTGATCTCGCGAGCGCTAATCATGCACCACCTGCGTCGCTCGGTCCGCGCGCGGCAGCGGGGCGTACGACACCACGACCGTGGTGCCAGTGCTGGTGACTGGTCGCCGCCCCTCGGTAAGGCCAACGACCGAACCGCGGAGATGACACGTAAAGACGGGTCCCACAACGTTGGTGAGCTGCTCGGCGGTCACCGAGACGCCTGGTCCGAGCTCGCCAACCTCCCCCCGCGAAAATCCTTCGGCGAATCGGCAGTCGTGCAGCTGGAGCTCGGAGCGATTGACAACGCTGACGCTGCGCCCGTCGCTGGCGATGGCGAGCGGCTGAACCTCGCTCATCGCTTCGACGGTAAATGGCAGTCGCGCGCCCAATCCGTAGACGCCAAGAAGAGCCGGATACCCCTCCTCGTCAACCAGTTCCTCGGAACCGCCCGACGGGGAAGGGGCTTCGAGCCTTCCATCGCTCAGCGGGAGGCGCAGGGCGTAGGTGTCGAACGCAGGGATTTCTACAACGCCGCGAATCGTCAAGACCGATCCCCTGGTGCCCGGGAGCTGCTGCAGCAGCGACATCTGATGGACCCGCACCGCCTGCGCCGGTCCTGCTCGCCCGATCGCCATGGCGGCAGCGGACGAGGTGACGAAGGCGACGGCCAGAAGGCCGACGACCCGTGTCAGCGAAGATCCTCGCAGCGCCATCGCGAAGCCGACGACCATGAGACTCACGAGGTAGGCTGCGGCGAATGCGGCTACTGTCCGCGAGGTGGCCGCAGGCAGCCCATGCGGTAGGGTCGGACGGCTCACCTGGCTCGTGAGCGCGAGATCGCCCGCATCCTCGAGCTGCCGGAGGGACGTCCACTGGTCGAGAGCCAACGCTTGTTCAGGCGTTATCGCCCACAGAGCCCGCTCACCGGTCGCCCACACGACGCGATCGACTGCATCGTACCCTCGCGGCGATCGTGGCAGCAGGTCAGGCGTGACAGCGGCCGAGCAGGGAGATACGTCCGCGGCGAACGAAAGTGCCGACGACACGCACAATGTCACGGGTTCGCTTTGTGGTATCACTCGTACGGGCAGATCGAGCGCTTCGAGATCGACTCCGTCGGAGACCAGGCGGACGCGAATCGAGGATTCGACCTGGTTGGCTCTCACGTACAGCTCGAATCGACGCCGGCCCGCCGAGTGCAGCGCAACCCTGCGTCGCAACGAGGCCGTCCCCCACGACACGACCAGTTCACCGGCCAGCTCTTCCGCCGAACTGTCGATGGTAATGACGACCGGCGTCCAGTGGCTGGCTTTCGCGACGCCGCCGATCCCCGCCGCAGCCTGCAGAATCGGCACACCGGCTGCCCTCGCACTCTCCGTCAGCGCACACGTGGCCGCGAGGAGGCCCACGACGCGGAGGACACGGTGTACTTGCATGACGCGCCCGAAACAACCTCGTTGAAGGTTATTGCAGAATGGCCTGCAGCGCTGCCATCGTGAAGCTCGTCACGAGCACCTTGTTGTCCTGCATCTCGTCTTTGACCTCGTTGACCCAGTACCCTTCCGGATGCTGCAGCGACAAGAGCTTGCGTCCGAGCTCCTCGCGCCAGTCGTGGCTTCGTCCGCGAGCATCGACGATTGCGGGCTCTCCAAGCGCCTGCAGCGCTTTCGCGAACACCATGTAGTAGTAGTACACGGTCTTCTGACCCATGCCGGGGTTCTCGTCCACGGTGTAGTTGTCGCGGATCCACTTCACGACAGACTGGACGCGTTGATCGTCCTTCTTCACGCTCGCCCAGCTGTAGCTCAGGATGCCCGCGTAGGTTGCGCTTCCGTACGACCGGGTGCCGCCGTCGGTGTGATACGTGAACCCTGGGTAGTACACGAACCCTCCATCGTTTGCCGCCCACGCCTGGTCGTTGGTCTCGCTGTTGTTTTGCGCGCGCTGCAGAAAGACGATGGCCTTCTGCCAGACGGGGGAGCTCTCGGGCAGATCCGATTCCTTCAACGCGCGGAGCGCATACTCGAGGCTGATCATGTCTGCCCGCCGGCCGTCGGCCCGCGTTGTCGCTCCGTAGCCCATCCCTCCATACCAGAACTCGTTTTTTCCGACGCCCTCCCCCTCGTCCAGGAGGTTCTCCGCGAGATACGCTCTCGCCTTTTCGATGATCGGCCGATCCTGGGGCCGCCCGCCCGCCACGAGCGCCATGGCTGCGACACCAGTGATGTAGTGGGGAATCGTGTTCTCGTAGATGCCGCCGTCTGGCTTGGCCAGTCTGACGAGCCCATCGAGGGTCTTCCCCACCGCTTCGAGCTGCCTCGCCCGGGAGACGCCGGGCTGGCGAAGAAGCGCTGTCGCCGCAAGCGCCGTGATGCCGGGATGGTTCTCCCATGTTCCATCGGGTTTCTGCTGCTGCCGGAGGTACACCTCGGCTCTGTTCAGGCTTTCCATCAG
>Ga0156018_1039_pt2 | contig 20849 bp, 12 predicted proteins | sample RifCSPlowO2_02_FD_107672 | JGI IMG/M metagenome (GOLD analysis project Ga0156018, IMG submission 107672) | Acidobacteria bacterium RIFCSPLOWO2_02_FULL_65_29 | reverse complement strand
CCAGCAGCGTCGCGCTCCTGATCAACCGCATTCGAATCTCCATCGCAGGACGATAACGGGATAATCTCAATTCTACGCGATCGGATGCCGCAAAGTGTTGAGTATAAAAGGCGGATACGACTCGCCGCCTCCCCGGAAACAGGGAGCCGCAGACCCTAGAAACCGCCCGGCGCGACCTCGGTCGCCCCAGCTTGATACAGGGCGTTGAACAGCACCTTGAAGGTCCCCTGGGTCTGCGTACGGTTTTGCGGGCGGAAACCGACGAGGACGAGGTGCCCCCTGCCGTAGCCGACGTCGAGCAAGGCGGCCTGCTGGGCGAGGTGCTTCTCGCCGTCGAGCCAGCCACCCCGGAGCAGGTCGCGGTCGCCGTAGCGCGCCACCACCGAGATACGGTCGTTCGACAGGGAGTTGCCGATGTCGAAGGCCGCGCTGTCGAAGAACAGAATCAGCGCGTTCTTCGGCATGCCGTAGCCCAGCGGCTGGGAGTTGTCGACCGACACCCTGAGCGTCGAGCCGGGGGCGAAGAAGTCCCGCGCCGACAGGCCCGCCAGCACGTTCTTCACGGGAATCCCGAACCGTTCGGTGGCGAGCGCCGTCGCGCCGTCGAGCAGCACGAGCGACCCGCCGTTCTGGACGAACTCCTTCAGGGCCTGCACGCCGGCCTCGCCAACGCCCTTGCGGAATTCGGCCGGTAGTTCCGCGTTCGCATACACGGGCGGCGCCTGCTCTCGCGGCTCGGCGCCCAGGATTGAACGAAGGTCGTCGTCGGCAAACACGATGGCGTCGTAGCGGGCATTGAGGCCGCCGGATCTGATCTCGTCCGCTTCGACGCGCGCGTACGGAAATTCCCAGTTGTCGAAGAGGAAGCGCGTCCATCCTTCGTCCATGTTGCCGCCGAGATAGCGTCGATACAGACCGACGCGCAACGGCCTCAGCCGCCACGCCCGGGAGACGGGTGGGGATGCCACGGCTGTGAACGGCAGGCCGAGCTCGTTCGCCAGCGCCTGCACGGTGGACGCATTGGTTGAACCACCGGCGGGGATCCAGAAGGTGCCCGGCGCCCACGGCTCGGGCGGATGCTGAAGCCGGTGCACCGCGCCTCCCGCCTTGAGCACGCGGTTGACGGCCCGGAAACTATCGTTCCAGGTCGGCGTCAGCAGCCAGCCCGCAGCGCCCGATCCGGAAATCTTTCCCGTCAGCTTCGGCGGCATCGAGAGCTTCTCGAGTTTCGCGGTGAGCTTCTCGACCACGCCAAACGATTCCACGCCCATGTGGTCGCCGAGGGTGAACGACGCCATGTCGTACGGCCGGAGGGGAAAGCCGTCGCGCCGACGCGTCCAGTCATTGTCGGGATAGATCAGAGGTTCGATCAGCGACTTCACCAGCGCGCGCGCCGGTTGGTCGAGCCGAACGATCAGATCGCCCGCCTCGACGACTCTTCCACTTGTCGAGAAGCCGTCGACCACTCGATGAACCTCAACCCCCGACAACATCAGCGTTGAAACGAACTTCATCGCCGTCCCCGGATCGTGCTGCCGCAACGGGATCACGTGCGCGTAGGGCGCCTCGGTCGCGCCGCGCTCGACCTGGCGCGACGCCGAGATGGCGCGGTTCTTCTGGAACATCTCGCGATATCGTCCCGCGGCCTCGACGAGGGCGAGCGTCGAGATCTCCTGTTGCCGGACGATATCGCCCTGCCGCCACCATCCCCCGGGCCACGGATGGGGAAACGTCATCTGGGCCTTGTACTCCGGCCTGCCCCTCGACGCGGGCTGCAACTGCTGTGGATGGATGTAGAGCGGCCAAATCTGCCTCGCGCTCGCGCTCTCGGTATGAAAGCCCGGAATATTGAGCTGGTTCGTGATCGTGTGGAACGACGCCATGAACCAGGCGTCGAAGTGCACTTGCGACTCGACGCCGGTGACGTTCTCGGCCTCGAGCACTGTACCCATCGCGCCGCCCAGCAGCTGCGAACCGCGCCACACCAGTGGATCGACGTTCGGATTGATCGGATCGTACTTCGGCGGGATGGAAATCCGCGAGCCGTAGCTGCCCATCTGGTGCACGTCCATGTACACCTGGGGATACCACTCGTGATACGCGACCTTCGCCCAGTGCCGCGACTCGACCTGCGACAGCATGTAGCCATCGCGATTGTTGTCGTGCCCGACGTACGCGCTGTACAGCTCGGGCGGTCCCGATCCCTCGTACGGCGTGCCAGCCGACTTCTTCAGCCACTCGCCGACGATGTCCTGCCCGTCGGGATTGAAGCCGGGAATCAGCAGGAAGATCGTGTTGTCGAGAATCGTCCTGACCCGCTCGTCGTTGCTCGTCGCCAGCCGATAGGCCATGAGCGGCCCCATCTGCGACGAGGCCACTTCGGTCGAATGGAGCCCGAGCGTCACGAGCACGACGGCGCGGCCTTCTCTGGCCAGCGCGTCGACTTGCTGCGGCGTCAGGCCGCGCGGGTCGGCGAGCTGCCGCGCGATGTCCTTGTAGCGCGCGGCCTTCGCCAGATTCTGGGGAGACGAGATGGTGACGAGGAGAAACGGCTGGCCGAGCGTGCTCTTGCCGAGCACGCGGGTCTCGACCCGATCGGATTCCCTGTCGAGCTTCTCGAAATACGCGGCAGTCTGGCCCCACATCGCGTAGTGGCCGTCGCCGCCGAGCTCGAAGCCAAAATGCGCGGCCGGAGTCGTGACCGCGCTCTGTGCGCCAACGACCGCGCCGATGGCCGCGAGCATGACACCGACAGCGAAGCCGATCGTTCTCGGGTGCACGGCTGCTCCCTCCAGCAGGTTGCTGAAAAAGCCAGCAACCTGAAGTTAGAAGTGAGAAGTCAGAAGTGGGAAGTGAGAGCACATTGCCGAATGACGACCAAGACGATCACCGCAGAGGGCGCCGAGATCACAGAAAGTTCAACTTATTGGTTGATCTGCGGTCTCTGCGCGCTCTGCGGTTTTCGTCGTACGGATGCGCTGTCTTAGAGAGCGTTGCGAAATAGGAATTGGGAATTGAGAATTCAGAATTCGTCGAGCGCATTCTTAATTCCGAATTCTTGATTCTTAATTTCGCAATCCACATTTAGAACCCGAAGCGCGCGCCGATCTGGAACTGCCTCGGGAACCCGCCCCCCCTGAGCGAGGTCGGGATGAGGAAGTTCCCGGACCGCCGGTCGCCGGTCGGATTGTTGAAGTTCACGCGGTTGGTGAGGTTGAACAGCTCGCCGTAGAAGTCGAACGTCCGTCCTTGACCCGGCCGCACGCGATACGACATCCGAAGATCGAGCTGGGCGAAGCCCGGCCCCACGGCGCCGTTGCGACCGCCGTCGTTGTCGACGGTGATCCCGTTTTCGCCCTGGCCACTATACGTCCCGGGCGCCAGTGGATCCACCAGGATGCCGTTGCGATCCACATCGAACGAGCTGTCGAAGATCGTGAACGGTGTGCCGCTCAGGAATCGGACGATCGCCGACGTGTTCAGGCCGGGAATCCATGGCGCTTCCACACGGCCGCTCAGCGTCACCACGTGCCGCCGGTCCAAGTCGGTCGGGCCCTCATTCAGATCGAGATTCCGCTCCTCCAGGACCTGGAAGTTGTTGGCGGCCGTATGCACTCCGGTCGTGTTGCCCCGGCCGTAGCCAAGGGCATATGACGCTCGTGCTCCCCAGTAGTTGGAGAAACGCTTCTCGAGCTGGACATTGAACCCGTCGTACTGGGACTCGGCGTTGAATTCCCTGATGAAGACGTTAGTCGAGAATGGAGACAGCCCCAGCTGGTTCGCGATCCCCCGGATATCGACGCGGGTGATTGCCCCCGTCCGGCTCGTGTTGGCCCGGAGCCCCGGATTGAGGTTGTACGTGATCGGCCGGTTGCGGTTCCACATGTGGACGTAATCGGCCCCAAACGACAACTGCTGCAAGATCTGGCGCTCGTAGCCGATCGACACCTGATGCTGGGACCCGAGGATCCGATCGGGCGTGTCGAGAAAGACGGTGCCGGTGTTCCGCGCCAGGCTGCCAGGGGGGAAGAGCTGGGTGATCAGGCTACGGTTCAGGATCGGTCCGTTGACGAGCAGCGGGTCGGTCGGGAGCCGCCCGTTGCTCGGACCGGGGTCGGCTCGATCGACCGGGAACCGGGCTTCGAAGGAATCTCTGAAGACAGAGTTCTGACCATACGGCTCGAAGCGCTCGATCCACTGCTTCTCATAGAACAGGCCGTAGCCGCCCCGGACGACCGTCTTCCCGTCCATGTTGTAGGCGAAGCCCGTACGAGGCTGAAGGTTGTTCTTGTCGGTCGCATACGCGCTCGGATCCGAAAAGAACGGGTTCACGCGGTTGTCTACCGGAGAGATATGGAGATCGTAGCGCAGGCCGAGGCTCACCGTGAGTTTCGGGGTGACCTGCCACTTGTCCTGCCCGTAGAATCCCATCGAGTGCGTCGTGGACAGCAGCGACAGTGACTGCGGCACCCGGATGGTCAGTCGCTCGGGATACGTCGACGGATCGGCCGAGTTGAAATCCCGGTCGGTCGGAAAGGTGAAGACCCCTTGCGTCGAGCGTTGATCCTCGCGCAGGTGCGAACCGAACTGGTACTGCGCGCCGAACTTCAGATCGTGGCTGCCTCCTCGGCCCGGGATGAACCACGAGAAGGTGTCGTCGAGCCCGTAGACCTTCATGGTTCGAACGTCCGCTTGTTCATTGCCGGTCTGATCGTAGAAGCTGACGTATTGCAGCGTGGGCGGCGCCTGCGTATAGTCTTTGGTTTCCAGATAGAGGGTTGAACCTCGATCGGGCTTCTCGAATACCCACGAGGCCCGCACCGTGTTCAGCTTGGTGCCGCCGATGACCCAGTTGTAGGTGCCCACCAGCGTCTTGTCGTTGTCGATCTCGATGTAATAGGTATCCTTCGTGCCGTTGCCAAGGGCCTGGTCGTAGTTCGGCTGGTGATCCCACAGAAACCGCACGGAATAGTTGTGGTTGCTGTTCAACTGGTGATCCACACGTCCCAGGTAGTCCCAGGAGTTCGTCTTTTCCACCCCCGAGAAGCTCTTGTCCGGCCGCGTCGCGTAGACGCGGCTGTGGCCTTCATGGAGAGCCAGGCGCTCGAAGCTGCCGAAGAAGTGGGCTCTGTTGCGGACGAGCGGGCCGCCGATCGTGCCGCCCCACTGCTGCTTGCTCGTGTCCGGCTTCTCGAGGTTCTGCTGCTCGACGAAGAAGTCCGGGGCCGTCAAGCTCGCGTCGCTGTAGTAGCCAATGGCGCTGCCGCGGACGGCGTTGGTGCCCTGCTTGGTCACGGCGTTGACGACGCCGGCGGTGGCGGCGCCGAACTCGGCATCGAACTGGCCCGTCACGACCTGGAATTCCTGGATCGCCTCCATCGCGGTACGTGTCTGGGCGCCCGCGCCGCCCCCGCGCAGGTCGTCGTTGTTGCTCCCGCCGTCCATCAGGTACTGCACCCCGGCTCCGTGCTGGCCGTTGATGGTGACGCTGTCCGAGCCCGTGGCCGACGGGTTGTACACCACGCCGGGCAGCAGCCCCACGAAGGCCGTGAAGTTGCGATTGACCGACGGCAGCTCCGCGATCTCCGCCGCGGACACGTTGCCGCCGACCTGCGCGGAGGTCAGATCGACCTGCGGGGCAACGGCCGTGACCGTCAGGCTCTCCTGCACGGCGCCGACGCGAAGGCTCAGGTCGAGCTGCAGCGTCGTGCCGACGCGCAGCACGATGTCTTCCCGCACGAGCCTGCTAAAGCCCGCGAGCTCCACCTGAATCCGGTACGGGCCGGGGATTAGGCCAGGAACGAGGTAGGACCCGTCCGGACCGGTCGTCGTCTCGCGGATCGTGCCACTCTCGGCGTGCGTGACCACAACCGCGGCGCCGGGGAGCACGCCCTGCTGTTCATCGGTGACGCGGCCTCGAATGGCCGAGCCGCCTTGCTGCGCGGCCGCCGCCGCGGCGAACGAACACGCGACGAACAACCCAAGGATCGTCACAGAACGACGCATGAGAGCCTCCTTACTTCCACGGTATCACCGGGCACATCGAGTGGACTCGGCTTCGTATCCTCCGCCTCCCAATTCGTCCAAGAGGAGCCCGTCGCGCGCTCGACAGACACGGCGGCGAGGGACCGTCTGTCACCGAAATGTAATCCACGCCAGCCCCTACCGCATCCCTGAAAACAGGCAGGGTGACGCGCCCGCCAGACTCCATTCCAATCGTTTGGATGCTCTCGCGCGCGCCGGTTACCGGCTGCGCGTGGCCAGCGTTGAGCCGTCTACTTAATCAGCCCATAATCGCGTTCGATCCCACGGGAGGTTCGTCAACCTGAGTGGTGAAAGGGGGAAAGCGCGATAATACGCCCTCATGATGCCCGATGGCTCCGGGACGCGGCACATCATCGGACCGGAGGCTGGCGCCGGCGAGGGTATGGGATCGTCCATCCGTCGGTCGATGGCCTTTGTGCTTGACCTGCTCATCGCGACCTACGCTCTAGGGCTCGTCGTGATCTTCGTGACGGGCGGCGTCGATCTGGGCGTCGTGAGCCTCCATCAGGCCGAAAAGCCCATTCTCACTCTGGTGATCCTGATTCCGCTGCGCCTCGCGCTCGGCACGCGCTCCTGGCTCCTGGAGATGGCACGGCGACCGGTCCAGCCGCTGGCGCCGGTCTGGACGATGGCGCTCAACCGGATACACATCTCTCCTGCGGTCGTGGATGTGACGTTCGCGTTGGTCGCCACGCGCGCGGCGAGCTTCTCCATCGCCTTCATCGCGAACCTGCTCTTCGCGCCCTACAGCGCGCGCGACTTCGCGATGCCGTTCAAGCGCGAGAAGTTCGCGCAAATTTTTGCCGCTTGGGATTCAGGCTGGTACTTCGATATCGCGAGCCGCGGCTACTACTTCAACGCCGACGGTCAGAGCAGTATTGCCTTCTTCCCCTTGTACCCGATGCTGATGCGTGCCGTCGCCTGGCCCTTCGGCGGGACCGACAAGGCGATCTGGGTTGCGGGGATTGTCGTCTCGTGCATAGCGTTCGCCCTGGCACTGCTGGCGGTCCACAGGTTCACGCAACACCTGTTCGGCGACCGCGAGGTCGCGCGCCGCGCGGTGCTTTACCTGGCGATATTTCCATTCTCGCTCTTCTTCACGCGCGTCTACGCGGAATCGGTCTTCCTGCTGGCAAGCGTGCTCGCGGTCAGCCGCGCGTACGACGGACACTGGTGGCGAGCCGGCATCTGGGGCGCGCTCGCGACGCTCGCACGACCGAACGGGATCCTCATCGGGCTGCCGCTCGCGCTGCTCGCGCTTGGAGGGCGACCCGCGGTACGCGTGCTCTCGATCCGATTCGCCGGCCTGCTGCCGATCCCCGTCGCGCTGGCCGGCTACGGCGCCTACGTATATACGCTTTCAGGTGACCCGCTGGGGTGGCTGTCCGCACAGGCGCACTGGGGCTACTCGCTTGGGTTCCCGCCGTGGCAGCAGCTCCTCAAGATGATCGCGCGGCTCGTCAACTACGGGTTCTACGACTACTTCTTCGTCTCGACGATGGCACCGTTCCGTCTGTTCCATGGCATCGCCGCGCTGATCTTCCTGGCCCTCACTCCTGCGATTTTCAAACGGCTCGGCGTGGCGATGGGCGCGTATGTTCTTGCCAGTCTGCTGGTACCGCTCAGCAGCAACGCGCTCGAGGGCGTCGGACGTTACTCGGCCACCCTCTTTCCAGCCTTCATGCTCGTCGGCAGCTTCAAGTCGCCGCGCCTGCATGAGGCGATCCTCATCGGCGCGTCGCTCTTCCTCGCGTTGTTCGTCTGCCTGTTCGCGACGGGTCGCCCCATCTACTGAATGCGGATAATCGTGGACTACCGTCCGGCCCTCCGCGCCCGCTCGGGCGTCGGGGAATATGTTCACCAGACGGCCCGGGCCCTGGCCCTCCGGTACCCTGACGATTCGCTGACCCTCTTCACTAGTTCCTGGAAGGACCGTCCCGAGCCGGGGGCGGCATCCGCCTGCCCGGGGGCGCGTGTGTCCGATCACCTGTTTCCGGTCAGCGTGCTGAACTTCGCCTGGCACCGCCTCGAATGGCCGTCCATTGAGCTGGTCACCCACCGACGGTACGACGTCGCCTTCTCACCGCATCCGCTGCTGCTGCCCACGCGGCACGCCGCGCAGGTGGTGATGGTTCACGACCTCGACTTCCTGCGCCATCCCGAGCGCACGCAGCGCGAGATCCGGCGCGACTACCCGCGGCTGGCCGGCCCGCATGCCCGCCGCGCCAGCCGCGTCATCGTCCCATCGCAGTACACGGCTGCCGAAGTGGTCGATCATCTGGGCGTACCGCGCCAACGTGTTGTTGTCTGCCCGCCGGGTACGCCCGAGTGGCGCGATCCAGTTCCAGGCCGCTTCGCGACTGGCGGGTACGCCCTGTTCATGGGCACGCTCGAACCGAGAAAGAACGTGGACGGGTTGTTGGAGGCTTACGGCAGGCTACTCGCGAGGCGTCCGAACGTGCCCAAGCTCGTCCTGGCAGGCAGGGCGGGCCCTGAAGCGCAACCGTGGCTCGACGCCATTGCGCGTCCGCCTCTTGTCGGGCACGTGGAGTACCTTGGCTACGTGAGCGAGCACGACCGTCACCGCGTGTATGCCGATGCCCGGTTGCTGGTGCTGCCTTCCTATGAGGAGGGTTTTGGGATGCCGGTGCTCGAAGCGATGTCGCTCGGGATTCCGGTGATTGCGGCCAGTCGTGGGGCGTTGCCCGAGCTGGTCGGCGACGCGGGCATTCTCATCTTTCCGGAAGACGCGGAATCCATTGTGGCCGCCCTCGACCGCGTGCTGAGCGACGACAGCCTTGCCGAAACTATCGGCCGGCGGGGCCTGGAACGCTCCCGGCGATTCCAATGGCGGCACACCGCACAAGCCGTTCACGAGGCCTTTCAGGAGGCGGCCGACGAGCGTGCGCATCGGAAGTGACGCCCGAGAGCTCCGCGGCAGGCCTACTCCCGGCTGTTCGGCGCCATCGATTCAGCGACGCAGGCGAAGCTCAGGCGTGCGAACGGCGAGGCGCCGCCCCGCCCGGCCCCGCGCCCGCCACCCGCCGGCGCGAACGCGCCGGCTGCCACGACCTGCGTAGCGGTGATCGTTGCGCCCGGAACCGAGAGCGCCGCCAGTTCCTGGCATCCGACGGCGGCCGCCGCGTGAGCCGTGGGACGCACCAGTGCTCCCAACGCCATGGCGACGGCGACCAACATCGCGAAAGAGACGGTCTGTGACGCGACGGCTCGACGGTCCATTGGCGTGGTGGCGCGCATTCTCAATTCCGAATTCTTGATTCTCAATTTCATCCAATATGCACAATCCCTCGTCTGAGCGCGACGTTGAGCGCGGCGGTCCGGTGCCGGACGTCGAGCTTGGCGAGGATGTTCTTCACGTGCACCTGCGCGGTCGCTTCGCTGATGCCGAGGGAGGTGGCGATCTCCCTGTTCTGCATGCCCTGGGATATCAGGTTCAGAATCTCGATTTCGCGTGGCGTCAACTCCGGCCGGACGGACCGCTCGGCGAGGCGAGCCTGGACTTCCGGGATCACCGGCGTCTGCTTGCCGGCCCTGACGTCACGGATGACCTGAATCAGATCGTCGGCGAGCGTATCCTTCAACAAGTAGGTGGTGGCCCCCGCCTCGAGCGCCCGATAGATATCTTCGTCGCCCTGATACATCGTGAGCACGACGATGCGGGCCGAGTCATCGATCCGCCGGATCGCACGGATCGCTTCGACGCCGCTCATCGCGCGAAGGCGCAGGTCCATGAGCGTGACGTCTGGTTGACAGCTCTTGAAGAGCTCGACGGCCTCCTCGCCGGTGGCGGCGAGTCCGACGACCTGCATGTCGGCCTGCCGTTTGATGATGAGCGCGATGCCCTCCCGCACGATGCGGTGGTCGTCGACGCAGAGGACCCGGATTCGCCGGCTAGGCATGGGCGCGCGACTCCGCGACTGCAACCGGTACAGACACCTCCACTGTCGTGCCATGACCGGGCTGACTGGAGATGCGGAATTGGCCGCCCACGGTCTCGGCGCGCTCACGCATGCTCAACAGGCCGTAGTGCGCGTCGGCGCCAGCCACGATGCTCTCGGGAATGAACCCGCGACCGTCATCGTTGATGCGCAGGAGGACGGCGTCGTCCAGATAGTGCAGTTCGACGTTGATCCTCGTGGCCGATGCATGGCGGACCGCGTTGATCACCGCTTCCTGTCCAATGCGCAGCAACTGTCCCTCGATCGCCTCGGCGCACGGACGAGGCCGGCCTTCGACGACGACCGCGAGATCGACCTCGCTCCCGGCCACCGCCTGGCGGCCGACGAAACCGAGCGCCGCGGCCAAGTCGCGGCGGTCGAGCATCGGCGAGCGCAGATTCCAGATGGCTTGCCGCGCCTCGCGGACATGATCTTCCACATCCCGGCGCAGCCGATAGAACTGATCCTTGGTCGACGTCGCCGACGGCTCGAGATCGTTCGCCAGCGCGTCGCACTGCAGCGCCACGCCCACGAGGCTCTGCAGCAGCGTATCGTGAATCTCGCGGCTCAACCGGACGCGCTCGCCAAGAACGATCGCGAACTGCTTGCGAACCCGCCGCAAATGCAGCCGCCATGTCGAGCCGACGATGGCGACCAGGGCCAGGGCGCTGCCCAGCAGGAACCAGGTCGTCTGGTAGAACGCCGGCTCCACCGAGAGCATCAGCGCCGCGCCCGGCTGGGCCCACTCGCCATCACTGTTGCCCGCCATCACATGAAAGCGGTACCGGCCGGGCGCCACGCCCGTGTAGAACGCCTGCCGTCGCGCGCCCGCCAGCACCCAATCGGTGTCGACGCCCTCGAGCCGGTACCGAAAGCGCGTCTTGAGCGGCGAGGTCAACGTCGGCATGCCATAGTCGAACTCGAGCCGTTCGGTTCGGGCCGGCAATGACATCCCGGCCCGCGCCTCCATCGGCCGTCCGTTGGCGATCACCGATTCGATCCCCACAGGCGCGATCGTCGGGGTCCCGGACAGCACACGGGGATCCAGGATGGACACGCCCCGGCTCGTCACGAACCACAAGCGGCCGTCCGGCGCCCGCGCGGCACCCTGCTTGCCGAACGATCGCGGGGTGCCGGCGATCCCGTCCGACGTGTCGTAGAAGCCGTGACGCAGCCCCGAAGAAGGAGCGGTAACCGCTCGATCGAAATCGGCGGTGGCAATGCGGATAATGCCTGAGGCCGTGCCCAGCCAGAGAAACCCGGCCTCGTCCTGCACGATTCCCGAGATCGAATCCGCTGGAAACGCTTCGGTCCGATGCAGCGTGGTGAAGCGATCGCCCTGGTACCGGGTCAGGCCCTCGCTGCCGCCAAGCCAGACGATCCCCTGCGCATCCTGATAGATCGCTCGGTAGACGCCGGCGGATTCGCCGACGTCGTGGATCTCCACCCCGTCGTCCTGATCGATCGTCGCCACGCGCCCATCGGTGAACGACAACCAGGTGCGGGCCGCGCGATCGACGTAGATGATCTCGATGCGCGCCCGCCGCAGCTCGGTCGGCAGCAGCGACGTCTCGACGCGATCGCGTGTCCAGTGCAGCAGGCCCTTCTCGAGATCGTTCAGCCAGACGCCGCCGTCGCGGTCCGAGGCGATCGTATTGATCGAACGGAGCGGGCCCGCGCTGCTGAGATCGACCCTGCCCGTCCGGGTTCCGTCGATGAACAACAGCTCGCTACGCGTGGAGACCCACACGGTCCCCGAGTTGTCGACGTCGAATCCTCGAAAGAGCGTTCGCGTATAGCTGCGCAGCTCGTCGTGCTGACGGATGCGGCCGTCCCTGACCTCGAAGTGGTCGTCTGACGTATGGAGCCAGACGCTGCCGCCCGGTGTGACGCCGACTCCGCCGATCAGGCCGACGTTGGTGATCGAGGCGACCTTCTTGGGAGAGAGGCGTTGCAATCCATCGAGCGTGCCGGCCCAAATGTTCCCCTCGCGGTCCTGTAGCAGGGAGCGAACCTGATCGCCCACCAGACTCTCGAATCCGGCCGCGCGAGCAATCTCGAGACCGCCACTCGGCCCATCGCGCGTGACGCGCCACAGCCCCTGGGCCCACGTGCCGACCCACAGGTTTCCCTTGCTGTCGCTCAGCAGGGCCGCCCCTCTCCCCTTTTCCGTCGACTCTTGCCAGTCATGGATGCCGCGGAAGCCTTGAATCGGATCGGTCACCCAGATGTTGCCTTCCCGGTCCTCGACAACCGCGCGCACGACGTCGCCACCGAATACTCTCGAAAAGTCGGCGATCGATACGTTGCCATCGAGAATCTCGACCGGCTCGAAGTCCTGTTGGGCGGCCCGCTTGCGGAAGACGCCGGAAGACGTCCCGACGATGAGACCGCCGTCTCGATCGACCGAGGCGCTGTACATCGGTCCGGACGGCAGACCGTGCCCCGGCTGCCACTGCTCCCATCGTTCACCGGTGAACGTGAGGAGACCTGAACTACCTGCAGCCCATATCGAGCCGTTCGGGCCCTCGACGAGTGCCGTCACGTCGCTCGGCGGCATGCCGTCCTGCTCGGAGTAGTTCTGCACCTGGCCGTCCCGCAGGCGGCTCACGCCTTTCGAGGCGCCAAAGCCAACCCACAGACTGCCGTCTCGCGCCGCGCACAGCGACCGAATCGGCGCGCGCGGCAACTGCGCCGATCCAAACGACAACCAGCGGGAGAATCGAACCCCGTCGAACCGCACCAATCCCATATCGGTGCCGAGCCACAGATAGCCGGCCGCGTCCTGCGTGATCGCCCAGACCGTGCCCGAGGACAACCCGTCGGGCGATCCCCAGGCCGTGACGATGTAGTCTCGAGAGATGTCCTGAGAGTTGATGGCGAGAGCGGATGACGGCACGCCGCACGAGATGAACAGCGCCAGGGCCGCCACGCGTGTCCTCGTCACATGTACCTCGAGGTATTCTAGAGGCGAAGTGCCCCCGCCCGTCGACAATCGATGGCGCCGAGCACCTTCGGCGTTCAACTTTTGACCTCGACGATCAACGCGGAGACCGCATCCTTCGACAAGCTCAGGATGCCCCGAGCTTGCCGAGGGACAGAGTCCGCGGAGTCTATCGAATAGGCTGCTCTGCGTTCTCTGCGCGCTTTGCGTTTTTCGTCGTGGGTCAATCTCCCCGACACTAGCGACGCCGCAAGATCGCGATCTCGACGGTGAACGCGCCGGAGTTGTTGATGCGGAACGCCCATGAGTCATAGCCCGAGCGGTCGCACAGCATCGCACCGTGATTGAATCCCAGAAAGAGCCGCCCCTCGGGCGCCGTGCTGCCCGCTACCGGCACCGCTCCGTTCCAGCGTGCGCCCACCAGAAATCCGAGTCCGTCAAACGTGATCTGCGGCGCCACGTTCCCGACGAGCGCGTGCGCAGGCACGCGGCTGTCGGTCACCACGAAGGAACACTCGCCGCCGCGTCCAAGGCCGTTCGGCGTCACACCGCGCCCGACGCCATCGTCGCCGAAGCGGGCGGTGCCCCAGGCCCGAATCTCCAGCCGATCGCCCGCGCGAACCGTGACACCCGTATCGGTCCACGGCGCCGTGGCAGGGACGTTGATAATGAGACTCTCGTCGGGCCGTGTTCCCGGCTGAGAGGGATTCTGAGCCTGAGATGCGGCTGGCGCCGCCGACAGGAGGATGACCCCGCTCCAGGCACAGAGCATCGCCAGTGCTCGCAGCGGCACCGGCGACCGCCCGTCAACGACGCATGCGAGCCGTTTCATCGTTGAACCCTTCGAAGTCGACTGTTGACCCGGAGCGATTTGCGCCGGCGTGTAGTGCAGGACTTCAGTCCTGCTTACGGCGGCGCACGCGTGCAGGTCTGAAGACCTGCACTACACGTCTTGAACACTTCTGTAGCTGTCCATAGTCGACGGTCCGACGCTATTGACCGCCGAGCGCAAAGGCAACGAGCGCGTTGTCGGTGCTCTCGCCCGTGGCCATGATCACAAACTGTTTGCCGGAGCGCGTCCGGTACGTCATCGGTACTGCGGTTTCCTCGTACGGAATGGGCGCGCGCCAGATTTCCTTGCCGGTCTTCTTGTCGAACGCGTAGAAATATTTGTCGCCGCCGCCGATGAACACCAGGCCGCTTCGGGTGACCATCGCCCCGCCGCGCGACGAGGGTCCGCCGAGCCGATCGGGCAGCGTGACGCCTTTGAGCAGCGGGTGGTTGCGGATGGTCGGACTCCCCTCGCCCACGGGCGACTGCCAGGCTATCTCGCCCTTGCTCATGTCGTAGGCGGTCAGCACGTTGTAGGGCGGCGAGAGCAGGGGCATGCCCCCGGGCAAGTTGGCAGACGGCCCGCCGCCGCCGCGGGCGAACATGTTCGAGTAGTCCACCTGGACGAGCGCGTCGGAGCCGGTGTTCTTCGCGACCCGGTTCACGCTGAGCGAGTGCGACGCGCGGACGTAGAGGTACTGGATCTCCGGATCGAACGCGGCGCCCCCCCAGCTCGCGCCGCCGCCCGCCGACGGCCGCTGAATCGTGCCCACCAGCGACGGCGGCGTGTAGATCGGACCGATGCGGAATTTCTTCATCTGCTCCTGCGCCATCTTGTGGATTTCCGGCGTCAGGTTGTTCGCGTCCTCGAGCGTGACGCCCTGGCCGATGAAGGGCGGCGGCTTCGTGGGAAACGGCTGCGTCGGAAACGGCTTCTCGCCGGGCACGTCGGTATCGGTCGGCACGGGCCGCTCGACAATCGGCCAGACGGGCCTGCCCGTCTCGCGATCGAACACGTACGTGAAGCCTTGCTTGCTCACCTGCGCCACGGCATCGATTCGCCTGCCGTCCACGGTGATGGTGATGAGGTTGGGCGGCGCCGGGAAATCCCAGTCCCACAGACCGTGGTGAATGGCCTGGAAGTACCACTTGATCTTCCCCGTGTTCGCGTCGAGGCAGACGAGCGACTCGGCGAACAGGTTGGCGCCGGGCCTGTTACCGCCGTAGAAGTCGCTACTCGGCGTCGTCGTCGGCAGGTAGATGAGACCGCGGGCTTCGTCGAGGGCCATCGGCGCCCACACGTTGCCGTGGCCGTGCGTGCGCCACGATTCCCCGTCCCAGGTTTCGGCGCCGGGGTCGCCGGCCGCCTGTGGGATGACCGAGAACGTCCACGCGCGCTTTCCCGTGCGGGCGTTGATGGCCTGGACGTAGCCGACCGGATCGGCGATCTGCACCCGATCGGGAATCTGGCTGCCCATGATGACCAGGTCCTTGTAAATCACGGGCGGCGAGCTCTGCGTGTAGTGCTTGGCCTCGGCGACGCGCTGCAGGCCGTCGGTCAGCGAGACTTCGCCGTTCGTGCCGAACGACGCCACGGGCTTGCCGGTTTTCGCGTCGAGCATGAAGAGGCGCTGCCGGCTGTTGAGGAAGATGCGGAGGTTGTTGCCGTCGCGCCAGAACGAAGTCCCGCGCAGCTTGTAGCCGCTTCCCGAGAGCACCTGTCCCAGCTTGTACGCCTCGCCGTCGAACCGCCAGAGCTCCTTGCCCGTTTCGGCGTCGAGCGCCGCCACACTGTTATACGGTGTCGTCACGTAGAGCACGCCGTCGATCATGAGCGGCGTCGCCTCGAAGAAGCCCGGCACGGTGCCGTACTCCTTCATCGGCGTCTCCCAATGCTTCCATTCCCAGACTTTCTGCAGCCGGTTGACGTTGGACGGACCGACGTCGGTCAGCGTCGAGTACTTCATGTTTCCGGGGTCGCCGCCGTAGTACAACCACTCGACCTGGCGGGACAGCTCGCCTCGCTGGGCCACGAGCACGGGCAGCGATCCGAGAAGGACCAGGCCGAGCACGAACAGGACCCGCTTCATACAGGTTCCTCTCGGAAATAGCGCCCTGGCGAGGCCGCAGCGCGTCATCGCGCGGCGAGGGCGGGCGGCTCGGCGGCGCCGGCGGACTCGTTCGGCGGAGTCAGCGAGGTGAGGTATGCCGCGATCTGTTTGACCTCGTCGTCACTGACGCGATTTTCTGAAATAGGCGGCATCTCGCCGCCGCCTTCTCGCACTCTGATCAACAACTCGTCGGCGTCCATTGTGAATGGGACGAGGCGAGGTCCGGCGTTCCCCCTGCCGTCCTCGCCGTGGCACACCTTGCAGGCGCGGTCGTAGGGCACGCGGCCCGGGAGCGGTTCCGTGCTCTGGGCGGCGCCAAGCGCCATCAACGCGAAAGACACCGCCCCAAGAACCGCGACCAAGCGAGCCGAGATCAACTGCACGGGAGCATCCTACAGAACCGTGATGCTAACGATGCCAATCAACAGGTGTCAATACTCGAAACCTATTAGTCGAAACGAGAATTCTGTACTCGTTCCGCATAACGGGTTAGGCGCGCACGGCGCGCCTGCGAGGGAGCGGCGCGGGGCATAGGGGTCCCCGCAAGCGACCGAGCCGGGGTGTGGGGCGGAGCCCCACGTGAGTCAGTCCAGCACATCCAGCATGTGCGAGTACTTGATGATGAACGCGCGGCTCACCGGACCGAGGCCGCTGAACGCCTCCGTGTCGTTGTAAACAATATACAGGCCGGTGGCGGCCGTGCGCAGCCAGTTGAGCCGGAGGTTCGTGGACCAGCGGCGCGTCCGGTCGTTGTACTGAATCAACGTCGACGCGTTGATGAGCGTCGAGAAGTTGTACGTCAGCCGCGCGGTCGCCAGGTTGGTCACGAACGCGCCCTGCGGGAGATCGATGTCGTTGCGCGTCCACCGAAACGACGAGGTGAGCTTGCCTCCCTGCCGGATCGTCACGGACGGAGCGCAGCTCGTCTGATGCCCAGACAGGAAGCCGCCGATGTTGCAATTCAACGAGCCAGAGATCCATCGCCGGCGATCGGTACTGGAATTGCTCATGAAATACGGGCTTCGATAACTCCCCGCTGGCACGACGACGCCCGGGTAGACCTCGAACGGCTTCCGCAGCCCCTCATACTGGACGTTCAAGGCGGTGGATGTGATCGAGTACCCGTTTTCGAAGTCCAACCGGCCGTCGACGTGGAGCGAGGCCGTTTCCTGGAAACCATCGAATCCCCAGTAGCTCTCGTAGGTGGCATGCGGCTCCCATTCGCGGATACCCAGCCTGGCCAGCGTTTCGGTCCGCACGTGCCTTCGGACAGTGGCGCCCGTTTGTCGATAGCCATCTGTCCGCTCGAGGAAGCCCACCTCGGGATTGAAGTCTTCACCGACCTCCGCGTAGCTGACGTTGGACTCGTAGAGACGATTCCTGAACTCGAAGCCCGAGCTGTAGGCGTGCTGCCGTCCCGTCGCCCCGGGCGTCTTCGTCCGTGCGGCGAAGCCGCTGACGGTGATGGCTTCGCCGATCCCGTACCTGCCGTCCAGACCGAACGTTCTGTTGTAGTTGTTGTCGCCGGCCAGCGTGCCTGTGCCCTCCCGGTTGACAAATATCGCGCCAAGGCTCGATCGGTTTCTCAGGTCCTTGTTCACGCGCGCCGCCGTGAAGTTGTTCGCCGGCGCCTCGCCGACACGCTCGGTCTGCATATTGAGTAGCCCGACGTTGACGCCCCCCGCTTTGCCCGTCAGGCGCGCGCCGCCCTGAATCGGCAGGAGGGTACCGGCGGCGCTGATGCCGATGCGCCGGCTGAAGAACAAGTCGATCTCGCCGGGCCGGCCGACGGCAAACAGCCCCCGGTTTTCCAGGAAGAACGGGCGTTTCTCGGGGAACAGGAGATTGAAGCGGGTGAGGTTGACTTGCTGCTCGTCGACTTCGACCTGGGCAAAGTCGGTGTGGTACGTCAGATCGAGCGTCGTGCTCGACGTGACGCCGATCTTTCCGTCGATACCCCAGTCCGCATCTCCGTCGTAATCGGTTTCGGTTGCGCTCGCGAAGTTCCGGTTGGCCGATGAGACGGCATAGGGCATCAGCTTGAAATCGCGCGGCGCCGGCACATCCAGGCCACGCAGCTCCCCGGCCGACGACAGCCGAGTGAGAGTGTAGATCCTCGACACCGGCGACCAATACACGAACTCGCGGTTCCGTTCGATGGCGCGTGAAAAGTTCACGCCCCAGACCTGCGGCGGCGGACCGTAGCGGAGCGTCCGAAGCGGGATCGCGAACTCCGCGGTCCACCCGGTCTCGGTCACCCGCGTCTTCACGTCCCACGAGCCGTCCCAGTTCACGTTGACGCCCGCGCCGGCCCCGCCGGCGCCGCCTCCGCCGCCGCCGAGACCGCCGGGGGGTCCGCCGCGCAGCGTCTCGCCTTCGTTGCGCACCTGCGCGTCGTACTGGATGCCGACGGCATTGGTGCCGAAGATGAAGCCGTTCTGCCGATCGTGATATGTGTCGAAGATCATCTGGAACGAATCCTGGCCGTTCAGCCCGGAATCGCGCCGCGAGTCGGTCGTCACGATCTTCGACGGGTCCGAGTCGAAGCACGTGACGCCGACGTAGATCGCCGTGGACGTGTACAGCAGTCGGACTTCCGTCTTCTCGGTCGCGGGCTGCCCTTCGGTCGGCTCGACCTGCACGAAGTCGTCGATCGGCGTGGCCTCCTGCCACACGCGCTCGTCGAGCACGCCGTCGATCGTCGGCGCCTCGCCGGTGCGCGACGCGCCGGCGCGACGCACGGCAGCAGCCGCCACCGCGGCGGTCCCCTGCGCGGACACGGGCTGCTGCGCGTAGGCGGTCGAGCAGCCCAGGACCGCGAACGCGGACACCAGTGCAAGGATAACGATGATTCTCATGAGTACTGAAACCCTTGTATAAAAAAAGGGGCGGCCGCTGTCGGCCGCCCCAACTTCGTATCTGCCCTAATCTCTGACTTTCAACGTCTAATTTCTAACTTCTAACTTCTAACTTTCGACTTTTAACTTTTCACTTTCTGTCCTACTGTCCCGTCGGCCAGGCAACGCCGGTCTGCTTGCCCGCGACCGGCGCGAGCCCCTTGTACAGGAAGCGCTGGAGCCGCCGGCCCTGGTAGGTCTCGACGGTGTACAGATTGCCCTTCGAGTCGGTCGACAGGTTGTGCAATGAATACCATTCGCCCGGATAGTGGCCGCCCTTGCCGAACGTGGTGAGCTCGGTCAAGCTCGCGCGGTCGAAGATCCGGATCTTCTGGTTGCGGCCGTCCGCCACGTAGAGGAACCGCTGCTGCGGATCGCGCGAGAAGTCGATGTCCCACACCGATCCGTCGCCGCGCGAATCGCGTTGGGTGTAGACCTCGCGCACGTAGGTGCCGTCGATCCTGAAGATCTGGAACCGGTTGCTCGTGCGGTCACAGACGTAGACCAGCCCGTCGTTCGAGACCATGGCGCAGTGAACGGGCCCCCGGAAGTGCTGGTAGGTGGCTGTCGGATCGTAGGCGCCCTGCGCGAGAGAACCCGCATCGTCGGGCGGCTTGCCGTACGCGCCCCAGAAGCGCTTGACCTTGCCCGAATCGGGATCCACGACCGCCACGCGCTTGTTGCCGTAGCCGTCGGCGACGAACACTTCGTTCGAGGCCGCGTGGAAAAACATCTCGGCCACCTGGAAGAACTGGTCGGTCGCCAGGCTGTTGCGCGTCACGCCTTTCTTGCCGACCTGCATCAGGAACTTCCCGTCCTGGGTGAACTTGATCATGTGGCCGTCGGACCCGCCGTTGCCGCCCATCCACAGGTTGCCCTTGTTGTCGATGTTGAGTCCGTGGTTGGAGTCGGGCCACTGAAAGCCGGGGCCGTCTTTTCCGCCCCAGCTCCTCAGCAGGTTGCCCGCCGGATCGAACTCGAGGATCGGCGGCGCGCTCTTGCAGCATTCCGCCGTCGGCGGCGTCTGCTGGGCCGCGCCCTCGGCCGCGTCGAGCACGTCCGGGCGATGGACGATCCAGACGTGGTCTTGCGTGTCCACCCACAGACCAATCGACTGCCCCTGATACATGCCGTTGGGCAGCGGCTTGGGGAACGTGGGATCGACTTCGAACCTCGGCGCCATCACGGCGCCGGCGGCCTGCGCCTGCGCGGTCTGCTGGAGCAGATGCTGTCCGGCGCCGAGCACGGCAAACAGCGCGACGAGCGTTGCACCGATCAGAAGGTTACGCATTCGTTTCATACGATCTCTCCTCGTAGAATCCTACTTGCCGGGCGTGAACTTCTGCACGCGCTTGCCGTGGTGCGTTTCGCCTGTGTACAGGTTGCCCTGCGAATCGACGGCCACGCTGTTGACCACGAGGAACTGGCCCGGGTAGCGGCCGCCGCTCCCGATCGCGCCGACTTCGGCCAGCGTGTCGCGCTGCAGGATGCGGACCTTCTTGTTCATGCCGTCGGCGACGAACAGATATCGCTGCGGCTGATCGTTCGAGAACGCCACATCCCACACCGATCCGGCTGCGTTGAGCACGCCGAAGCTCCCGGCAAGGATTCCTCCGCCCGTGTTCTTGGCGATGACGGCTTCCTTGACGAACTTGCCGGACTTGTCGAACACCTGTATCCGGTTGCTGCTCTTGTCGCAGACATACACCATGCCGTCGCGCGCGATCTCGACGCAGGTGACATCGCGGAACTGCCGCGAGGGCGTCGCCGCGTTCGGATCGTAGGCGCCGCCGCCTTCGGCCATCGCCTTCTCGCCGTAGGCGCCCCAGTGCCGTTTGTAAGTGCCCTTGTCTGCGTCGAAGACGACGATGCGGTGGTTGCCGCTGTCGGCGATGAACACCTCGTTGGCCGCGGCGTCGTACGCGATTGCCGCGGGACGGTTCAGCGTGGTCTGACTGTCGGGGCCGTCCTTCTGCCCCGGCGTGCCGATGGTCATCAGGTAGCGGCCGTCGCCGGTGAACTTGAGCACGTGCGCGTCGGGCACGGGCGGCGGTGGCGGTGC
>Ga0156018_1147_pt1 | contig 21591 bp, 23 predicted proteins | sample RifCSPlowO2_02_FD_107672 | JGI IMG/M metagenome (GOLD analysis project Ga0156018, IMG submission 107672) | Acidobacteria bacterium RIFCSPLOWO2_02_FULL_65_29 | reverse complement strand
CGCGCCTAAGACAGCTTCTGAGTGTCACGATCAGGGCCTTAGCAGCTGTCTAGGCAATGACCTCCAGGCGCCCGTTGCCGAGCGATATCCCGAGATCGCGGACGTGACCGCCGCGCTGTACGAGGCTGGCGCGAGCCATGCGGCGATGTCGGGCAGCGGGTCCGCCGTGTTTGGATTGTTCAAGACCAGGCGCGAGGCCGAGCGTGCGGCTCTCTCCTTGACGGCTTGGTCGTGGCGAACGGTGGTCACGCGGACGCTCGACCGGCAGAGCGTCGAGACAGGTGGACGCCCAGATGTTTCGAGCGCCCGAATCAACAGGACGAGGGACGGACGCGCGTCCCTCAGGCAGCCGGCAGTCGCACGGATCCACGTGGGCCGAAACTTGCCGCGGAAAGAGCCCATCGTATAAACTCACTGTTTGCGCCGCGTGGCTTCCTGGCTCTCCTGGGGTCTTCCACAGCCAACGATTGCGACACTGGAGACTGCCGACTGAAGACCGCCGACTGTAATGGGGCGTGGCCAAGCGGTAAGGCGCGGGACTTTGGATCCCGTATTCGAAGGTTCGAATCCTTCCGCCCCAGCCACCTCCGGTAGACGGGCGGGTCTCGAGTGCCGATGGACGATACCTTCGTGGCGACCGGGTTCGGCGAGCTGAAAGTGTTCTCGGGCAGCGCCCATCCCGATCTCACGCGCGAGATCGCGGCGTTTCTCGGCGTGTCGATCGGGCAGGCCCGGCTGCGGCGGTTTCCCGATACGGAAGTCTCGTTTCAGATCGACGAGAACATCCGCGGCACCGACGTCTTCATCGTCCAGCCGACGTGCGCGACGACCACCGGGTCGGTCGACCAGCACCTGGTCGAGCTGATGATCATGATCGATGCGTTTCGCCGCTCGTCGGCGGCGCGTATCACGGCGGTGCTGCCGTACTACGGCTACGCACGGCAGGATCGGAAGGACAAGCCGCGCGTGCCGATCTCGGCCAAGCTGGTGGCCAACGTGCTGAGCGCCGCGGGCACGAACCGCGTGCTGACGATGGATTTGCACAAGGCGCAGATTCAGGGGTTCTTTGACATCCCGACCGACCATCTGTTCGCCGCGCCGGTGATCATCGAGTACCTGGCGCGGCTCGACTCGCCGAAGCTCACGCTCGTCGCGCCAGACGCCGGCGGCGCCGAGCGCGCGCGGGCCTACGCGAAGCGGCTGGACGCCGAGCTCGCCGTCATCGACAAGCGGCGCACCGACGATGGGACGGCGGAAGTGATGAACGTGATTGGCGACGTCGAGGGCCGTACCTGCATCATCCAGGACGACATTGTCGACACCGCGGGGACGATTACGAAGGCGGCGATGGCGCTCAAGGCCAAGCGCGCCGAACGGGTGCTGGCGTGTGCGGTGCACGGTGTGCTGTCGGGGCCGGCGATTGATCGGATTCAGAAGTCGCCGATCGACACGATGATCGTGACCAACACGATTCCGCAATCGGCGGCGGCCGTCGCGTGCCCCAAGATCGTGGTGCTCTCGGTGGCGCGGCTGTTGGGGCAGGCGATCAAGAGCATTCACGAAGAGACCTCGGTGTCTTCGTTGTTCGTGTAGGGACTAGAGGCTAGAGACTAGGGGCTCGGGGCTCGGGACGGCGGAATTTGAGGACTTGAGGATTTGAGAATCTGAGGATTGAGCAAACGCCGACAACTGATAGCCGACAGCTGGGAGCCGATAGCCGATAAGGAACCTCTGATGGAAACGATACTGGAAGCGACGGCGCGCGAGACGTTCGGAAAAAACGAGGCGAACCGAACGCGGCGCGCAGGGATGGTGCCTGCGGTGCTGTACGGGACGTCGACCGGCCCGAACACCGAGGCCACACCGATTGCGGTGAGCCCGCGAGCGCTGTCGAAGATTCTGCACTCCGAGGCCGGCGCCAACACGCTGATCTCGCTGAAGCTCGCGGGCGCGAGCGACGCGCGCGTGCTCATCAGGGAGTATCAGCTCGATCCGGTGACGCACGAGCTCTTGCACGCCGACTTCTATCGCATCGCGATGGACCGCGTGATTCGGGTCACGATTCCGGTGACCACGAAGGGCGAGCCGAAGGGCGTGAAGCAGCAGAGTGGCGTGCTCGAGCACATTCGCCGGCACATCGAAATCGAGTGTCTGCCCGGCGACATACCCGAGCACGTCGAGATCGACGTGAGCGAGCTGATGCTCCACCAGGGCGTCCGCGTCCGCGACGTCGCAACCGATCCGAGATGGAAGCCGGTGAGCGAAGCCGATTTGATGCTCGTCCACGTGATCATGCCGAAGGCCGAAGAAGTGGCGGCCCCGGCGGTTGAAGCCGGCGTGGCGCCGGCGGCGCCCGTCGAGCCCGAAGTGATCAAGAAGGGCAAGAAGGAAGAAGTCGAGGAAGAGAAGTAACGATGCAATGAAACTGGTCGTCGGGCTCGGCAATCCTGGGCCGAAGTATCACGGCACGCGGCATAGCGTCGGCTTCGCGGTGGTCGACGAACTGGCGCGGCGGGGAGGCATCGAGTTCGAGTCGGCGCCGGCCGACGCCCTGATTGCGAAGTGGCGGATGCGCGACACGCTTCTGGCCAAGCCGATGACGTTCATGAATGCCAGCGGCGAGGCGGTCGGCGCGCTGCTCAGGTACTTCAAGATCGAGCCCGTGGAGTTACTCGTCGTCGTAGACGAGGCGCAGCTCCCGCTCGGCAAGCTGCGGGCTCGGGCGCGCGGATCGGCCGGCGGGCACAACGGTCTGAAGTCGATCGTCGAGCACCTGGGATCGGATTTCGCGCGGATGCGCCTCGGCGTGGGTCGGGGCGACGAGCGGCGAGACCTTGCCGATCACGTGTTGGCGAAGTTCGACCAAGACGAAGTCGAGGAGGTCGCGCGCATGACGGTGCGCGCAGCCGACGCGGCAGAGATGTTCATCACGTCGGGGATCGCGGCGGTGATGAACGGGTACAACGGCGGCGATCCCGCAACGACAGAATAGCCCCGAGTTGTGTCGAGGGGCACCCTTGCCACCGTGTGGTGGCCGCGACAAACGTCAGGTCAGTCCTTACCTGCCCTCGTTGCGTCCAGAAGGAGCATGGCATGTCAGTCCGACAGTACGAGCTCGTCTACATTCTTCCTCCCGACAGCACTGAGCAGCAGGTGGCCGAGATCCACGAGCAGGTGGGAGCGGTGGTGTCGCGGATGAACGGCCACATCGAAAAGACCGACAATTGGGGCCGGCGAAAGCTGGCCTACGAGATCGGGCCCCACAAGGAGGGCGTCTACGTACTGGAAGTCATCAACGGATCGGGCGAGCTCGTCAAGGAGCTCGATCGACGGTTGAAGGTCATCGATCTCGTCGTCCGCCACCTCGTCGTCCGCGTGGACGAGGAGAAGAAAGTGGTCGAGCGCACGCGGACCAAACGCCAGTCCGACTCGGAGCGGCGGCGCGTGAAGCGTGGCCTGCCACCGCAGCGGCAGCCGGGCGAAGGCCGCCCGCAGGAAGTCGAGGATCTGGACGACGACCGTTTCGACGGCGTGGAGGTGTAACGTGGCATTTGGACAAGGACGGTCGGGCGGGCGCGGGCGCGCCGGCGACAAGAAGGACAAGGACAAGCAGCAGGGGCAGCGGCGGCCCATGTTCCGGCGCAGAAAAGTCTGCAAGTTCTGCGCGGACAAGATCGACGACATCAACTACAAGGACGTCAAGCTCATCGCTCCCTTCGTGCCCGAGCGCGGCAAGATTCTGCCGCGCCGGATCTCGGGCACGTGCGCCATGCATCAGCGGAAGCTGCAGATCGCCATCAAGCGCGCGCGCCAGATCGCTCTCGTGCCGTACGTGACGGAATAGAGAACTGATACTTGCAGGCAAAGTTGACAGTCGACAGTTGAGAGTCAACAGTTGACAGTCGGTCAACAGCTCGCAGTCGAATCACTGTGAACTGTCGACTGTAAGCTGTCGACTGAAGAGGACGACGATGGACGTGATACTCCGAGAACATGTCGACAACCTGGGGCAGCGCGGCGAGATCGTGAAGGTCGCTGACGGGTACGCCCGGAACTACCTTCTGCCGCGCAAGCTGGCCCTGGTGGCCACCGAAGGCAACAAGAAGCAGATCGAGCGCGAGCGCGTGACGGTGGAGGCGCGCGAGCTGGAAGAGAAGAAAGTGGCCGAGGCCGTCGCGGCGCGTATCGCGACCGTCGAAATCGTCATCGCGCGCAAGGTGGGTGAGACCGAGGCGTTGTACGGGTCGGTCACCTCGGCCGACATCGCGGAGGCGCTGGCGGCCAAGGGCTTCGAGATCGACCGGCGCAAGCTGCACCTGCCCGAGCCCCTCAAGAAGATCGGCGAGGTCGACGTGCCGATCAAGCTGCATCGCGAGGTGACGGCGACCGTGAAGGTGAAGGTGGTCGCCGAAGGAAGTGAGAAGTTAGAAGTCAGAAGTTAGAAGTTTAGACCTTCCCTTCATGCCCGACGCCGTCGCCGAACGCACGCTGCCGCACAACCTGGAGGCCGAGCGATCGGTCCTCGGCGCGATTCTGCTGCACAACGACGCGTTCAACCTCGTCGCCGAGGTGATCGATTCAGCCGATTTCTTCCGCGACGCGCACCGCCGCATCTTCGACAAGATGGTCAAGTTGTCGGAGCGTGGCGACGCGATCGATCTGCTGACGCTCAAGGAGGAGCTCGGGCGCTCTGGCGAGATCGACGAAGTGGGCGGTCCCGCCTACATCACCGCGCTGGTGGATGGCGTGCCGCGATCGGCCAACGTCGAGCACTACGCGCGCATCATCAAGGAGAAGGCCACCCTCCGGAGCCTGATCTTTTCGGCCAACAAGATTCTGGCGACGGCCTACAGCGCGGAAGAGGACGCCGACCTCATCCTCGATCAGGCCGAGCACGCGATTTTCGCGATCGCCGACGACAAGGTGCGCGACGGCTTCGTGTCGCTGCGCGACCTGGCCCACGCCAGCCTCGACACCATCGAGAAGCTGCACGCGCACAAAGAGCTCGTCACCGGCGTGCCGACCGGCTTCACGCACCTGGACGAGATGACCTCGGGCCTGCAGTCGTCGGACCTGGTGATCGTCGCCGCCAGACCCTCGATGGGGAAGACGAGCTTGGTGCTGAACATCGCGCAGCACGTCGGCACGAAGACCGGCAAGACGGTGGGTCTGTTCAGCCTCGAGATGTCGAAGGAGCAGCTCTTCCTTCGCATGCTGACGGCCGAGGCGCGCATCGACGCCCACCGGCTGCGGGGCGGATTTCTCGGCGAGCGCGACTGGGGCAAGCTGTCGCAGGCCATCGGGACGCTCAGTGAGACCAAGATTTTCATCGACGACAGTCCGTCGATCGGCACGCTCGAGATGCGCGCCAAATGCCGCCGGCTGGCCGCCGAGCACGGCCTGCACCTCGTGATCGTGGACTACATTCAACTGATGCAGGGCCGGGGCCGCTTCGAGAACCGGACGCTCGAGCTCGCGTCGATCTCGCGCTCGATCAAGGGGCTCGCGAAAGAGCTGAACGTGCCGATCGTCGTGCTGTCGCAGTTGTCCCGCGCGCCTGAATCGCGGTCCGACCGCCGGCCCCAGCTGTCGGACCTGCGCGAGTCCGGCGCCCTCGAGCAGGACGCCGACGTGGTGCTCTTCATCTACCGCGAAGACCTGTACGCCGACAGGAACGCGCCGCCGGCCGAGAGCCAGGGCGTGGCCGAGATCATCATCGGCAAGCAGCGCAACGGCCCAACCGGCGTCGTCCGCCTGGCGTTCATCAAGGAGTTCACCCGGTTCGAGAATCTGGCCGTTGGAAGCCCTGGAATTTGAGGATTTGAGGATTTGAGAATTTGAGGATTTGAGAATTTGAGGATCTGAGGATCTGAGGATTTGAATCGTCCTACAGTTGCGCGCGTCGATCTCGCGGCACTGGCATCCAATTACGCGCGCCTCAGCGAACGCCTCGCGCGCGAAGCGCCGCACCAGACGCCGGGCGTCATTGCCGTGGTGAAGGCCAACGCCTACGGCCACGGCGCCCACCAGGTGGCGCACGCGCTTGAAGACGCCGGCGCCGACCTGCTGGCGTGCGCGGACATCGAGGAAGGCGCGGCGCTTCGGACCGCCGGCGTTCGTGCGGACATCCTCGTGTTCGGCGCGCTCGGCGTGAGCGACCTCGATGGGCTGTTCGACTGCAGGCTCACGCCGACCATCTCCAGCCCGGGCGCGGCGCGCGCCGTGCAGGCAGCGGCCGCGCGCTACAAGCAGCGCGTGCGCTACCACCTGAAAATCGACACCGGGATGAACCGGCTGGGTTTTCGCTTCGACAACCTGAGGCGCACGCTGCCCGAGCTGCTTGCCAGTAGCCACCTCGAGCTCGACGCCGTGTATACACATTTTGCGACAGCCGACGATCCCGACAGCGGATTGTTCGAGCTGCAGCGCGTCCGTTTCGAGCAGGCCGCCGAACAGCTGCACACGCTCGGCGGCCGCCCCAGATATCGCCACGCCAGCAACAGCGCCGCGCTGCTGCGCGATTCGCGCGTCTGGTTCGATCGCGTGCGCCCCGGCTTGCTGCTCTACGGCGTGGTGCCTCCGCCGCTGGCCTCCACGCTCGAGTTGACGCCGGTCATGACGCTTGGCAGCCGCGTGGTGGCCGTGAAAGGCTTGCGCCCGGACGAGATGAGTGGCTACGGCGCCCGCTTTACCGCCGAGCGTCCGACGACGATCGCCATCGTGCCGGCCGGCTATGCCGACGGCCTCGATCTCCGCATGGCCGGCCGCGGCACGGTGCTCATCCGCGGACGGCGTGCGCCAATCGTCGGATCGGTTTCCATGGACATGCTCACCGCCGACGTGACGGGCCTCGACGTCTCGCCGGGCGACGAGGTCGTGATTGTCGGCCCGCAGGGCAACGATCGCATCGACGCCCGCGAGGTGGCCACATCGATCGGATCGATTCCGTGGGAAATCCTCTGTCGAGTGGGAAGTCGAATAGAACGGGTCTACACGTGAAGAGCTGATTCCATCGGACGCCCATGGCGAGGTCCCCCAAGACCGTTTTTGTCTGTCAGGAGTGCGGCGCGCAGTCGCCGAAGTGGCTCGGCCGCTGCGCCGATTGCGGCGCGTGGAACTCCTACGTCGAGGAGCGCGCCGCCGACGCGGGTGGCGCGCCACCGGCAGGTCACCGCTACGCGACAGCGGGTGCGGCGGCCAGCGCGCGCCTGTACAAGGACATCGAGATCGAACAGCACGGCCGCCTGTCCACTGGCATCGGCGAGTTCGACCGCGTGCTCGGCGGCGGCGTCGTTCCCGGTTCGCTCGTGCTCCTCGGCGGAGAGCCGGGTATCGGCAAGTCCACGTTGCTGCTCCAGGCCGCTGCGAGCATGGCGCGCACGGTTGGTCCGGTGCTCTACAGCTCAGGTGAGGAATCGGAGCACCAGATCAAATCGCGTGGCGAGCGTTTGTCGGTTGGAGATGCGCCGCTCTATCTGCTCGCAGAGACCTGCCTCGAGCGCATCCTCGAGGAGATCGCGCGCGTGAAGCCGGCGCTCGTCATCGTCGACTCGATTCAGACTGTGTTCTCGCTCAAGTTCCAGTCGGCCCCGGGGAGCATCGGCCAGGTGCGCGAGGCGGCCACGCAGCTCCTCTTCACCTCCAAGGGACAGAACATCCCGACGTTTCTCGTCGGACACGTCACCAAGGACGGCAGCCTGGCCGGTCCCAAGGCCCTCGAGCATGTCGTCGACACCGTGCTCTATTTCGAGGGCGAGCGCCACCATTCGCACCGTGTCGTGCGCGCGGTGAAGAACCGCTTCGGCGCCGTGAGCGAGCTTGGCGTGTTCGAGATGACGTCGGAGGGTCTCCGCCCGGTGCCCAACCCGTCGAAACTCTTTCTTGGCGAGCGTCCTGGCAACGTGCCAGGCTCGGCGGTCCTGTGCTCGGTCGAAGGCTCGCGCCCGATCCTCGTGGAAGTCCAGGCCCTCGTGAGCACGAGCACGTACGGCACCGCGCGGCGGATGGCCAGCGGGATCGATCAGCAGCGCCTGTCGCTCCTGCTCGCGGTGCTCGAAAAGCGGGCGGGTCTGAACCTCGCCGGCGATGATGTGTTCGTCAACATCGCCGGGGGCATGACCGTGGACGAGCCGGCCTCCGATCTGGCGGTCCTCGCCGCCATCGCCTCGAGCGTTCGCAACCGGGTGATTCCCGCGACCACCGCGATGTTCGGCGAAGTCGGGCTGGCGGGCGAGGTGCGGGGCATCACCCAGGCGCCCCTGCGTGTGCGCGAGGCGGTTCAAATGGGATTCGGCCGGTGCGTGATGCCCGAGACGAACATCGATCCGCCTGACCGTGGATCGGTCGCCGGGGAGTGCGAGCTCGTTGGCGTCCGCACCGTGGCCGAGGCGCTCGACGCCCTGCTCGCGTAGGCCTTTTGCGCCCCAAATCCTCAACTCCTCAACTCCTCAACTCCTCAACTCCTCAACTCCTCAACTCCTCAACTCCTCAAATTCGACTCCTGGGCCTCCCCGTCTACCTAAAAACAGTGATATGGTGGGCCCCTATGGGTTGGTCCGTGCTCGGCCGGGTGATGCTGGTCGGCGCCATGACTGTGTCGGCGGCCATTCTTCTCCCGATTCCCTCCGTCGGCCTCTTGTTCAACGTTGCGTTCGCGGTGGTTCTCGGGCTTCTCGTCGTTGTCGTCGAAGGCCTGTTGCGTCAAACGGCGTCGAGCCGGATGATCGGTGCCATTCTTGGCTGCGCGGTGGGACTCGGCCTGGCGCGCGGGATCGAAGCCAGTCTGTTTTGGGCCGACACGGGCGACCGGCGCATCGAGTTTCTGGGCCTGTTCCTGTTAATCGCCTTGCCCTATCTGGGGCTGATGCTCGGCGCCGGCCGCGGAGAGTGGCTCGAACCCGCTCGCCTCGTCAGCCTCTTTCGCTCGGTCGGGCCCGAGCGGTCCTACAAGATCCTCGACACGAGCGTCATCATCGACGGGCGCATCGCCGACGTCTGCGAGACCGGGTTCATCGACGGCGCGCTCGTCATCCCGCAGTTCGTGCTGAAGGAGCTGCAGCTGGTCGCCGATTCCGGCGACTCGCTCAAGCGCAATCGGGGCCGCCGCGGCCTCGACATCCTGCAAAAGATTCAGAAGATGGCGGGCGTCGAGGTGGTGATCTCGGATGTGGATTTCCCCGAGGTGCGTGAAGTCGACCTGAAGCTCATCGAGCTGGCGCGCTCGCTCGAGGGCAAGATTGTCACCAACGACTTCAACCTCAACAAGATCGCGCAGCTGCGCGGTGTCCACGTCCTGAATGTCAACGAGCTCGCCAACGCGCTCAAGCCCGTGGTACTGCCCGGCGAGATCATGAAGGTCTTCATCTTGAAGGAAGGCAAAGAGTACAACCAGGGTGTCGCCTATCTCGACGACGGCACGATGGTCGTGGTCGACAACGCCCGAAAGATGATCAGCAAGACAATCGACATCGTCGTGACGAGCGTCCTGCAGACGACGGCGGGGAAGATGATCTTTGGGCGGTATATCGAGGCGGGCCTGGCGCCGCAGGCGGTCGCGCCGCAGGCGGCGGTGCCGGTCGCCGCCAAGACACCGGCGCCGGCCGTGCAGAGATAGAAATGTACAATTAGGAATTGAGAATCAAGAATTAAGAATACCGGCCACGAATTCTTAATTCCTAATTCCTAATCCTTAATTGTGCACATTCCTCCCTACCACTGGTGGCGGACGGTCTTCTATCTGATCCCCGCCATCACCGTCTACACCATCGTGCTCGGTGCGGCGTCCATCGTGTCGAGCCTGTTCGATCGGCGTGGCCACTTCGCGCACAGGTGTGCGCGCGCGTGGTCGTGGCTGATTCTCGAGACGACCGGTGTCCGCGTGAGCGTCGAGGGGCTCGACCGGATCAGGCCAGGCACGACCTACGTCTTCGTGTCGAACCATCAGAGCATCTACGACACGCCGATCATCTTCAGCTCCCTGCCGTATCAGCTGCGCATCATCGCGAAGGCATCGCTGGCGCGGTTTCCCGTGCTGGGCTGGCACCTCAGGCGGGGCGGCCATTTGTTTGTCGATCGGCGCAGGCCCGACCACGCGGGCATTCTCAGGCGCTGGCGCGGGCTGGTGAAGGAAGGCCTGTCCCTCATGATCTATGCGGAAGGCACGCGGAGCCCCGACGGCCGCGTCGCGAGGTTCAAGGGAGGAAGCTTTCTGCTGGCGATCGAGGCCGGTCTGCCGATCGTTCCCGTGGCCGTGATTGGCACACGGCAGGTGATGCCGAAAGGACGGCTGCGCACGGAGCCGGCCAGCGTGCGGATCATCGTGCACGATCCGATCCGGCCGCCACGGCTCGACCACCCGACGCCCCGCGACGCCAAAGCCTTTGCGGCCCGTGTCCACTCGGTCATTGCGGACTCGGTCGAGACATTGCAGAATTGCAGGAGTGCAGGCCCTTGATCGTTTCCGTTCTTCCTTTCTGCAATCCTGCCATTCTGCAATCCGGCCATTCCTGCCATGCACGTAACGGCCATCATCGCCGCAGGGGGCCGCGGCCAGCGTTTCGGTGGGGTCGTGCCGAAGCAGCTCCAGCGCGTCGCGGGACGGTCGATTCTCGAACGCAGCGTCTCGATTTTTCTCGATCATCCCTCCATCGACGAGATCGTGGTGGCCCTGCCGGCCGAGCTCGTCGCCGATCCGCCGCCCTTTCTTCGTGCGTCAGGTAAGCCCGTGCGGCTTGTCGTGGGCGGCGAGCGACGACAGGATTCGGTCGTCAACGCGTTCATGGCCGCCAGCGACCTGAGCGATGTGATCGTCGTCCACGACGCGGCGCGGCCGTTTGCGTCGGCTGACCTCGTGTCGCGGACGATTGCCGCCGCGTTCGAGGCGGGCGCCGCGCTGGCGGCGCTGCCTGCCACCGATACCGTCAAACGGTCGGCGACGGCCCAGGCTCGGGTCGTGTCCGAGACGATCCCTCGCGAGACGATCTTTCTCGCGCAGACGCCGCAGGCGTTCCGCCGCGACGTGCTCCGCGAGGCGCTCGCTCTGGCGGAGACGGGCGTCGAGGTGACCGACGAGGCGTCGCTGGCCGAACGCACGGGCCACGTCGTACGGCTGGTGGAGGGTGAGGCCACGAACATCAAAGTGACGACCCCGGCGGATCTACCTGTCGCAGAGGCAATCGCGGGCAAAGGCTCTCCCTCGCCGCACATGACGCGCGTCGGCATCGGCTACGACCTCCATCGTTTGGTCGAGGGCCGGCCGCTCACGCTCGGCGGCGTGACGATTCCCTTCGAGCGGGGCCTCGCCGGCCATTCGGACGCCGACGCCATCTGCCACGCCGTGACGGACGCAATGCTCGGCGCTGTCGCGGCTGGCGACATCGGCCGGCACTTTCCAGACACCGATCCGCAATGGAAGGGCGCATCGAGCATCGACCTTCTGCGCCGCGCGTCGGACATCATGCGCGCGCACGGCTACGCCGTCGTGAACGTGGACGTCATCGTCATCGCCGAGCGCCCGAAGCTTGGCGGCTACGTGGACGCGATGCGCCGGAATCTGGCCGATGCGATCGGCGTGCGATCGGCCGACGTCAGCATCAAGGGAAAAACCCACGAGGGCGTCGGCGAGCTCGGCCGCGGCGAGGCGATCGCGGTCCACGCGGTCGCGTTAGTGAGATCTGAAACTAAGAATTGAGAATTATTGAGAATCTACAATTAAGAATGCGTGAAGAGAAGGCGTGGAGATGCCCGTCGGGCTCGAGCGTGTGTACGAATTCTTAATTCTCAATTATTCTCAATTGTAAATTCCTAATTTCATGAGACTCCGCTTCGCTCCCAGTCCAACCGGGCAGCTTCACGTCGGCAACGCACGCACGGCGCTCTTCAACTGGCTCCTCGCGCGCGGGTCGGGCGCCGAGCTCGTGCTCCGCGTCGAAGACACCGACGCCGGGCGGTCGACGGCCGAGTCGGAGGCCGCGATCCTTCGGGACCTCCGCTGGCTGGGCCTCGACTGGAACGAGGGGCCCGATGTCGGCGGCCCGTGCGGACCGTATCGCCAGTCGGAGCGGCTTCACCTGTACCACTCGTATGCCAAGGAGATGGTCGGTGTTGGACGCGCCTATCCGTGCTTCTGCGCACCAGCCCAGCTCGAGACCGATCGCGCGGCCGACCTTGCCGCCGGCCGGCCGGTTCGGTACTCGGGTCGCTGTCGCCAGGTGTCCCCCTCGACCGCCGAACGGCGCATCGCGTCCGGCGAGCGTCCGGCCATTCGCTTTCGCGTGCCCGAGGAACGGGAGATCGTATTCGACGATGCGGTGCGCGGCGACATGCGATTCCGCACCGACGTCATCGGCGATCCGATCATCCTTCGCGCGGACGGTACGCCCGCCTACAACTTTGCCGTCGTGATCGACGATGCGCTGATGGCGATTACGCACGTGATTCGCGGCGAGGATCACCTGTCGAATACGCCGCGCCAGATCCTGCTGTACGAGACGCTCGGCTTCCGACCGCCGACCTTCGCGCATCTGTCTCTCGTGCTCGGACCGGACCACGCGCCGCTCTCGAAGCGCCACGGCGCGACCTCGGTGGCCGAGTTCCGCGCGAAAGGCTACCTGCCCGAAGCGCTCGTGAACTACCTGGCGCTCGTCGGATGGTCGCCGGCCGAGGGCGGAGCCGGGCCCGAACTGATGCCGGCCCTCGAGCTCGCGCGCAGGTTTTCGCTCGACGCCGTTGGCCATAGCGCCGGCGTGTTCGACGAGGAGAAACTCGCCTGGGTGAACCGCCAGTACTTGAAGATCGCCGAACCGACGCGCCTCGCGGATCTGTCCGTGTCGTTCTTCAGAGGGGCGGGCGTGCCGATGACGCCGAACGGCGAGGGCCTGGCGTTCCTCGCCGCCGCGATGCCCATCGCGTCGGGGTCGGTCGATCGTCTCGACCAGGTGCCGGCGCGGCTCTCGTTTCTCTTCGACTACCTTCCCGAGAGGACCCTGGCCGATCCTCTCGTGGGCGAGGAAATGCGGTCCGAGGCCGCCCGCGCCGTCGTCCGCGCGCTCGCCGAACAGCTGGCGACGGCGCCGCGGTTGGATCGCGAGCGGTTTCGGGCGGCCGCCAACGACGTGAAGATCCGGACGGGGCAGCGAGCGAGGGCCCTCTTCCATCCGATTCGCGTCGCGCTCACCGGGCGCGCGGAAGGTCCGGAGCTCGACCTGTCGATTCCGGCCATCGATCGCGGCGCGGATCTGCCGTCGCAGGCCGGCCTGCCGAGCATTCTCGGCTGCCGCGAGCGCGCCGCGGCGTTTGCTGCAGCCTTGGACCAACAGACGTGACATCGAGACGACTGAAAACGCAGAGCCTGCAGACACGCAGAGAAGCATGATTGATTTCCCCGATTGATCTCTGCGGTCTCTGCGAGCTCAGCGTTAATTGTCGTGAGCGCGTGAGCGTGACATGCTGATTTACGGCATCAACACGGTTCTCGAGGCGCTGCGCGCGGGGCGCGTGACATCGCTCTCGGTCGGCGACCGCGCCAGCGGGCGCGCCGCCGAGATCGCGCGCGCGGCCGCGCGTGACGGCGTGGCGATTCGGCGCGTCTCCGCCGCCGAGCTCGATCGCGTCTCGCGGGGTGGCGTCCACCAGGGCGTTGTCGCGGAGCTCGCCGCGTCGGAGCCGATCGACGTGGCCGAGCTCGTGGCCGCCGCGGCCGGACCGCCGCTCATCGTGGTGCTCGACGGGATCGAAGATCCGCACAACGTGGGGGCGATCCTGCGGACCGTGGACGCGGCGGGCGCCGACGGCGTCGTGCGGCAATCGCGGCACGCCGCGTCCCTCGGTGGCGCGGCCGCCAAGGCCTCGGCCGGCGCCGTCTCACACGTCAGGATTGCCGAGGTGGTGAACATTGCGAGGGCGTTGGAGGAAATCAAGGAGGCTGGCGTCTGGACGGTCGGCCTCGCGGCGGATGCCTCCAAACGCTACGATGAGTTGGACTTGACGCTCCCAACCGCCGTGGTCGTGGGCGCTGAGGCCCAGGGGCTCAGACGGCTAGTCCGGGAGCGGTGCGACTGGCTGGCGGCCATCCCCATGAGGGGCCACGTGGGCAGTCTGAACGTCTCGGTCGCCACGGCCATCGTCTTGTTCGAGGCCCTCCGGCAGCGGCGCGCCCGGGCGAGTGGAGGGCACCCAACCCTTTGACACGGGCGGATATCACCTCGGCTGGCATAAGACGTGCTATAATCCATGTTTTGTCTGGCTGGAACTGTGTCTGGCTGGCGTAGCTCAGTCGGTAGAGCAGCTGATTTGTAATCAGCAGGTCGGGGGTTCAAGTCCCTTCGCCAGCTCCAATGACGAGTGTTACTTCCGGTCCGCAGGGTACGCCGAACGCACGGACTTCAACACATACAGACAGTTGGCGAGGTAGCGAAGCGGTCAAACGCAGCAGACTGTAAATCTGTCGCCCTAGCGGCTTCGAAGGTTCGAGTCCTTCCCTCGCCACCACCATGGGAACGGGCGATCGGGTAATCGAGTCATCGGATAATCGAGTAATTGATTGAGAGATTGGCTGCGATGCAATTTGAACAATTCGATTATCCGATTACCCGATTCTCCAATTACCAGATTCCGAAGGCGGGAGTAACTCAGTGGTAGAGTCACAGCCTTCCAAGCTGTTGGTCGCGGGTTCGATCCCCGTCTCCCGCTCCAAGTTTTTTCGCGCGGGGACCGAGGTGCGCGAAAAAACCAGCCGATGTAGCTCAGTTGGCAGAGCGCGTCCTTGGTAAGGACGAGGTCACCAGTTCGATTCTGGTCATCGGCTCCAGCCTTCGCCCGCCGAAGTATCGCGCATGCGGGTGTCGGTTGGCGGGCCAACCAACGCGAGAGCGAAGGTGGGCGACGGTTGGCCAGCCAGTCGATCAGCAGTGGCGGCCAGTGAATCGGGAGTGGCGAACGTCGCGCGCCGAGCGACCGTCGATAGCACACAAAGGACGTAGACGATGGCTAAAGAGAAATTCGATCGCAGCAAACCGCATGTGAACGTCGGCACCATTGGGCACATCGACCACGGCAAGACCACGCTGACGGCGGCGCTCACCAAGGTGGCCGCCGAAAAGGGCTGGGCGAAATTCGTTTCCTACGACGAGGTCGCGAAGGCGTCCGAGTCGCAGGGTCGCCGCGACGAGACGAAGATTCTCACGATCGCGACGAGCCACGTCGAGTACTCGACCGCCAAGCGGCATTACGCGCACGTCGATTGCCCGGGCCACGCCGACTACATCAAGAACATGATCACAGGAGCGGCGCAGATGGACGGCGCCATCCTGGTTGTGAGCGCGGTCGATGGCCCGATGCCGCAGACGCGCGAGCATGTGCTGCTCGCGAAGCAGGTCGACGTGCCCTATATGGTTGTCGCCCTCAACAAGGTCGACGCGATCGACGATCCCGAGCTGATTGACCTGGTCGAGCTCGAAGTGCGCGAACTGCTGACGTCCTACGGCTTCCCCGGCAACGACATCCCGGTGGTCCGCGTTTCGGCGCTCAAGGCGCTGCAGGGCGATCCCGAAGGCATCGCCGGTGTCACCAAACTGATGGAAGCGCTCGATACCTACGTGCCGATCCCGCAGCGCGAGATCGACAAGCCGTTCCTGATGCCGATCGAGGACGTGTTCTCGATCTCGGGCCGCGGCACCGTCGTCACCGGTCGCGTCGAGCGCGGGCAGGTGAAAGTGGGCGAGGAAATTGAGATCGTCGGATTCAAGCCGACCGAGAAGAAGATCGTCACCGGCGTCGAGATGTTCAGGAAGCTGCTCGACGCGGGCGTGGCCGGCGACAACATCGGCGTGCTGCTTCGCGGCGTGGAAAAAGACGACGTCGAGCGCGGGCAGGTGCTGGCGAAACCCGGCTCGATCAAGCCGCACACCAAGTTCAAAGGCGAGGTCTACATCCTGTCGAAGGAGGAGGGCGGCCGTCACACGCCGTTCTTCAACGGCTACCGTCCCCAGTTCTACATCCGCACGACCGACGTCACCGGCACGCTCAACCTGCCTGAGGGCGTCGAGATGGTGATGCCCGGGGACAATACCCAGATCAGCGGGGAGCTGATGTCGCCGGTCGCGCTCGAAAAGGGCGCCCGCTTTGCGATTCGTGAAGGTGGACGAACGGTAGGCGCCGGTACGGTCACCGATATTGTCGAGTAGAGGCTCGTCCAGTCCCCAGTCTCCGACACGATTATGAGAGAGATCATCACGATGGCGTGCACCGAGTGCAAGCGTCGCAACTACAGCACGACGAAAAACCGGAAGAAGACCACGGAGCGGCTCGAGCTGAGCAAGTACTGCCGCTTCTGCCGGAAGCATACGCCGCACAAGGAAGGGAAGTAGGGACTAGAGGCTAGAGGCTAGGGACTGGGCCGTGGGTCAGGCTGGGGTTTTTCTAGCCCCTAGTCCCCAGTCCCCAGCCTCGTGAACTTAGGACAGTAGCTCAATTGGCAGAGCACCGGTCTCCAAAACCGGGGGTTGGGGGTTCGATTCCCTCCTGTCCTGCCAACTTTCACGAGCAGGCTGAGGGCCAGCAACGAAGGATACGGTGGCGGAAACTCCGACCAGAATCGACACAGTCCGGCAGGTGGCAGGCGGGCGGATCGAGCGCGCGCGGCTGTTTCTGAGTGAGGTCCGGAACGAGCTGAAGCGCGTCACGTGGCCGAGCCAGAGGGAAGTGTACGCCACGACGGTGGTCGTGATCGTGACCTCGATCTTCTTCGGCGTGTATCTCTTCACCGTCGATTATGGGGTGAACAGCGTGGTGCAGTGGATTTTCCGGCGGTTTGGTGTGCAATGACCGAAGTCGCCACCAAGAGCTGGTACATCGTGCACACCTACTCGGGGTTCGAGAAGAAGGTCGCCGAGTCGCTGCAGCAGCGCGTGCAGGCGTACGGCCTGCAGAGCGAAATCGGCGAAATCCTCATTCCGACCGAGGATGTCGTCGAGATGCGCGGCGGGCGGAAGGTCGTGACCGCAAAGCGTTTCTTCCCGGGCTACATCCTGGTCGAGATGAACATGTCCGACCACGCGTGGCACGTGGTGAAGAACACGCCGAAGGTCACCGGCTTCGTGGGCGCCGGGGCGAAGCCGACGCCGCTCAGCAAGGACGAGGTCGACCAGATTCTGACGCAAGTGAAGACGGCGGCTGAAAAACCCAAGCCGAAGTACATGTTCGAGAAGGGCGAGCAGGTGCGGATCAACGAAGGGCCGTTCACCAGCTTCAACGGCGTGGTCGACGACGTGAACCTCGACAAGAATACGCTGAAGGTGATGGTGACGATCTTCGGACGCGCCACGCCGGTGGAATTGGACTTTTTGCAGGTGGAAAAGATCTAGCCACGAAAACACGAAAACACGAAACAGAGAAAATGAGTTTTCTTCTTCGTGCCTTCGTGCTTTCGTGGCCATGACAACATTTCATGGCAAAGAAAATACAAGCGCTCGTGAAGCTCCAGATTGCCGCCGGCAAGGCGACGCCGGCGCCGCCCGTGGGCACCGCGCTCGGCCCGCAGGGCGTGAACATCATGGACTTCTGCAAGAATTTCAATGCGAAGACGGCCAAAGACGAAGGGCTCATCATCCCCGTCGTCGTCACCGTGTATGCCGACCGCTCCTATACCTTTATTCTGAAGACCCCGCCGGCGGGCGTGTTGCTGAAGCGGGCGGCGAACATCGCCAAAGGATCGGCGGAGCCGAACAAGACAAAAGTCGGCACGGTCACACTGAAGCAGGTCGAGGAAATCGCGAAGCTGAAGATGCCGGATCTCAATTGCGACTCGCTGGAGTCGGCGGTCCGGACGATCAAGGGCAGCGCTCGGTCGATGGGGTTGGACGTAATAGGATGAATTTGAGGATTTGAGGATTTGAGGATTTGAGAAGTTTGCGTCAGGAGCGAGTCAGGCTGCGGCGCGACGGGCCCTTGGGCGCCAAATCCTCAATTCCTCAATTCCTCAGATTCTCACATTCAGCGGTCACCGCGTGTGGGAGAGCCGTGAAGGCTCGACTGGACCACAAGGAGGATTGGTGAAGAAGCACGGCAAGAAGTACACCGCCGCGCGGGCACAGGTCGCCGCCGATCGCACGTACTCGATCGAGGAGGCGATGCCGCTCGTGCAGAAGGTCAAGTACGCCAAGTTCGACGAAACGGTCGAGTTGACGCTCAGGCTGGGCGTCGATCCCAAGCACGCCGACCAGATGGTCCGCGGCACCGTGGTGCTGCCGCACGGGCTCGGCAAGACCAAGCGCGTGCTCGCGATAGCAGGCGGCGAAAAGCAGAAGGAAGCCAAGGACGCGGGCGCCGACATCGTCGGAGGCGAGGAACTGGTCGAGCGGATCAATGGCGGCTGGACCGACTTCGACGCGGTCGTGGCCACGCCCGACATGATGCGCGCCGTCGGCCGGCTGGGCAAGGTGCTCGGGCCCCGCGGGATGATGCCGAACCCAAAGACCGGCACGGTGTCGGTGGACATCGCCAAGGCCGTGAAGGAAATCAAGGCCGGCAAAGTCGAGTTCCGCGTGGACAAGACCGGCATCATCCACGCGCCGCTCGGCAGGATGTCGTTTGCCAGTGATTCGCTCGTCGCCAACGCGCACGCCCTCGTCGACAGCATCGTCAAAGCGAAACCTGCGGCGGCAAAAGGAAAATATCTGCGGAGCGTCACGGTGTCGTCGACGATGGGGCCGGGACTTCGTATCGATACGACGCACATCGACGTCGTGGTGAAGCATTAGAGGCTAGAGGCTAGGGACTAGAGGGCAGCGAGTTCTTCCAGCCTCCAGTCCCCAGCCTCCGTTCTCGACAGGGATTACAGAAGATGCCAGTAACCAGAGCGGACAAGGAAGCCGAGCTCGCCGAGCTCGAGTCGGCGTTCAAGGGAGCCGACAGCGCAATCCTGGTCGACTACAAGGGGTTGAACGTTCCCCAGGTCACCGAACTGCGCCGGCAGCTCCGCACGGCGAAAGCCAGCTACCGAGTCGTGAAGAACACGATTGCCAAGCGCGCCCTGAAGGGGAGCTCGCTGCGGGTGCTCGAGAAGTACTTCGAGGGCACGACGGCGGTGGCCTACACCTCGACCGATCCGGTGGCGCTCGCCAAGACGCTGACGACGTTCGCGAAGACGGCGCCGACGCTGACGATCAAGGCGGCGGTGGTACAGGGCAAGGCCATTCAGCTGGCCGAGGTCACGGAGCTGGCGGCGATGCCGGGCCGGCCCGCGTTGCTGGCGAAGCTGCTCTTCGTGCTGCAGGCGCCGATGGTGCACATCGTGAGAGTGCTGAACGCCGTGCCGCGCGATCTGATGAGCGTGCTCGTGCAGGCGGAAAAGAAGCGTTCGGAGTCATAGGAATCTAATCTGGCTTTGGGCTTTTGGCTTTGGGCTGTGGCCAGAGCCTGAAGCCCCAAGCCTCAAGCCGAGAGTGAGGAGAACGAAATGGCTGAAGTGACGCAGCAGCAGGTCGTGGAGTACATCAAGGGCATCAGCGTGATCGAGCTGTCGCAGCTCGTGAAGACGCTCGAAGCGGAGCTTGGCGTGTCGGCGGCGGCGGCCATGCCGATGGCAATGCCCATGGGAGGAATGTCCGGCGGAGCGGCGACCGCGGCTGCCGAGGAGAAGACCGAATTCAGCGTGACGCTCACCGAAGTGGGCGCCAACAAGATCAACGTCATCAAGGTCGTCCGCGAAGTGACCAGCCTGGGTCTGAAGGAAGCCAAGGACCTCGTGGAAGGCGCTCCCAAGGTCGTCAAGGAGAGCGTGTCGAAGGACGAGGCGGCGGCCATCAAGAAGAAGTTCGAAGATGTTGGAGCGAAGGTCGAGGTCAAGTAGCCATCCTCGAATTCCGAAGGTTCCTGCGCTCTCTCTTCGAGGTCATTGAAGCATGTACAGCCTTCCCAAGAACGTCTATCGCGAGCGCATCGACTTTTCGAAAATCAAGACAACTGTTCCGATCCCGAACCTGATCGAGATCCAGAAGAAGTCCTATGAGCGCTTCCTGCAGATGAACCGTCTGCCGAGCGAACGCGAGGACGCGGGTCTGCAGTCGGTGTTCAAGTCGGTCTTCCCGATCAGCGATTTCCGCGAAAACAGCTCGCTCGAGTTCATCGAGTACTCGATCGGCAACTGGGAATGCAAGTGCGGGAAGCTGGCGGGGCTGCACCACCTGCGCAAGCCCTGCAGCCAGTGCGGCAACACGCTCATCGCCGATCCGTATGGCGACCGCGAAGTGCTCTGCCAGCGCTGCGGTAAAGCGAACCAGGCGCGTGGCGACGTCTGCGACATCTGCGGGAACACCGTCGGCTTGAAGCTGAAGTACGACGTCGACGAATGCCAGGAGCGCGGCATGACCTACGCCGTGCCTCTGAAGGTCACGATCCGGCTCGTCGTCTGGAACAAGGATCCGGAGACGGGCGTCAAGACCATTCGCGACATCAAGGAGCAGGAGGTCTACTTCGGCGACATCCCGCTGATGACGGAAAACGGGACGTTCATCATCAACGGGACCGAGCGCGTCATCGTCAGCCAGCTGCACCGATCGCCCGGCGCGTTCTTCCACTCGGAAGACAAGACGCTGTACCTGGCGCAGATTATTCCGTACCGCGGATCGTGGGTGGAGTTCGAGTACGACACCAAGAACCTGCTGTACGTCCGCATCGACCGCAAGCGGAAGTTCCTGGCCTCGGTGTTTCTGCGCGCGCTCGGCTTGCGCGGTGCCGACGAGATCATCCGGAGCTTCTACACCGTCGACAAGCTGTACGTGAAGGGTGGCACGCTCTACTGGGCCGTGGCCGACAGCCTCGTCGGCCTGCGTGCGGCGAAGGACATCGTCGTGCCCGGCGAGAACTTCACGGTACAGTCGGGCAAGAAGATCACCAAGAACGCGGTCGAAGCACTCAAGCGGGCGAACGTCGAGGCCGTCGAGATTTCCGACGCCGAGCTCGAGGGCGCGTACGCCGCGACCGATGTGGTCGACCCGTCCACCGGCGAGGTGATTCTCGAGGCCAACGAGGAGCTGACGCCCCGCGTCATCTCGATGGCGCAGGAAAAGAACGTAGACCGGCTCGAGATTTTCTTCATCGAAAAAGACGATGTCGGTCCCATCATCGGCCAGACGCTGAAGAAGGACCCGATCCACACGCACGAGGAAGCGCTCATCGAGATCTACCGGCGCCTTCGCCCCGGCGATCCGCCGACGCTCGACAGCAGCCGGTCGCTCTTCGAGAACATGTTCTTCAATCCGCAGAAGTACGACTTCTCGCGGGTCGGCCGCCTGAAGCTGAACACGAAGCTCGTGCTGAACACGCCGCTCGACGAGAAGATCCTGCACCCGCAGGATTTCTACGAGGTGATCAAGTACCTCCTCAAGCTGCGCAAGAACCCGGCGGGTGTGGACGACATCGACCACCTGGGCAACCGGCGCGTCCGCTCCGTGGGCGAGCTCCTCGAGAACCAGTTCCGCATCGGCCTGGTCCGGATGGAGCGCGCCATCAAGGAGAAGATGTCGGTCTACCAGGAAATGGCGACCGCCATGCCGCACGACCTGATCAACGCGAAGCCGGTCATGGCCGCGATTC
>Ga0156018_1188_pt1 | contig 21604 bp, 23 predicted proteins | sample RifCSPlowO2_02_FD_107672 | JGI IMG/M metagenome (GOLD analysis project Ga0156018, IMG submission 107672) | Acidobacteria bacterium RIFCSPLOWO2_02_FULL_65_29 | reverse complement strand
ATGAAGAAGATTGCCGACGGCGCCGAGTACGCGATCCCCGCGACGATCGACGACCCGGCGGCCCTTGCAGACGTCGGCGAACGGCTGAAGACGATTGGGTACCCTCAGAAAAGTGAGAAGTCAGAAGTTAGAAGTTAGCTGCGGAAATTTGGATCTGATGTCTTGTAGGACAAACACTTACGGGGAACGCCTGGTGGCGAGCCGAAGTGGGTGTGCTACCATGAAATTCGACGTTCGATCTTCCGGCCGAGCATCAAGCCTATGGCCACCTGTCCACGATGCATGGGCGCGCTGACCGAGCACCATCGCTGTCCGCGCGGACGGTTCAGTCGAGTCACCGACGCGCTCACAACACTCGTGGTCGGCAGTGTGATCGGGGGAATGGCGGTCTTCGCGCTCGAGGAGCAGCCCGCCGGCGCACTCGTGCTGGCCGCCGCCGCACTCGGCGCGGTGCTCGCCAACGCCGTGCGGCAGGCGATCGGTCCGCGATTCTGAAACGACTATCGACTAACGACTATCGACTATCTGACTAATCATCGACCACCCACCCATCGCGCAAGTGCACGATGCGCCCGCCGTAGGATGCGTTCACCTCGGAATGCGTGACTTGAACGATTGTCGTGCCTGCTTCGTTCAGCGAGCGGAAGAGCTCCATGATCTCTTTGCCCTGCGCTGAGTGGAGGTTGCCAGTCGGTTCGTCGGCGAGCAGGACCTGAGGTTTGGCGATAATCGCCCGCGCGACGCCGACGAGTTGCTGCTGCCCGCCTGAGAGCTGGTTCGGGTAGAGATCCTTCTTGCCGACAATCTGAAAGCGATCGAGCGCGTCGGCGACCATGCTTTGGCGGTCCTTCCGGCTGACGTTGCGGTACGAGAGCGGGATCTCCAGGTTCTCGTAGACCGTGAGGTTGTCGAGCAGGTGATAGCTCTGGAAGACGAAGCCGATGTGCTTCTTGTGCAGCTCGGCCCGCTGCTTGTGGCCGAGGCGATGCACCGCTTCCTCCATGAAGTAGTACTCGCCGCTCCAGGCCGTGTCGTGCATGCCGACGATGTGGAGCAGGGTCGACTTGCCCGCGCCCGACGGCCCCATGATCGACACGAACTCGCCCTCGTTGATGTCGAGGTCGACGCGCCGCAGCACGTAGGTCCGTCCGACGCCCTGCGGAAACGACTTCTCGAGGTTTCGGAGTGAAATCAGCAACCTGGTCCCCAGCCCCTGATCCCCAGCCCCCTAGTCCCTAGCCCCTAGCCTCTGAAGTGTCACACCATGGCCGCTTCCTCCTCGACGACGCGGCCGTCGAAGAGGTGGATGCTGCGATCGGCGTGGCGCGCGTAGCGCGGATCGTGCGTGACCATGCAGATGGTCGCGCCGCTCTGGTGCAGTTCGCGCAACAGGCCCATGACCGCTTCGCCGCTTTTCGAGTCGAGGTTGCCCGTCGGCTCGTCTGCCAGCAGAATGAGCGGCTCGCCTCCGACGGCGCGCGCCACGGCCACGCGCTGCTGCTGACCGCCCGACAGCTGGCTCGGCAGGTGCTTCGCGCGATGCGCCATGCCCACGCGATCGAGCGCCGCTTCGACGCGCTGGCGCCGCTCGGCGGATTTCATGCCGCGGTAGGTGAGCGGCAGTTCCACGTTCTCGAACACCGTGAGATCGCCGATCAGGTTGAAGCTCTGAAAGATGAACCCGATTTCGCGGTTGCGGACGCGCGCGCGCTCCGAGGCAGCCAGCGCGGCAACCGGACGGTCGTTCAGCAGGTACTGGCCTTCGGTCGGCGAATCGAGCAGACCGAGAATCGAGAGCAGCGTCGATTTGCCGCAGCCAGACGGCCCGGCAATCGAGACGTACTCGCCTTTGCCGATTTCCATCTGAACGCCCGAGAGCGCGTGTGTCTCCACCTCGTCGGTGTAGAACACCTTGGTGACCCCGTTGAGTTTCAGGAGCGGCTGCAGTCCATTCTGGCCCATCGTATCTCCTAATCTTTAGCCCAGCCCCTAGTCCCTAGCCCCCAGTCCCTAGCCTCTAGTCCCTAGCGCTTATCTGAGTCGCACCCTGTCGAACGCATCCCATTGCGACATGTCCGAGAGAATCACCGAGTCGCCGGCATTCAGGCCCGCCAGCACTTCCATGGCGTTGACCGAGCTTCGTCCGAGCTTCACCTGCACGCGGCTGGCGCCCGTGCCGTCGGCGTCGACCTTGAACAGCGTGACGGTGCTCTGTTCCTGGCCGAATGCGGGGCGCCCCATGTACAGCACGTCGGCCAGCCGTTCGAGCTCGATATTGCCGTCCACGCTCAGGTCCGGCACCGCGCCTCTCGGGAGCTCGCCCTCGAGCGTGACGTCGACGGTTCGCGTGCCGTTCTGCACCGACGGGTCGATGCGCGCGACGCGTCCCGGCACGATGCCGACCCTGGTGTCGATCTCCGCCCGTTGTCCGACCTGAATGTCTTTGGCCTGCGTTTCGGCGATCTTGATTTCGGCCTTCAGGCGGCTCGGATTGGCCACGCGCACGAGGTTGGCGCCAGGCCCGACCTGCTGGCCTTCCTGCACTTCAACCTGCTGCAGGATGCCGGCGATACCGGCGCGCACCTTGAGCTCGTCGCGCTGGCGTTGTTTCAACTGCAGCACCGCGCGCGCCTGGTCCACGCTCGACTGCTGGACGGCGAGCTGTGCGCGGGCCGAATCGGCGCGACTCGCCAGCTGTTCCTTGGCGATGTCGTTGCGGATGCTCAGCTGCTGGGCGTCGATCTCCGATTGACGGCGTTGAATCTCCGGGATCAACTTGTCCTGCGCCAGCGAGTTGTTCATCTCGGCCTGCATCCTGGCGCGGCTGTATTCCGCCTCGATGGTCGCGCCCGCGGCCCGCTGGTTGAGCAAGTCGTTCTGCACCTGGACCTTCAGGTTCGCCAACGAGGCGTCGGCCGACTGCAGCTTCAACTGCGCGTCCTGCAGTTCCTGCTCGAGCTGCGGGTTGCTGAGCTCGACAATCACGCTGTCGGGCGTGACCCTCGTGCCCGGCCGCAGGATGATCTTTTCGATCCGTGCCGCCGTCGTCGCCGGAATCCACCGGATGTCTTCCGGCACGAGCGTGCCCAGCCCGCGCACCTGCCGGAGCATCGGCCCCCGCTTGACGGCGTCTTTCCAAACCGTTCCGGCCTCCACCGTCGGCGCCGCAGGCTTCAGCCGCGACAACCCGACGCTGATGCCCGTGACGATGACCAAGCCCCCGCCAACGTAGAGCACCTGCCGAATGCGTTTCTGTCTCGCGTTGGATGGGCGGGCGATATCCATCACCGAATCCTTAGACGCAATAACCGACCTTTCCGGATCACCGGCCGGAGCCCGGCCCCGGACGCGGGGACTTGACTGAAGGACTCGTCCGAGAAGAACTGTGCCATACTTGATCCTGGACGCATCCTAACTGATTATACGAGAAAGGGTTAACAAAGCGGACGGGAGTTCAACGTGCCGTCACTGAGAGAATACGCAGCCAGTTTCAGAGCGGCTCCCGACAGGAAGCTCCGCGTGCTGGTTGTCGACGACGAGGAGCCCGTGCGCAGTTTCGTCGAGCGCGTTCTGCGGGAGGCCGGCTACGAAACCGCCACGGCATCGGACGGTCCCGAGGCGCTCGAGACGACGCTCGCGCAGAAGCGGTTCGACATCCTGGTGACCGATCTGATGATGCCGAAGATGATGGGCGACGAGTTGGCGCGGCGCCTGCGCCACGAAGAGCCCGCGATCAAAGTGCTGTATTTGACGGGCTTCAGCGATCGCCTGTTCAAGGACAAGACGACGCTGTGGGAGGACGAGGCGTTCCTCGACAAACCGTGCACCGTCAAGGGACTCCTGCAGGCCGTGGCGCTGCTAAACTCGGGACGTCTGGAGGCGAAAGACGTGAGCGACTGACGGCTCCGGTCTCAAATCCTCACATTCTCAAATCCCAGATTCTCAAATCCTCACATTCTCAAATCCTCACATTCTCAAATCCTCAAATCCTCAAATTCCGCTCTATCCCCCCCTCGTGTGCATCTCGAGGTGCGGGTCTTGCCTGAGAAACTTCACGGGGATCACGGGCACCGACGCGCGTTCTGCGCCGAGGGCCAGCCGCACCTCGGCGCCGCGGTCATCGCGGTCCCGCCAGCTCGTTCGAATCATCGCCGTGAGGGCGTCGGCGCCGACGCCTCCGCGAAGCGCGGCCCGCAGATCCACGCCGCGATGCGCATACAGGCACAGGTACCACATGCCATCCGCCGTGAGTCGGCTGCGATCGCAGCTCCGGCAGAAGGGCTCGGTCGTCGACGAAATAATGCCGAAGACCGTTCCGTCCGGCAGCGTGAACCGATCGGCTGGCGCCGCCGATTTGGCCCGATTGGCATCGACGGCGTCGATGGCGCCGTAGTGGCGCGCCAGCCGGTCGAGCATCTCACGGCGCGAGACGACGTCCGCGGGCGACCAGCGCGTAGCGCCGCCGACGTCCATGTATTCGATGAACCGCACCTCGGCGTTGATCGCCTTCCCGTACTCGATCAGGTCGACGAGCTCATCGTCGTTCACATTCTTGATGACCACGGTGTCGATCTTGAGACGGCCGAATACGCGGTGCGCGGCGGCCAGCGCCTCTTTGACCCGGGCGAGCTCGTTGAACCTTGCGAGCGCGACGAACCGGTCGGCCCTGAGCGTGTCGAGGCTCACGGTGATTCTGCGAAGGCCAGCGGCCCTCAGGCCGTCGATCTGATCGGCCAGGAGGATGCCATTGGTCGTCAGCGCCAGGTCATTCAGGCCAGTCTTTGCCGACACCATGGCGACGAGCGAGGAGAGGTCCCGGCGGAGGAGCGGTTCGCCACCCGTCAGGCGGATGCGATCGACGCCAAGCGAGAGGAAGATGTCGACGAGCGTGCTGATCTCCTCGAACTGGAGCACGTCCTCGCGCGGCAGCCAGGCGTAGTCGTCTTCCGGCATGCAGTACTGGCAGCGCAGGTTGCAGCGGTCGGTGACCGACAGCCGCAGGTTGCGCAGAGGACGGTGAAGGGTGTCGGTCAGCACGGTGAAATTAAGAATTCACAATTAAGAATTAGGAATTCGCAACCCAGGGATTCGGACGGCGCATTCTTAATTCTTAATTCTTAATTCCAAATTGTACTGTATCCCCATCGGCCTTGACGTGAGTTGCTTTTCGAACCGTGGGCTCCACCGGCCCGGCACGGGCCCGGCGCACGACGGACAGCAGCCGTTGGGCGTGATGCGGTACTTGCGGATGAGATACCCTGAGCGGGCCACGAGCGTCTCGCCGCACCGCGCGCAGCGCGTGTCCTCGAGGTCTCCCACCTGGCCTGGCAAGTTGCCGGCGTAGACGTAACGCAGGCCTGAGCGCCGGCCGATGTCGGCGGCCGACAGCAGCATCTCGGCCGTGGTGCTTCCCGGCTCCGTCATCTTGTAGTCGCCGTGGAAGGCCGTCACGTGCCATGGGATGTCGGGCGAAACGCCCGCAATGAACTCACTCAGGCGCGTGATCTCGTCCTTCGAGTCGTTGAAGCCTGGAATGAGCAGCGTGACGATCTCGACCCAGAAGCCCATCGCGTGCAGACGGCGGATCGTGTCGAGAATGGGCGCGAGGCGGCCGCCGAGCTGCCGGTAGTGTCGGTCGTCGAAGCTCTTGAGGTCGACTTTATAGAGATCTACGAAGGGTCGCAGATACTCCAGCACTTGTGGCGTGCCGTTGCCGTTCGACACGTAGCCGGTGCGCAAGCCCGCGGCCTTGGCGTGCTTGAACACGGCCACGGCCCATTCGCTCGTGATGAGCGGCTCGTTGTAGGTGCTGACGAGCACCGTTGCCTTTCGCTCGAGGGCGTCGCGAACCAAATCCTCGGGCGACGCCGACAGCGGGGGCGCGACGGCCGCCGGATCGCGCAGCGCCTGCGACGTCACCCAGTTCTGGCAGTACGAGCAGTGCAGATCGCAGCCGAGCATGCCGAAGCTGTAGGCGAGCGCGCCTGGATAGGCGTGAAAGAACGGCTTTTTCTCGATTGGGTCGCACTGCACGCCGCCGACGTACCCCCACGGCACGCGCAGGCGTCCACCTTCGTTGAAGCGGACTTTGCAGACGCCGATCGCGCCGTCAGGCAGCGGGCAGCAGTGGCCGCACGCGTGGCAGCGCAGCCGGCCGTCGGGCAGCTGTTCGTAGAGCTCGCCGTCGCGAGTCTCCCGGGCGAGGACGGCGGCGAGGGAAGACATACGGATCAATTGTACGGCTTCCAGTTGACAGTTAACAGTTCACAGTTGACAGTCCGGAAAGCGGTTCTTTCGACTCATGTCGACTGTCAACTGTCGACTGTCAACTGTGAGCTCGCAGCGAGCTTGCGGTAAGCTCTTACTGAATGCCGATCATTCTTGTGACGAACGACGACGGGTATCGCTCGGAAGGCATCACGGCGCTGGCCCAGACGCTCGGCGCGCTCGGCGACGTGACGATCGTCGCGCCCATCGAGGAGGCGAGCGCGATTGGCCACGCGCTGACGCTCAGGCGCCCGTTGCGGCTCGATCGGATCGCCGACGGCGTGTACAGCGTGGATGGGACGCCGACCGACTGCGTCAACGTGGCCATCACGCAGGTGCTGAAGCGGCTGCCCGACCTCGTTGTTTCGGGCATCAACAAAGGGTGGAACCTGGGCGACGATGTGACTTACTCGGGGACCGTGGCGGGCGCGATGGAGGCTGCGCTGCTCGGTGTACCGGGCATCGCGGTGTCGCTCCGGCAGACGCGGAGCGAGTACGATTTCCGCCACGCGGCGCGGGCGGCGGCGACATTGGCCGAGGCCATGCTCAAGCATCCGCTGCCGCCGCGGACGTTTCTCAACGTGAACGTGCCGAAGGGCGAGCCCAAGGGGCTGCGGGTGACCGTGCAGGCGAAGCGGAACCACGTGACGTCGGTGATGGAGCGGCACGACCCGAAAGGGCGGCCGTATTTCTGGGTCGAGGAAGGGCAGAACGAGTGGCATCCGCACGACCTGTCGGATTACGAGATGGTGCGCGACGGGTACGTGTCGGTGACGCCGCTCCATCTGGACATGACGGCGCACCACGCCCTGGCGGCGGTGGAGCAGCTCTTCGTGCAAAAGGAGGCGGAGGTAAGATAAGATAGGACTTCGGTTTACGCGCGGATTCCCGGTCCGTGAGCGTGTGTGGATTGCGCGGGTCTTCAAACCCGCTGTTGTAGTGCAGGTCTTCAGACCTGCCCGCCTGTCGGGGCGTGGCTCAGCCTGGTAGAGCACTCGGTTCGGGACCGAGGGGTCGGAGGTTCAAATCCTCTCGCCCCGACCAACTTTTCCCGAAAACATTGGCGATTCTTGATCGACATGGTCGGTGATGGTCGGTCAAAATCGGGGGTGATCGGCGGCGAATCGTTAGGCTGTTGTTAGGCTACTTCGAGCCAAGAGAGCGTGGCGCGAGCGAAGCCCCGCTGAACGGCCGGTCACGTGGGACCGGCCGTTTCGCTGTACAAAGGCTGGTGCGGCGCAACCGACGTGCCGTTCTATTGATCGAATCGCGGCTGCCTCCGAGATCTTGACCGAACACCGCGCTCGTCGATGAGCGCTGCAGGTACAGAATCAGCCGTCAAGCGGAAGCCAGCTGAAGTCGGAATCTAAGATGTCATGAGCGCAAATCCCTCAGAACTGCTCGTGGAACTTCGCGCGGTGGTGAAGGACGACCGCCGTAAGGCGCTCCTCGACGCGTACCTGAAGAAGCCAGACGTCCAGTCAATCGCGGAGGAAGCTCTGAAGCTGCTCTCCAAAGCCGTCGATGAGAATCCAACAGCTTAAGGTCTGCGGTTTTCGCGGCTTCAACGAGGAGCAGCCGATTGACCTGTCCGATCCCATTGCGGTTTTCGAAGGGCCGAACGGCAGCGGCAAGACTTCAATCGGCGAGGGCATTGAGTGGCTGCTGTACGGCAAGACCCTCAAACGCAGCAAAGGCGATGAGCTAAGCAAGCGCGAGTACGACGGCAGCTACCGCAACATCCACTTCATCGGCCCCGGGGTTCCTTTCGTCGAGGCGGAAGTGCAGGACCTTGACGGCAAAGACCGCAAGATTCGACGGGAGTTGAACAAGGACGAGACGTCAATCCTGCAGGTTGACGGGAAAGTTGTCGCCGACCTGCGGGAGTTCGGCATCAACACGATGTACGATCGCCCGCTGATTCTGCAGCACACGCTCCAGGACTTCATTTTCATGAAGCCTAAAGGGCGTTACGAAGTGCTATCCGCGATGCTCGGGCTTGAGCCGCTCATCGCGTTTCGAAACGCACTCGAGGCCGCGCGGACCGAGTTCAACAAAAGGCTCCCGCAAAAGGTGCGCGAGGCGGAAAGCCAGAGGACGCTTCTTCTTGGAGCCCTGCGCCTTGAGCCGGTTCTGATTCCGGTCGCGAGTCTCATCGAAGCGGGGAAGTTGCCTGCGGCGAAGCAGCATCTTGAGCAGGTGGCGTTGGGTCTCGTTCCACCGCCAGCCGATGACCTGCTCAGCGCGCTTAAGGCGACGAAGGCGGCCAAGGAGCGGGCACAGCTCGATTGGGGGCGCTACTCGGGGACGATCATCAACGTTCCGGCAGAAACCAGTGCAATACGCCAGCTTGCAGGACTCGATGTCCGCATCGTTACTGTTCGGCAGCATCTTGCTGACGCTGCGGCAACGACGGCGCCGGAGCAGGCTCCCGGACGCGAGCCGGATCCGCAGCTGCGGCAGTTCTACCAGCTTGGCCTTCATGTTCTCGACGCGGCGCATCCGGCAAATTGTCCGTTCTGTGCAGCCGACAGCCTGACGCCGCAGCGCATTGGCGCTCTCCGTGATGCGGTTGCGGAAACACCCGAAGGCCAGTCGGCGATCCAGAAGGCTCTAGCGGAAGTGCGGGCCTTCAAGCCTGCGCTTGCATCACAGATTGCCGAAGTTCGGAGGCTTGTGCCCAACCGGGCCGAGGATGCGGACATCGAAAAGATACGGGCGATCGGCGGTGCTGCTGCCAATGCGTTTCTCGAATCGAATGAGGCGCTGGGTGCACAACTGGCGAAGTACGGAGCGTCGTTCGAGCGACTCGAGGAGTCATGGAAGGCAGTCGAGGCTGCTCTTTCGACGGGCACCATTGCCGACGGCGAAGATCTCGCGCGAGCACTCGCCGGCTATGCGCTGGCAGTTAGGGAACTTCCAGCTGCACTGAATGCGTACGCGGCGAATTACAACCTGCTCGACCCAACAATACGCGCGGGGCTCGCCTCGGCTGCCGACGTCAAGAAGCTTGAACGGGTTGCGCAGGCTGTCGAGAAGTGGAAGGACCTTGAGATCGCGCAGGAATATCGGGCCATGGACGCTGGCTTCCAGGAGCTTGTCCGAGAGGCGAGGGCGTTCACCGAGTCGAAGCAGAAGCAGGTGCTCGCGAGCCGCGATGCGGAAATCCGCGGGTGGTACGCGATGCTCAACCCCGTCTCCGACGTCGCCTACGACGGCATCAACACGAGCACGGATAATCTGGAGCTGCTCGCAAAGACCTACGCGAAGCCGATGATGGCGGCACCGAACTTGAGCACCAGCCAGCTCAATTGTATCGGCCTTGCGGTGTACCTCGCATGCGCAACGCGCAAGGGGACACCGTTCAAGACGCTCATCATCGACGACCCCGTGCAGTCGATGGACGACGAGCACAACGAGGCGTTCAAGAAACAGGTCATCGAGAAGCTGCTTAAGGACGGGTAGCCTACCTGCGTAATCTCTGGTGCGCGGCGAAACCGGAAATCGGCCGCTTAGCGCGAATCGACCGATTGGCGGAGGACACCGAACGTCTGCGCATTGCGAGCCTGATTCCGAGAGGTTAAGTGACTTTAAGTACTTGCGAAATAGCCAGTTGTAGTCGAGCACCTTTTACGCATTCCACCCCACTGTCAGCGGCATTACGCTCTCAAATTGGGCTGCTGATCGAACCTCAGTTCGGCCAAAGTATTGACTATTTAGGACATATCAGCCATAATAGCCAAAAGAGAGGGCCCGTGAACAACACAGAAGTGGTCCGAGGACGCATCCTGTTGGTGGATGATGAGGCGTCCGTTCGGACGGCCTACGGCCGCTGGTTAACCAATGCCGGCTTCCATGTCGCGGAAGCCTCTGGCGGCTACGAAGCATTGGGCCTCCTTGAAAACAATGTCTTCGATCTTGTGCTTAGCGACATGCTAATGCCAGAAATCGATGGGCTGACGCTTCTTCGGCGCGTGAGGGCTCGCGTCCCTGAGATGCTTGTCGTCCTCATGTTGGATTCGCCCAACAATCGAGTGGCGATTCAGGCCAAGGCCCTGGGCGCAGTGGAATCTCTGGTCAAGCCTCTGGACGCTCAACAGCTCGAGGAGATGGCCACGTTTGCTGTTCAATTGCATCGGTCTCAGAAGAATCCGATTGCTCGATTTCGAAATCGACGAGGCGACCAGCTCGAAGCCGCCTCGTACACTGCAACAGACGCGAAAAATGAGTTTGGTCGCGTTCTGGAGATGGTCATTCAAGGCGGTGCTGTGGTGATCACGAAGCACGATGCTCCTAAGGCCGTCCTGATATCAGTAGACGAATTCAACGCTCTGTCGCACGCAAGTGAGAAGAAGCTGAATTCGCTCACCAACGAATTTGACGGGCTTCTCGCTCAGATGCAGACGCCGCATGCACGTGCAGCGATGAGGTCAGCCTTTGAAGCGTCACCCCACCAGCTCGGAGAAGCTGCAGTAGCCGCGGCGCGAAAACGTGGCTGATGCACCGCGTCGTCCCTGCATTTACGTGTTAGCAGGAACGAACGGAGCCGGAAAGAGCAGTGTGGCCGGTGCGGCGCTCAGGGAATCCGGCGCTGACTACTTCAATCCTGATGAAGCTACACTCCGTATTCTCAAGGCGAATCCCGGCATTTCCATTATGGAGGCGAATAGCGCGGCCTGGTATGAAGGCAAGAGGCTGCTGGAACGGGCAATTTCGGAACGGCTAGACTTCGCTTTCGAAACTACCCTCGGAGGCAATACGATCCCCGATCTCCTCAAGAAGGCCCTGTCAACGGGACTCGAGGTCCGCCTTTGGTTCGTCGGTCTGAGCACTCCTGAGCTTCACATCGCCCGCGTTCGAGCGAGAGTTGCTAAGGGTGGGCATGACATTCCGGAGGACAAGATCCGCGAGCGATACGATCGAAGCCGAGTCAATTTGATTGAGCTAATGCCCGCTATCACAGAGCTTCGCGTATTCGACAACAGCGTTGAAGCTGATCCAAGTGAGGGGCGCCCTCCGCAGCCGACGCTTATCCTTCATCTCAAGAACAAAAAGATCGTCGAGATGTGTGAGTTGGGCGTCACACCTGAATGGGCCAAGCCCCTGCTCGCTTCCGCGATCAGGCTTGCTGCTGGGTAGGTCACCTCGCGGGCATGTTGGAGTCGCAAAGGCGAGCGAACGACACAGTGAACGACGTTGATCGGAGGGCGTGTTCGTCGACGGCAGGAGATTGACCGCGAGCGAATCGCTACCCTGTCGTTAACGATTGCGTCGCCGAGTACGGCCAGGTGATCGTCGATGAATGCCACCATCTTTCAGCGCACAGCTTTGAATGCGCATTCCGGCCATCGTGAACGGGCATTCCGGGCATCATGATCACCGATTCCGGGCAAGCCGATCACTCATCGGAGCGAAGCGACGACGGCAATTAGCCTCGTGAGCCTCCTTTGGCGAGTCGCGTCATCTTACGCATTTGTTCGTCGTTCGTAAAACACGAGAGGGCCTGTGGGCCGTTGTGGGCGGCGCGTGTTGTGCGCCGTCCAACGAGCTTGTGGGAAACGCATCTTGTGCGTTTTCCACAGCTCGGGCACGGTCCACAGGCGTGTTCGACGATCCACGACCGCCCAGGATGCCCGTAGAACGACGATCGCGTGCTGGGCCGACCCACGCAGCGCTTGCGGCACGCCAGGCTCCGCTATCCGGCGTCGCTCGAAGATGTCGATTTCACCACGCCGCGTGGGTTGAACCGTGAGGTCGTCCTGAGTCTCGGCACCGGCGGGTGGATTCGGGATCACGCCAACCTGTTGATCACCGGCCCGACCGGGATCGGGGAGTCGGCGGTGTTCGCGCGCGGTCCATTCCGTGTCGACCAGCAAGCCGAAGCGGTCGTCAAACCCGAGCTCCGCGTACTGGCTGGCACTACGTTGCTGGTCAAACGCCGTGGCCATCGCCGTCAGGTGCAGGGCGTGGAGCTTCTCGATCGTGGGGTGTGTCAGCATAAGCCTCCTCGTAGTAGGTGGCGCCGCGCACATTCTCATGCGTCAGCGCCGGACGGGCAGGGCCGGGATCCTCGAGTGGGAGGCGGTCCTGCTGGTTGATGAGAATCTGTTCGACCGTGCGATAGCGATAGGAGCGCAGCCGCTCGGCACGGTGGCACGCGGCTTCGAGGCGATCGGCGCCATGGACCCGGCCCAGGCGCATCAGCCCCAGGCACGCGCGGTAGCCTTGCTCGGGGTGCGGCCGATGCTCCAGGATGCCGGCGACCACGCGGCCCGTGGCGGGGCCGCTCTGTTCCGCCCACGCGATGAGACGGGAGGGGGTCCATTCCGCGTGCGCCCGATGGGCGCGCGGCATGTGGACCAGCTGCGTCGAGAAACCGCCGCGGCCGGTGAGGCGGACGTGCGAGGACACCCGGCGCCCCTTGAACAACACCTCGACCGTCGCCAGCGTGAAGCGCGCCTCCACGCGCTCGTGGACGAGCTGATACGGCACGCTGTAGAAGTTATGGTCGACGTCCACGTGATAATCGATGTTCACCCGGCACGGTTTCCACTCGGCCAGCTCGTACCGGGTGCTGGGCAACGGCTTGAGTGCCGGTCGATCGATCTGCTCGAACAGGACGCGTCGGCTGAGGCCGACGACCTTCATCGGGCGATCGTTGATGACGTCAACGCGTTCGCCAATGGCGGCGTTCAGATCCGCCAGGGTGAAAAAGGTGCGATGCCGCAACGCCGCGAGCACCCACCGCTGGGCGATCTGGACACTGACCTCCACTTTGGGTTTCTCCAAAGCTGTCGCGACCCGTGCGGGAATCACGACCGCGTCATAGTGGCGGGCGAGTTCAGCGTAGGTGCGGTTGATCTCCGGTTCGTAGCGGTTGGCCGTTGTGACGCCGCTCTTCACATTATCCGGAACCCACATCGCCGCACTGCCCTGAAAGTACTCGAGCATGCGCATATGGGCGCCGACCCAGGACGGCAACTCCTGGCTCCGCGTGGCCTCGGCGTCGATCAAGCCGCTCGCGCCGAGCACGCCGACGAAGAGCTCGACCGCGATCTCCTCGCCGGTCTTCGCATCGACCAGGTGCGGGCGCTTGCCGGAGAAATCGACAAACAGCTTCTCGCCAGCCCGATGCACCTGGCGCATCGACGGTTTGAGCGCGCGCGCCCACCGGCGATACCGCTCGCAGAATTGGCTGTAGCCGTAACCGCTCGGCTGCGCCGCGCGATACTCCAGCCAGAGCAGGGAGAGCGTGACGCCCGGTTTCTTCAGTTCCTGGTGCTGCTGGCCCCAGTCGGGGACCACCCGGTCACGGGCCGGCGGGACCGCCGGCCGCGCAAACACGCGCGCTTCCAGGGCGGCGTCATCGAGGTCGTCGGGCAGGGGCCACGACAGGCCCGCCGCCGCCACGCGCTGCAAATACGTGGTGACCGTCCCCAGCCCCACCGCACACGCGTGCGCGATCGCGCGGTGGGGCAGGCCGGCGTCGTATTCGAGGCGGAGCACTTCACGGAGTCGTCTCATCAGTAGCCTCGTGGCTGCCATCCAGGACCTTCCTTTGGGGAAAAGATCCCAGGATCGCGCCGCTACCGACGAGCGTTCAGCTTGGGCCGGAACCGGTGTTCACGATCACCGGAATCCGTGTTTGCGTGGCGCGACGACTTCCAGCTGACCCTGCACGTTCAGGACGACGTCCGCACGGTTCGCGAGACCGGAAACATCTTCCTGACCAACGTCCACCGCGTGTTCCTCGGCGATGTGAGCGATCCGTCGCTCGAAGATGAGGACCCCTGCGCGACTACTTCCTCGATCCGTTCGGCCAGCAAACGCTGGAGCATTTGGCTGGCGCGCCGTTGCAGATTGAACGATGGCTGAATGCGGCGCAGAAAGAACGCGGCTGGACCGACAACACGTGGAATCGCTATTACGAGTTACTGAATACCGTCTTCAATCGGGCGATCAAGTGGAAGACCAGCGGTGTGTCGCGGATGGCCGTGAATCCAATGGCCGCCATCGAGAAGAAGACCGGCACGAAGAAGAAATTTGAAACGCGCGTCGAGGAGCCGACCGAGCAGGCGTTGATCGCCGCGTGCGATCACCTGAACCGTCCGCAGCATCGGCCTCACAGTCGGCTTCTGACTTGGGAAACTGTCAACACGTTACGAGAGCGTGTCGCGGCGGGGGAGCAGCAGTCGAAGCTCGCGGCCGAATATGGGATCTCACGGGGACTGTGCTGCCAGATCATCAAGGGCGAGATCTGGAATCCGAGCAAGTATCGCACTGGCACGAAGGGCGACGAGATGCGTCGCCGACTGTATGCGGCGTTCGATCTTGGGTTACGCCACGGCGAGATCGTCAAGGTGCAGCTGAAGCACGTGGACTTCAAGCCGATCAAGGTCGCGATCGAGGGCGAGGTCCGAGAGGTGCTGGCGATCGCGTTGCCGCCCGCCGTCACGAAGGGCGGCAAGACTACCGGAGAAATAGAATACGTCTACGCGGGCACCGAACGGCTGAAGCTTGAACTCGCCAAGCGTCGGTTCGCCCTCAAACGTAAACCCGAGGCGTACGTGTTCGGCACCGAAGCGGGAGCCTCGGTGAAAACCTTCAAACGGATGTGGCGCGAACTGTTCAAGCTGGCCGGGCTTGACTACGGCCGCGCGAAGGGCCTCACCTGGCACACGATCCGCCACGAATTCATCTCGCGGAACATCGAGAACACCGGCGATCCGGTCGTGACGCAGCGGCTCGCGCGCCACAAGGATGGCCGGACGACGCAAGGCTACATACACGCTCGCGAATCGCGGGTGATGGCGGCGGTCGTTCGGTTGAACCAGTGACGAGCCTCCGGCGGCCCCGGCTCTCCTGGCTCGACCTGTTGCATATTAGCTATAACTAATATACCCTATGACGTGGAATCTGGCGTTCTACCAGACGCCACGCGGCGAACGGCCGGCCGCTGCATTCGTCGAGCAGTTGCCGGAACCGGCCCGCGCGGAGGTTGCGGCGCTGCTGGCCGCGCTCAGAGAGCGCGGCAACCTGCTGCGGCCGCCGCACTCGAAGGCTCTGGGCGACGGGCTGTTTGAGCTGCGAAGTGTGAAGCACGCCGTTCGCGTTTTCTACATGTTCCTTCCGGGCCAGCAGATCGTGCTCCTGGACGGGATTGTGAAAAAGCGCGACGACATTCCGGCGACCGTTCTTCGTCGTATTCGACTGTTGCAGAGTGAAGTCATGGCGGCGAACCGTAAAGGTGGACGATGAGAAAGCAAGCGACCGTTGTGGCGGCGGACGCGTGGCTGGATGGGTTCATTCACCAGTCACCAGCGTTTCAGGCGCAGGTCGAGGAAGAACTCGCGGCGATCAACGTCGCGCAGGATCTTGTCGCGCTCCGTGAATCACGGGGGCTGTCTCAGGTGCAATTGGCTGATCGACTGGGCGTCACGCAGTCGGCGATCGCCCAACTGGAGTCGGCACAGCCGAAGAACGTCGGGTTGAGAACCCTCGTGCGGGTTGCAACGGCGTTGGGCGCCCATGTCGATGTGTCGATTCGCCCACGCCGGCAGGTCGAGCGGAAGTCACGGCAACGGGCGCGGACCAAGACCAAGAAGCCTGCAGCGGCGCGTTCGCCCGTATGATTCTCGCGCCGGCTTGAAAACAATATGCCGATTTTCGAAATCACCCAGGACCGTCTAGACCTCCTTCAGCCGACCGCATTCTCAGATCACGGTCTACACGAACGTGGCGACCTCCAGCGCCTGTTGCGCGATCAGGTGGAGATCATCGCTCCAGACGTCCTAGTCATCAGCGAAGAGTTCGGAGGCCGGGAAGATTCAAAGCGTCGCATCGATCTGCTCGGCATTGACCGTGAGGCCAATCTGGTCGTTATCGAGTTGAAACGGACCGAGGACGGCGGGCACATGGAACTGCAGGCCATCCGGTACGCCGCTATGGTGTCCAAGATGACCTTTGACAAAGTGGCCGACGCCCTCGCGGCGCACTCGGTCAAGCACGAGGCGTCAGGAGAACGCCCGCCAGGTGCTTCTTGATTTTCTCGGCTGGGACACGCCCGATGAAGATCGATTTGCGCAGGATGTACGCATCGTGTTGGCGTCGGCGGAGTTTTCGCGCGAACTGACGAGTGCCGTATTGTGGCTGAACGAGCACGGCCTGGACATCCGGTGCGTCCGGTTGCGACCACACACGGACGGCGCGCGCGTGTTCGTTGATGTGCAGCAGATTCTTCCCTTGCCAGAAGCGAGCGAGTACTTCGTGAATCTTCGCGAGAAGAAAGCGGAGGAACGGCAAGCGCGCCGGCGCGAGAGCCTGTGGAGTGGTCTGTGGTTCGTCAACGTCGGCATGGACGACGCTGATCGTAAGCCCGTAGATGAAGCCGGCCGAGGGTACACACGGCACTGGGTGAACTGTGTTCGGCACGGTTACGTCGCCGCAGGCGGGGGCACTCGGTACAGTGGTCCGTTGAAGAAGCTAGTGTCCTGTCCCAGTAGAAAGTGAAACAAATAGCGCGGCCCGCTCGTACTGCTCTACAAGGAGGCGAGCATGCGAACGGGACGCTCCAAGGTTGCGTTGATCTTGACGGAGGACGAGCGGCGACGACTGGAATCGCTGGCCCATCGTTCGCGGTCGGCGTCCCACGTGGCGCGGCGGGCGCGCATCATCTTGGCCTGTGCCGAGGGCCGCGACAGCAAGGTGGTGGCACGGCGTCTTCACGTGACCCCCGCGACCGTGTGTAAGTGGCGAGGCCGCTTCGTCTGCGATCGGCTCGACGGCTTGTACGACGAACCGCGGCCCGGTGCGCCGCGGACCATCACCGACGCCCAGGTCGAGCAGGTGATTATTCGGACGCTGGAAACCACCCCGCGCGGGGCGACGCATTGGAGCACGCGCGACAGGCCAAGGCGGTGGACCTGAGTCGCATGGCGATCAACCGGATCTGGCGCGCCTTCGGTTTGCAACCGCATCGGAGCGAGACCTTCAAGCTGTCGAACGACCCGTTGCTCGTCGACAAGGTGCGGGATATCGTCGGGTTGTATCTGAATCCGCCGGAGCCTGCGGCCGTGTTCTGCGTCGACGAAAAACCGCAGATCCAAGCGCTGGACCGGACGCAACCGCTCGTGCCGATGCGGCCCGGCCAAATCGAGCGGCGCACGCATGACTATGACCGGCATGGCACAACTACCCTCTTCGCCCTTCGACGCTCGCCAAAAGTGGACCACTTCTGCTCTCGAGAAATGGCCCAGCCTAAGAGCACGATCTGAGATCACGATCGGCGATCAAGATCGCGTGAAGGCAGCGCCGCTGGTGAGCGCTTCGGTCTTTGTCTTGTCCAGGAAACAGATGAAGGGGGTGGACGCTGTGCGAAACCGCGCGCTATGCGGTTTTGCATGCCCCTGGTGGGCGCGTTCTATGCGTCCACAGGGGCGTCAGCGTCTACACCCATCGGCGGGGCTGGCGATCAGCCTTGAGGATCCCGCAAGGACGGACCGTCAATCCGAATCGTCTGGCACTGATGGCGCAGCCGACTGAGGAGCGCCTCGACGAGCGCCTTGTTCCCCAGAAACGTTTGCCATTCGGGATAGTCAAGGTTCGTGGTGAGAATCGTGGGCTTTCGGCGGTAGCGTTCCTCCATCAGCTTGAAGAAGATGTTGGTCTGTTCGGGTTTGAGATTGAGGTACCCGAGTTCGTCAATGTGCAACACGTCGATGCGGATCAGCGTGTTGAGTAAGCGGCGCGTGGATCGATCGGCGAGCGAGGCGTACATCTCATCGAAGAGATCCTGCGCCCGGATGAAGCGCCCGCGATAGCCATTCTGAATCGCCTTGAGCAAGAGCCCGGACGCGAGTCCGGTTTTCCCCACGCCGGTGGGTCCAATAAAGACCAGGTTCTCGGCCTTGGCGACAAACTCGAGGTCGGCGAGCGCGCGGATCTGCTTGGGGTTGACGCCCGGTTGCCGTTTGAAGGGGAAGGACTCGATCGTCCACGCTTCGGGGAGCCTCGCCTGTTTGATCCGCCAGGCGAGGGCGGTCTCTTGTCGGTGATGATACTGGGCGCGTAAGAGTCGGGCGAGGAACGCGCCGTAGGAGAGCTGGTGCTTGTCGGCATGCGCCAGTTCGTCGTCGACGATCGTGGCGATCTTTTTGAGGTGCAGATTGCGCAGCAGTTGCTCGATCTCGTCGGTCATGGCTGGGGCTCCTCGTCCTGGTCCGAGAGCAGGAAATAGTCCTTCGCGATCACGCGCAGCGTGAGACGTTCCAGACGATCGAGATCAAAGAGGCCGTAGTGGGCGGCGAGCGTGACGGCCTGGAGGAAGGCCGCCCGCGGGTACTCTCGATACAGCGCGAGGAGACGGCGCAGGGCCAGCGTGCCGCGGCCCGCACTCCGCTGTTTCAACGCCGCGGCATAGGTGGGCACCGGCGGATCGGCGTGGGCGAGCGCGTGGTCCTCCGGCGACGGCTGGGTGCTGGGCCGCGTGCCGCGCGGGGGGCGGTGCTCGGGCACGGTCACCCGCGTGACGGTCCGGCCGAGCACCTTCGCATGCGAGGCGACCACCCGGGGCCCTTGATAGAGGTCGAGGCGATCTTTGGTTTCCCGCACCTCGAGCTGGCGCCCGATCAGCGCATACGGCACGGAGTAGCGGTGCCCGTGCACATTGACATAGCCCTCGACGTCGACGAGGCGATGATGGAGCGCATACACCTCGAGGATAAAGAGCGGCAGGCGGCGCAGGTGTGGCTGCTCGGCCGCGAAGAGCTCCCGTGGGCTGGCGTGCAGGTGCTTTTTCCGCGTCGCGTTGACCTTGTCGCAGAAGACGCGCGCCTGGGCATTGAGATCGGCGAGGTCCGCGAAGGTGCGCCCGGCGAGGAAATTGTGCTCGATAAAATGAAAGGGCCGCTCGACCCGCGCCGAGCGGTTCGCATCGCCCTTTTCGTGGGCCCGGAAGACGAAGCCGAAGCGCTCGGCGAAGGCCGCCATCTCGGGTGCCGGCACCATCCGCGCCCCCGTGCCCGAGGCGACCACGACGTGCGTGTTGTCAATCATGCACGTCACGGCCGCGCCGGCCAGATACTCCAGGGCGTCCGTCAAAAACACTTTGCAGTAAAACCGCGTGAAGACCGGATAGGCCTGGAAGAAGAGCATGCGCGAGTAGCACAGCACGAGCGACGCGGTCTCGATGCGTTGCTCGACGCCGTTGATCGGGGCACGGTGGGGCGACGTGTCGTGTTGCATCTCCTGCGCCGGCGGGAAGTCGTAGTGGCCCACGGGCGCCGGCGGCGCGTGCCCGATCCCATGGCGCCGACAAAACGCCGTGAGCGCCGGGTAGGAGATCACGACGCCCTGCGCGACGAGCTCCTCGTGGACGCGGACCAGATTGCCGCGGCACCGATCGACCCACTCGAGGATCTGGTCGCGGTACGGCTCCGCCTTCTCCGCGCGTTCAATCCGCGGCACCGTTGGGCTGCCCGCGGTGAGCACCCTCCGGACCGCCCCACGGGAGATCTCGAGAGCGCGGGCGATCTGGCGAATCCCGTGGCCCTTCGCCCGTAAGCTCAAGATCGCCGTGCGCAGTCCCTGATCGAGCATCACACAGCTCCTTCTCACAGCGGCGTTGCAGATCGCGAAAATCCATCTGGACCTGGTCGAAGAGTCGCCAGGCCCGCTCGCGCTCCGACGGGAGCAAACCGCCGCCGTGCTGGAGTCGGCGTGCGGCGCGTCGCGCGACGGCGCCCACGATGTGCAAGTCCGTCAGCAGCGCCTCGGGCGCGGAGGCCTCCGGTCGGACGGTCGCTGGCGGCGTGTCGTCGGTGACGCGCAGGACGAGCAACGGGTCAGTCACCACCAGCTCCCGTGTCGCCTCGACGCCCGTGACGTAGGCCTGATAGAGCCGACCGATTTGGCGGGTGCTCAGCCGATGCGGCACGATCGCCTCGACGAGCCGCACGCAGTCAGCGGCATTGGCGCGCGCCAACGGCACGAAGTACTTCATCGCGGCGTGCGCGACCAACCGGCCGTCGTGCACGTGCTGCTGCACGGCCTCGGGCAGCGTGCGCACCAGACTCACGCGGCGCGAGACCCAGCTCACGCTGCGATCGAAGCGTCGTGCCAGCGCGTCGAGCGCCAGACCGTGATCGTCATGCAGCGTGCGGAGCAGCCAGCCCTGCTCGAACGCGCTGTCGGTGGCATCCGCACACAGGAGCTGCCGAAAGATCAGCGCCTCGGCCTCCGGCATCTCCCACACGACGGCGGCGACGGTGTCGCGGTGCAACCGGCGGAGACACCGGACGCGTTTGTGGCCGTCGACGACGACGTAGGCCGACCCGCCGATCACCACCACGATCGGCATCTGCTGACCGGCATCGGCCAAGGACGCCAAGAGGCGGCGTTCGCGCGCCGGCTGCCGCAGGCGCAACCGCTCGTACCGCAGCTCGAGCTGATGAAATTCCAAGTCCACAGGCCGTTCGTCCGACGCCGCCTACTGTGGCACCGCGCCGATCGCGTCTTGCGGAGCGCTCGGGGAAGTTGGACGCCAAGTCCTCTGGCATCAACGACTTCACGGGCCTACTGGTCTTGCGCAGGTCACGGAAGAAGTCAGCCCGCTTCTCCTGTCGAATCAACCACTTGGACCGCCCTCTGGTCTTGCGCGGCCCCGAGCAAGACTCGACCGAGATGGCCGAGAAAATCGGTCCCCACGACGCCGAACGCGTCTTGTGCGAGATCCCACGGCAGCTGGGACAGGGGCGGTGGCAGCGCCAAAGGCAAGACGACGGCCTCGGGCTCCTCAGCCTTCAGGCGGCGGCGCTGGATGCGATGGGCGATGAAGTAATCAGGATTGCGTCGACGCCAGCAGGCTTGCGTCTTCGCGCGCCGCGCGATCTGACACGCCAGGGCCGAACAGGCACGCTGGCGACGGCCGACGCGTCGGTCCGGCACAAACCAGCGGCGGCAGATAAAGCAGGGCCGCTTCATGAGCATCCGTAGATGCTCGCGTCAGCGGCGGCAAGTCAAAGTGGTCCATTTCCGGCGAGCAACCCTGGGTCAATTTTGGCGAGCGCTGAAGTCGCCGCGCTCAACGCGAAGACGAGTGAGGTCATCACGCAGTTTCATCAGCGCCATCGCTCGGTTCAGTTCCGTGAGTTCCTCGATCTGATCGAGACGCAGGTCCCGCGTGACCTCGACGTGCACATCATCATGGACAACTACGGCACCCACAAGACGCCGCTCATTCGCCACTGGTTCGCCAAGCGTCCACGGTTTCATGTCCACTTCACACCCACGTATGGGTCGTGGCTGAGTCTCGTGGAGCGGTGGTTCGCCGAGCTGACGA
>Ga0156018_1129_pt1 | contig 21614 bp, 16 predicted proteins | sample RifCSPlowO2_02_FD_107672 | JGI IMG/M metagenome (GOLD analysis project Ga0156018, IMG submission 107672) | Acidobacteria bacterium RIFCSPLOWO2_02_FULL_65_29 | reverse complement strand
GGCAGAGGGCAAAGGGCAGAGGGCAGAGGGCAGATTCGCGAGGTGCGATTTCGGATTGGTTGCCTGGTGCTCGGTGCCTCGCTGATGGCTGGCGGCGCACGCGCCGCGGCCGCAGCCGACGAAATCGACGAGATCATCGATCGCGTGCTCGCCGTCGCGGGCGGCTACTTGATCATGCAAAGCGACGTCATGGCAGCACGCGATCTCGGGCTGGTGTCGCCGGGCAACGCGTCCGATCCGACCCGGGAGGTCTTGTCGCGCCTCATCGATCGCGCGCTCGTGCTTGCCGAAGTCGATCGCTACGCGCCCCCCGAGCCTGCCGCCGACCTCGTCGATCGAGCCGTGCAGGCTGTGCGCGACAGGTTTGCGACACCGCAGGCCATGGTCCTGGCGATGGCGCGCGTCGGCATGGACGACACGCACTTGCGCGAGACGCTGCGCCAGGACCTGCGCATCCGCGCGTACTACGACCAGCGCTTCACCGTGGCGCCGCCCGGCGACGAAGAGCTCGGCCGCTACTACCGCGAGCACCCCGACACCTTCACGCGGAACGGCGCGCTCGCCTCGTTTGCCGACGTGCGCCAGGACATCATCCAGACGATTCTGGCCGATCGCCGCCGCACGCTCGCGGACGAGTGGATTGCCGGGCTCCGGCGTCGCGCCGACATCGTCGACCGGTACTCGAGCAGCGTGGGAAAGTAGTGCGGTGGCAGATCTGGGCAGCCGATGTACACGAGCGTTCGCCGCAGCAGCGCGGGGCAGGTCTCAGCGGGCCAGGGCCAGAAACTGCGCGAGCTGCAGCAGGTTGAACCCCGAGTGGCTCACGATCGGTGCGACGACCGACCGCCTGCGCAGGTAGATTGCCCCCCAAAACGCGCCCAGCAACCCCGTCGCAATCGCGGCGTCGATTCCCTGAATTCTGTGCCCGGCCCCAAACAGCAGGCTCGTTGTCAGCACGCCCACGGCGCCGCCACCGAGCCACCGCTCGAATCGGTGCAGCAGGAACGCGCGTTGAATTTCTTCGCGCACTCCGCCCGCCAGCACCACGACCACACCAAACACCATCGCATCGCGCGGCGTCCGAATCAGGCCTTGCAGCGGATTGGTCGGAACGTCGTGGAGCGACGGCGCCACGAGCTGAATGACCAGCAGGATGGTCACGCCCAGCGCGAGAGCCACGAGGGCGAGCGACGCGCCGGCCCGCACCTCGGAGGCGACTCTCCGGTTGCCCAGCAGGAGATCCGACGGCCGCTCACCGCGGATCACGAGGAACATCGCGATCAGCGCAAGGAGCAGCACAGTGTCGGCGAGCGATACGAAGACGACGTACGTGAAGCTCAACCCACTGGCCGACGCGGGGCCGTACCCGAGCGCCGCGATCGTCGTGCCGAGGGCCAGCTGCGTCGGGTAGTCGGAGCAGATGAGCACTTCGAGCAGCGCCAGCACGCGCTCGGCTCGAGTAGGCGGCGGATGTTCGACTCGAGACGGGGGCTCCGGGCTCGAAAGGGAGGGGTCTGGCTCCCAATCGCGGGGCATGGCGCCAGGGTACTCGAAAAAATGGCCTGAAACTCGCATGCGCCCCGGCGTAACGACATGTTTTTGGGCACTCGGGGTGTAAAAATGACATTGTGGGGGACAAGAACGCACGCATGAGTCTCGCCACGGATACTCACGACCAGGCCGGCACGCTGCCCTCGCCCACCATCGGTGAGCGTGTCCTCATCGTCGAAGACGATGCCGCGGCGCGCATCGGTCTCGAACAGCTCCTCAGGAGCTGGGGCTTTGTCGCCGAGTCGGCCGTGGACGGGGAGGAGGCCCTGGCCAAAGTGACGAGCTTCCGGCCGGCCATCGTGATCTCCGATCTCGTGATGCCGCGCATGGACGGTCTCGCGCTCTTGCGCGCGCTTCACACGCAGGGCGCCGACGTGACCACGCTGCTCTTGACGGCCCAGGGGACGGTCGAGACCGCGGTCGAGGCGATGAAGGACGGCGCCTACGACTACTTGACCAAGCCGGTCGACATCCAACGGCTGAAGATTCTGCTCGACAAGATCGTCGAGCGCCTCGACACGCTCCGCGAGATCAAAGCACTCCGCCGTCAGTTGCGCGAGCAGGGGACGTTCGGCCTGATGATCGGTAACAGCCCGGAGATGCGGAAGATCTACTCGGTCGTCGAGCAGGCGGCGCCGACGAGCGCGTCGGTGCTCATCACCGGCGAATCGGGGACCGGCAAGGAGCTCGTCGCGCAGACGATCCACCGGCTCAGCCCGCGCGCGCCGTTCCCGTTTGTGGCCATCAACTGCGCGGCCATTCCCGAGACGCTGCTCGAAAGCGAGATCTTCGGACACGAGAAGGGCGCGTTCACGGGCGCGGCCGATCGGCGGCCGGGGTGCTTCGAGTTGGCCGATCGCGGTACGCTCTTCCTGGACGAAATCGGCGAGATGACGCCGACCACCCAGGTGAAGCTCCTGCGCGTGCTGCAGGAGCGCCGGTTCCGCCGTTTGGGAGGACGACAGGAGCAGTCGGTGGATGTGCGGGTGATTGCCGCCACCAACGCCGATCCGCTGGAGGCGGTGCGAAAGGGCAGACTGCGCGAGGATCTGTATTACCGGCTGAATGTGTTTTCGATCGGGCTGCCTCCGCTTCGCGAGCGCAAAGACGATCTGCCGCTTCTGGTGCAGGCATTCCTGGCCGAGTTCAACGCACGCAATCAGAAGGCGATTGCCGGTCTCGACCACCAGGCCATGCGTCTGTTCGAGCAATACCACTGGCCGGGCAACGTGCGCGAGCTGCGTAACGTGGTCGAGCGGGCGACGATTCTCGCGGCCGGGCCCTTCATCGAGCTCGGTCATCTGCCGCCGGCGCTCACGACCGAGCCCGCGCCCGAGCACCAGCCGCAGGTGGCGCTCGGCCCGGGCACGACGGTCGAGGAGGCCGAGCGGCGGCTGATCATGATGACGCTCGAACACACGCGGGACAACAAGACGCGCGCGGCGGAAATCCTCGGCATCAGTCTGAAAACGCTGCACAACAAGCTGAACAAGCTGAGGCTGAGGCCACGGAAGACATGAAGACGGGCAAAGGGCAAAAGCCCTTGGCCCTGGGCCCTTTGCCCTTTGCCCTGCTATGCGACTCGGTATAAAAGGGAAGCAGGTCGTCTACGTCACGTCGGTCGTGGCCGGCGTGGTGGTGGTTCTGAGCCTGATGCACCTCGCGCGGCTCGCGCGCGTGAGCCTCGAGGAGAGCGAGTCGCGGGCGGAGCTGCTGGCCAACGCGATCCTCCACCGCGCCCGTGACGTGGCCGCGGCCAGCGCCGATCCAACCGAGCCGCTCCGCCGGGATCCTGGACTGCGGGCGATTCTCGAATCGAGCCTCTACGAGACGACGGTCACCTACGCCGCGCTCGTCGACGCGCAGGGATTTGCCGTCGCGCACGCCGACCCGACGCGCGAGGGGCTGCCGCTGTCGGGCGCCGAGAACATCAACACGCTGCTCGCGCGATCGTCGATCGCGCAGCTCCTCACCATCTACTCGGATCAGGGACGCAACTTCGAATTCCGACAGCCGCTCCTGCGAGGCGACGTCGAGTTCGGATCGATTCGCATCGGGGTGTCGACGCTCCTCATTCGCAGCAGCCTGAACGGGTCACTCGGGCCGGCGATCGTCACGGCGCTCATCGCGCTCACGGTTGCCGTGGTCGTGGCCATGCTGTCGGCGCAGCTGCTGCTCAGGCCGATTCACGTGATCCGGAGCGGGCTGACCCGTCTCGGCCGCGGCGAGTTGGACGTGCGGCTGGACCTGGACCAGCACGACGAGTTCGGTGAGCTCGGCGCGTTCTTCAATAAGGTGAGCGCGCAGTTGTCGGCCGATCGGTCGCAGATGGCCGGCCAGGTCGCCCACCTGGAATCGGCCGTCGAGCACCTCGAAGACGCCGTCGCGATTGTCAGCCCGAAGGGCCGCCTGCTGTTTGCCAACCCGGCGCTCCGCGCGTTGCTGCCCGGGGCGGCCGCCGGTGTGGCGCTCGGCGATCTCATTGCGGGAGAACACTCGCTTCGCCGCCTCGTCGAGCAAACGCTGGCGAACCGACAGTCGAGGGGCCCGATTTCGGCCGCCTTCTCCGCCGAAGGCGGCGAGCAGGGCGAGCGCCTGATTCAGACCCATCCGGTGAACGACGCCCGCGGGGATCTGGTGGGCGTCATGCTGATCGTTCGCAACGTCGAGTACCTGAGCCAGGTGCAGTCGACCGTGCGCTACTCGCGGAAACTGGCGGCGCTCGGCCGCCTGTCGGCGGGTGTGGCGCACGAGGTGAAGAATCCGCTCAACGCGATGATGATTCACCTGGAGCTGCTCCGCCAGCAGGTGCAGCCGCGCGTCGCTGTGGGCGAGAGGCGCGCCGGGGCGCCTGCCGCGCAGGGTGCGACGTCCTCGGCCCTCGCGGCCGTGGCGCCGCAGGTCGATGCCGGAGACGCGATCGCCCACGTCGACGTCATCGCGGCCGAGATCCGCCGGCTCGACCAGGTCGTGCAGGGCTTCCTGAAATTCACGCGGCCCGAGGATTTGAAGCTGCAACCCGTGCCTCTCTCGGCGCTCCTCGACGAGGTGGTGCCCATCATCCGGCCGGACGCGAACCGGACGCGCGTGGAGCTCGTCGTGCACTGTCACGGTTCGATCGAGGTCAACGGCGATCCGGCCATGCTGCGACAAGCGTTCCTGAATCTTTCCCTCAACGCCTGCCAGGCGATGCCAGACGGCGGCACCCTGACGATTCGTTGCGACCGCGCGCGCGGCGGCCGCGTGGCGGTGACGTTTGCCGACACCGGGATCGGCATTCCGCCCGAGCATCTGGACCGGATTTTCGATCTCTATTTCACGTCCAAACACGGCGGCTCGGGCATCGGTCTGTCGATGGTGTATCGCACGATCCAGATGCATGATGGCGAAATCGAAGTACAGTCGATACCAGGGCAGGGCACCACGTTCAAGGTGCTCCTGCCGGAGGCACGAACCCTGTGAAATCCCCGACCTCGGTAGGACGCCGGACGTGCACGACAGCGTGCTGGGTCGCGGCGGTCGTGTTGATGGGTGCCGGCGCCGCCCTGGCGGGCTGCTCGAAGGCCCAGGCCAAAGTGGCGCCCGACCAGCCCCCGCTCGACGTGCCGGCGCCGCCGCCGCGTTACGTGGAAGCCGCGGAACCCGAGCCGCCGCCGCCGGCGCCGCCCGTGTTGGAAGAACCCGCCACCCGTCCGGCGGCGCCAGTCAGGACACGCGCTGCGCCGCCCGCCTCGCCGCGGGCGGAGCCCAGGCCTGAACCGGCGAGGGCGGATGTTCTCCCGCCGTCGGAGGCGCCCAAGCCCGCCGACGAAGCGAAGGGCCCGCCGCCCGGCCCGCTTCAGACAACGCCAGCCACGAAGGAGGCGCAAGTCGAGCGCGGCATTCAAGAACTGCTGGCGCGCGCGAGCGCGAATCTGAATCGCGTGAGCTATCGGAGTCTGAACGTCGCCGCGCGAACGCAGTACGACCAGGCGAGGCGGTTCATCAGCCAGGCGCTTGACGCTCTCCGCGAGAAAAACCTGGCCTATGCGATGAACCTGGCCGACAAGGCGAACACGCTGGCTGGCCAGCTGGCGGGCCGGTGAACGCCAATATCTTGCGAGTGCCCTAAAGTTCAGGCACAATATGTAGTGTTTACACGCTTGACAAACCGCCGGGCGCGGCTCATATTGGTCCGCCGTAAGCGCGACGGGGCGGAACCGCGAGAACTTCCCAGCTCTCGTAACTCTGCCAGGTTTTCAGGCCGCGCGCATTTTCCAGAAATGCCACGTGGAGTCCAGGATAGGTCGCATTCCGGGGGTGGGCGTGCGATCGGCTGATCCGGGGGAACGATCCCGGAGTATCGGAGTGGCGAGATGAATGAAGGGGCTGCTTACCAGGCCGCCGGTCCCGGTCACCAATCGGTTGAAGGCAGTGCGGCGCCCGCCGCGCCCGGATTGGTGCGCCCCGAGCCCTCCGAAACGCGATCGAAACGGGGCAGCGCGCCCGGGCTGTCGTTTCCGCGCTTCTTCACCGAGGCCGGCATCGATCCGTTCGACGAGGTGGCCTGGGAGCTTCGCGATGCGGTGATCGGCAACGAGCGTGGCGAGGTGGTGTTCGAGCAGCGCGACGTCGAGATCCCGAAGGCGTGGTCGCAGCAGGCCACCAACATCGTCGTCTCGAAGTATTTCCGCGGTCAGCTCGGGACGCCGGACCGCGAACACAGTGTCCGGCAGCTCATCGGGCGCGTGGTGACGACGATCACCGAGTGGGCGCGCAAGGACAAGTACTTCGCGAGCGAGGAGGATCTGTCGGCGTTCAGCGACGATCTGAAGCACATCCTGCTCTACCAGAAGGCGGCGTTCAACAGCCCCGTCTGGTTCAATTGCGGGTTCGAGAAAGCCCCGCAGTGCTCGGCCTGCTTCATCAATTCGGTCCAGGACACGATGGAGTCGATCCTGATCCTGGCGCGGACCGAAGGGATGCTGTTCAAGTTCGGGTCGGGCACGGGGACCAACCTCTCGCCGATTCGGTCGGCGCGGGAGCTGCTGAGGGGCGGCGGCACGGCCTCGGGCCCGGTGTCGTTCATGAAGGGCTACGACGCGTTTGCAGGCGTGATCAAGTCGGGCGGCAAGACGCGCCGCGCGGCGAAGATGGTCATCCTCGACGCCGATCATCCCGACATCGTCGAGTTCATCAACTGCAAGGTCGAGGAGGAGAAGAAGGCCTGGGCGCTCATCGACGCGGGCTACGACGGTTCGTTCACGGGCCCGGCGTATGCGTCGGTGTTCTTCCAGAACTCGAACAACAGCGTGCGGGTGGCCGACGAGTTCATGCGCGCGGTGATGGACGACGGGGTGTGGGAAACGCGCGCGGTGACCGACAGGAACCGCGTCATGGACACATACCGGGCGCGCGATCTGATGCGGCTGATCGGCGAAGGCACCTACATCTGCGGCGATCCGGGCATGCAGTTCGACACGACGATCAACGAGTGGCATACGTGTCCGACGACCGATCGCATCTACGCGAGCAACCCGTGCTCCGAGTACATGTTCCTGAACGACTCGGCGTGCAACCTGGCGTCGATCAACCTGATGAAGTTCGTGAGGGAAGACGGCGAATTCGACGTCGTGTCGTACAAAGCGGCCGTCCGGACGCTGATCACGGCGCAAGAGGTGATTGTCGACAGCGCGAGCTATCCGACCGAGGCGATCGCGCGCAACAGTCACGCCTTCCGGCCGCTCGGCCTCGGCTACGCGAACCTGGGCGCGCTCTTGATGTCGCGTGGCCTGCCGTACGACAGCGACGCCGGCCGCGACTACGCCGCGTCGCTCACGGCGCTGATGACCGGCGAGGCCTACGCGCAGTCGGCGCGAATCGCACGCGACTGCGGCGGGCCGTTCACGGGCTACGACGTGAACGAGACCCCGTTCCTGCGCGTCATGCGCAAGCACCGCGACGCCATGCGCGACGTGAACGCCCGAAACGTTCCGTCCGATCTCTACACGGCGGCCAAGACGTCCTGGGACGATGCGGTGGAGCTCGGGGCGCAGTTCGGGTACCGCAACGCGCAGGCGACCGTGCTCGCGCCAACCGGCACGATCGGCTTCATGATGGACTGCGACACGACAGGCGTCGAGCCCGATATCGCGCTCGTGAAATACAAGAAGCTCGTCGGCGGCGGCCTGATGAAGATCGTGAACCAGACGGTGCCGATGGCGCTCCGGCGATTGGGCTACTCGCCGGTGCAGATTGGCGCGATCGTCGAGTACATCGACACGAACGAGACGATTGAAGGCGCGCCTGGTCTGAAGGAGTCGCACCTGGCCGTGTTCGACTGCGCGTTCAAGGCGGCCAAAGGCCAGCGGTCGATTCATTACATGGGCCACATCAAGATGATGGGCGCCACACAGCCGTTCATTTCTGGCGCGATCAGCAAGACGGTCAACGTCCCGAAGGACGCGACCGTCGATGAGATCACGACCGCGTACATCCAGTCGTGGAAGCTTGGGGCCAAGGCGATCTCGATCTATCGCGACGGCAGCAAGCGGACGCAGCCGCTCAACACGTCCAGGGACAAGACACCGGGTGACATCGCGGCCGAAGCCGCCGCGCTGCTCGTGACGCGGCCGGTCCGCCGCAAGCTGCCCGACGAGCGGCACGCGATCACGCACAAGTTCGACATCCAGGGGCACGAGGGCTACATCACCGTCGGGCTCTTCGAGGACGGCCAACCGGGCGAGATCTTTCTGGTGATGGCGAAGGAAGGCTCGACCATCTCCGGCTTTGCCGACGCGTTTGCGCAGGCGATTTCCTATGCGCTCCAGTACGGCGTGCCGCTCCAGGCGCTGGTGGACAAGTTCAGCCACGTGCGTTTCGAGCCGTCCGGGATGACGAAGAACCCGGAAATCCGCTTCGCGAAATCGATTGTCGATTACATCTTCCGGTGGCTGGCCACCAAGTTCCTGTCGTCCGAGGCGCAGTTCCACGCCGGCGTGAACGGGAAGGAGCTCGAAGAGCATGGCCACGGGCACTCGCTGACGCCCACCTCCGCTGCCGAACGCCATGAGCCGACAGCGCCGGCGGGCAAGCCGACCGCCGCTACGCCGAACCCGTATTCCACGATTCAGAACCAGGAGGACGCTCCGCCGTGCAGCACGTGCGGGGCGATCATGATCCGCAGCGGCGCATGCTACAAGTGCGTGAACTGCGGGAATACGTCTGGGTGTGCCTAGAGAGGCTGGAGGCTGGGGACTGGGCGGGCGACTCGGGGCCAGGGATTCGGGACTCGGGATTCGGCCTGCCCGCCGTAGCTCGCCCACGATCAGGCGAGCGAAGGTGGGGGCTCGGGGCTCGGCCTGTGTTACAGTCCCTGCCATTCTTTCGAAGGAGTGACTGCATGACACGCGCTGCGATTCTCGCGTCGGGCCTCCTGCTCGCCGCCGCCCCCGCCGTAGCCCAGGCGCCGCCGGCCGCCCAAGTGACGACCATCTCCGTCAGCATTCAGCGGGCGTATGCGGGCGTCAAGACGAACCTGACGCAGGCGGCGGAGAAGATGCCAGAGGCCGATTACGGCTTCAAGCCGAGCACGATGACTGAAGTGCGCACCTACGGCCAGCTGTTCGCCCATGTGGCCAACGCGCAGTACGGGAGCTGCGCCGCCGCCAAGGGCGTGGCCAATCCCAACCAGGGCCGAAATCTCGAGATTCTGCTCAAGACCAAGGCCGAGTTTATCAAGGCGCTCGCCGACTCCTTTGCGTTCTGCGACGATGCGTATGCGGCGCTGACCGAGGCCAACGCGAACGAACCCGTGACGCAGGGGCGAGGCCAGATCGCGCGGGCGGCGCTCCTCGCCAACAACGTGACTCATGACAATGAGATGTACGGGACGTGCGCCGTCTACCTGCGCGCCAAGAACATCGTGCCGCCCTCGACCGAAGGTGCGACGATGGGTCGGGGCGCGCCGGCAGGCGGACGCGGACGGGGAGGACAATAATAGTCGATAGTCGTTGGTCGATGGTCGTTAGTCGCCAGCCGGCGGTCGTCAGTGGCCAGTCGCCCAGCCCACGGTCGTTGGTCGCGGGAACCGTCCGCGGCCAACGACTCGCGATCGCCAAATCCTCAAATCCTCAAATCCTCAAATCCTCAAATCCTCAAATCCTCAAATTCCTGACTACAATGAGCTGTGCCGTCGGCCGGCCGCCTCCGCTATCTCGACGCTGCGCCTTCCGGCTCTGTTCGATCCAGGGGCACCCTCGTCCTGCTCCACGCGTTTCCGTTGAACGCGCGCATGTGGGAGCCGCAACTGGCGCTTGCCGAGCACGGCTGGCGCGTGCTGGCGCCGCACTATCGCGGGATGGACGGAGGGGCTGCCGATCCGCCGGCGACCTCGGTCGACGACTATACGGCGGACGTCATCGACCTCGTCGACATCCTGAAGATTGAAGAGGCCGTCTTCTGTGGCCTGTCACTGGGCGGGTATGTCGCCTTCTCGCTCTTCCGCCTCGCGCCGCGCTACGTGCGCGGCCTGGTGCTCGCCGACACGCGCTCGCAGGCCGACACGCCGGAGGCCGTGGAGGGGCGCAAGCGCCTGCTCGCCGTGGCTCGTGAGCAGGGTCCGGGTGCCGTTGCCGACGAGATGGTGCCGAAGCTCCTCGGGGAGACCACGCGCCGCGAACACCCCGCGATCGCCGAGCGGGTGCGCAGCCTGATTCTGTCGAGCTCGTCACCGGCCATCGAGGGTGCGATCACCGCGCTCATGACGCGGCCCGACTCGACCGCGACGCTGTCGTCGATCCACTGCCCGACGCTGATCATCGTCGGCGACGAAGACACCTTGACGCCGCCGAGCATGAGCCGCGATATGTTGCGGGCCATTGGGGGGGCGGAGCTCGCCGTCATTCCGAAGGCCGGCCACCTGTCGAGCCTGGAGACGCCGGCAGCGTTCAATGCCGCGCTCGCGAGGTTTCTCGAGCATCGGATATAGTTTCGAGGACTCTGAAATTCCAGAGTTCAGAGAAGTTCAGAGTTGAGATTTCAGACTTCGGTTCAGATTTCAGAATTCGGCGGAGACTGGGGTGCCGAGGATGCGAAAGGGAATGGTCGTGGCCTTGACGGCCATGCTAGCCGCGGTGGCGCCGCAGGCACAAACCGGTTCGGCCGATGCGGCACGGCGACGAAATCTGGATCAGGTGCTCGACCTCTACGTGCGCGACGGCCTGGTCTACTATCGCGCGCTCAAGAGCGATCGCCGCCTTTTGGACGGGTACGTCAGCGCCCTGGCCGGTGCGTCGCCGCCATCGGCGCCGCGAGCCGAACAGGTGGCGTTCTGGTTGAACGCGTACAACGCCCTCGTGCTCCGGACCGTCATCGACGCCTATCCCATTGCGCGCCGCTCGAGCGACTATCCGGATCGTAGTGTCCGGCAAATCCCTGGCGCGTTCGAAGGGCGCAAGCACCAGGTGGCCGGCCGGAGCCTGACGCTGGATCAGATCGAGCAGACCATCCTGCCTGGCTTTGCGGACCCTCGTGTGTTTCTCGCGCTCGGACGCGGCGCCCTCGGCAGCGGCCGGCTGCGCAGCGAAGCCTTCGACCCGGAGAGGCTCGAGCGGCAACTCACCGAGGTGGCGGCCGAATGCGTGAGCCACGCGCAGTGCGCCACGATCGATCGAGCGGCCAACAAGATGGCCGTCAGCTCGGTGTTTTCGTGGCGGTCCAAGGAATTTTCGGCGGCCTATTCGGACAAGGCGCCCCCTGCGTTCGGCACGCGCAGCCCGATAGAGCGCGCCGTGCTCGCCTTCGTCGATCCGATGCTGACGCTCATCGAGAGGAACTTTCTCGCCAGGAACGAATTCAGCGTGGAATTCTCCCGGTTCGACTGGACGCTCAACGACCTGACCGGGCGCGGCGGACGATAGCCGTGGAATTTGAGGATTTGAGGATTTGAGAATCTGAGGATTTGGAGAATCTGAGGATTTGAGAATCTGAGGATTTGGAGAATCTGGATCTTCATCACCTCGTAGCGCGGTAACCTGAGGGCCAGAATTCCTCAAATCCTCAAATCCTCAAATCCTCAAATCCTCAATTCCTCAAATCCTCAAATCCTCAAATTCATGGATTTAGCACTCACCGGTAAAGTGTCCATCGTGACCGGATCGAGCCGGGGGATCGGGCTCGCCAGCGCCACCGCTCTCGCCGCCGAAGGCTGCTGCGTCACGATCTGCGCCAGGGGCGAGTCGAGGCTTCGGGAGGCCGCCGCAGAGGTCGAAGCGGCAGCCGTCCCGGCCGGCAAGGACCGCGTGCTGGCGGTGGCCGCCGACGTCTCAACGGCAGCAGGGGTTGAGGAAATCGTCGGCCGCACGGTGGAGGCCTTTGGCGGGCTCGACGTCCTCGTCAACAACGTTGGTCTGGCCAGGGGGGCGACAATCGTCGACACGACCGACGCCGAGTGGTCCGAAGCGATCGATCAGACGCTGTTCCCGGCGATTCGGGCCTCCCGGCTGGCCGTGCCGCACATGCGGCGCCGGGGCGGCGGGTCCATCGTGATGATCGCGTCGATTTGGGGACGGGAGTCGGGCGGCCGGATGACGTATAACGCCGTGAAGGCCGCCGAGATCAGCCTGGCGAAGTCGCTCGCCCAGCAACTGGCGCGCGACAACATCCGTGTCAACAGCGTGGCGCCGGGCTCGATTCTGTTTCCTGGAGGATCCTGGCATCGCCGCCGGCAGGAGGATCCGGCCGGCATCGCGGACTTCGTAGCCAGGGAACTGCCGTTTGGGCGGTTCGGACGCCCCGAGGAAGTGGGCGCCGTCGTCGCATTTCTGTCGTCGCCGCGCGCGAGCTGGATCAGCGGGGCATGTGTGCCCGTTGACGGCTGCCAGTCACGCTCCCTGATCTGATTTGGGGGTTGCCCTCGTGGGCCATGCGGCCCTGCATTCTCGATCGGCCGCTGCTGCTCGCGACCTGGCGGGGAACGGCTGGGCGGGAGATTCGAATTCGAACGACGAAACCTTCCGGGTTTTCCTGCTCACTGTGATCGGCTTCACCGGTTGTGTCCGAGTGAAGGAAGAAACCTCTGCGCCGCGCCCGCGGCTCGCCTTCGTCCATCTCCAAACCTCCTCGTGTGTTTATCGGACGTTGGGTGAAAGAGTAACAGTACTCCGCCGTCGCGTAAAGAAAAAATCAGCGTGGTGCGAGAAAAATGTTCGTCCGCGGCCCGTTGCGCGGCGCTCCACGACACGCGGCGTCAGCCGCTCCGCGATCGGAAGGCGAGGTAGTAGACGGGAACGCCAGCGAGAATGATCGCGAAGGTCACGCCGGTCGACACCGGCTCGGTGACGAGCGCGTTACCGACGAACCACACGACCGCGGCGATGAACACCGCCGGCACGATCGGAAAGCCGATCGGCCGGTAGTCGCGCGCCAAATCGGGCCGGCGGCCCGGCAGCCGGAAGATCGCGGCCACGCCGGCCGCGTAGAAGGGCCAGATGGCGATCACGAACGTGTTCGTCAGTTCCTCGAAGCTGCGGCTCAGGACGAGTGCCATCCCGAGCACCGCTGTGAGCATGATGGCGACGTGCGGCGTCTTGTACCGCGGATGAACGGCGGCGATCGGCCTGAACAACAGGCCGTCGCCGGCCATGGCAAAGAACACTCGCGGCGAGGCCAGCGTGCTCCCGTTGAGAGCGCCGAAGGTCGAAATCGCGATGCAGACCGAAACAAACACGGCTCCAGCCGGGCCAATGAGCGTCCGCATGGTATCGGCGGCGACCAGCGGTGACCGCCCGGCGGCGTCGATGGGAATGACGTAGAGGTAGGCGACGTTGACCAGCAGGTAGATCGCGACGATGGCAGACGTGCCGGCGATGATCGCCCGCGGCAGGTTCCGCCGCGGGTTTTTCACTTCGCCGGCCGCGAACGACAGGTCGCCGAAGCCGTCGTACGCCCAGAGCACGCCGACGAGGCCGAGACCCAGGCTGCCAGCCGTCACCGGCGCCGCGGCGGCCGTTGTCAGGTGTGAAAGGCTGGCGCCATGGCTCGCCCCGAGGATGAGCGCCGAACCGGCGATGATGGCGAGGGCCGCAAACTTGGCCGCGGTCGACGCACCCACAACGGCGGCGCCGAGGCCGATGCCGCGGATATTGACAGCCGCGGCGAAGGCAATGGCGGCCGCCGCCAGCGTTCGCGACTCGAGGAGGTGGGCCGCCGGATCGATGCCGGCGCTTCGCAGTGAGTAGTCGCCGAAGGCGACGGCGATGCCACCCAGCGCCGACGCTCGGATGAGGACGAGCTCGGACCAGCCGAAGAGAAACGCCGCCGGGCGGCCCCAGCCTTCTCTCAGGTAGACGTAGAACCCGCCGGTTTCCGGAAGGGCGGCGGCGAGTCCCGCCACCGAAAGGGCGCCGCACAGGGTAATGACACCGCCGGCCACCCAGAGACCCATCACGAGCAGCGGGTCGGGCACGCGCGCGGCAATGCCGGCCGGGGATCTGAAAATGCCCGATCCGATCGTGATGCCGACGACGATGGCGGTGGCGCTCCAGAAGCCGAGCGTCCGCGGCAGCTCGGAAGGCCGATCCATTGGTGCAGCTTACAGCTGAACCTCGCGACTGCCCCGAACCTCGCGAAAACACTGAACCTCGAGTTTTTCTGTCCCGGTTCATTTTCGCCTCTTGATCGCCCCTTGGCCGCCTGGTACTATCGCTCGCCATGCCGGACCTGATGCCCCTGACGCCCCACGAATTCCTGTCGCGTTCGGGGCGCGAGGGAGCGTTGCAGGCCGCGCTCGAGCGGCTCGCGCCTGGCGAGCTACCGGATCGGATCGACACGCCCGATCGGCACGTCACGGCCGTGCGCCGCTTGCCGGCCGTTGCCGCCCGGTACGCCCCGTTTCCCGACGCCCTCGACGCTCGTTTGCGGCAGGCCCTCGAGTCGCGTGGCATTTCCCAGCTGTACACCCACCAGGCGGAGGTCATCGACCACGCGATCGCCGGACGTCACGTCGTGGCGATCACGCCGACGGCGTCTGGCAAGACGCTCGGGTACAACGCGCCCGTGCTCAACGCGATCCTGAGCGATCCATCGAGCCGCGCGCTGTATCTGTTTCCGACCAAGGCGCTGGCCCAGGACCAGCTCGCCGAGCTGCAGGCGATGTGCGAAACGCTCGCAACGCGGGCGGGGCAGGAGATCGGCGTCTTCACCTACGACGGCGACACGCCGCAGGACGCGCGGCGGACGATTCGCGCGCGCGCGCATCTGGTGCTGAGCAATCCCGACATGCTGCATTCGGGCATCCTGCCGCACCATCCGCGGTGGGCGAAGCTGTTCGAGAACCTTCGGTACGTCGTGATCGACGAGCTGCACGCCTATCGGGGGGTGTTCGGCAGCCACCTGTGCAACGTGCTGCGCCGGCTTCGACGCATCTGCCGGCACTATGGATCGAATCCAGTCTTTCTCTGCTCGTCGGCCACGATCGCGAATCCGCGCGAGCTGGCCGAACGGCTGACCGAGCAGTCCTTCGAGCTCGTGGCCGAGAGCGGCGCGCCGCGGGGCGAGAAATTCTTTGTCTTCGTCAACCCGCCTGTCGTGAACCATCAACTCGGCATCAGGCGGTCGTACCTCGGCGAGACGCGGCGCATCGCATCGGAGTTTCTCAGGAGGAACCTGCAGTTGATCGTGTTCGCCCAGAGCCGGCTCGCCACGGAAATCCTGACCACGTATTTGAAGGACGACTTCGAGGGCGTGCCCGGTACGCCTGAGCGGATTCGCGGCTATCGCGGCGGATACCTGCCGAACCGCCGGCGCGAAATCGAGAAGGGCCTGCGGGAGGGCGCCGTGCGCGGGGTCGTGTCCACCAACGCGCTCGAGCTCGGCATCGACATCGGCGCGCTGGACGTCAGCGTGATGGCGGGTTATCCGGGGACGGTTGCCGCGACGTGGCAGCGCGCGGGCCGCGCGGGCCGCCGCAGCCGGATGTCGGCGGCCGTGATGGTGGCGTCGAGCGCGCCGCTCGATCAGTTCATCGTACGCCACCCGTCGTATTTCTTCGACCGATCGCCCGAGCGCGCGCTCATCGATCCAGACAACCTCCACATCCTGGTCGATCACATCAAGTGCGCGACGTTCGAGCTGCCGTTCACCAGCACCGAGCCATTCGGCCGTCACGATGTGCAGGAGGTCCTCGCGGTCCTGGCCGAGCAGGGCCTCGTGCACCGCAGCACCGGGAGTAGGGGGGGTGATGACCAATGGACGTGGACGAGCGAGTCGTATCCAGCCGACGCCGTGAGCCTGCGTTCTGTCTCGTCGGACAACTTCGTGGTGGTCGACACGACCGGCGAACCCCGCGTGATCGGCGAGACCGATTTTACGAGCGGGCCCGCGACACTGCATCCCAAGGCGATCTACATGGTCGAGGGCCGGCTGTTTCAGGTGGAGAAACTCGATTTCGAGGGGCGCAAGGCCTACGTGCGCGAGATCGACTGCGACTACTACACCGACGCCATCACCTACTCGCGCGTCACGGTGCTCGACACCTTCGAGAGCGAGCAGGTCCAGGCTCCACGGGCCCACGGAGAAGTCCACGTGGTCTCGCGCGTGGTCGGCTTCAAGAAAATCAAGTTCTATACGAACGAAAACGTCGGGTCGGGTGAGCTCGACCTGCCCGAGCAGGAGATGCACACAACGGCGTATTGGCTGACGATACCGGCTCCCGTGATGGCGCTCCTTCCGTACGCGTCCGACGATCGCCGCGACGGTGTCGTGGGCCTGGCGTACGCCATGCGCCAGATTGCGCAGCTGTTGCTCATGTGCGACGGTCACGACATCGGCATTTCGATCGATCAGGGGACGGGAGTCGGCACGCCGGGATCATCGGACCCGACTCCCGTCCCCGTGTCCCCCAGGCTGTTCATCTACGACAACTACCCGGGTGGGATCGGTTTCAGCCAGCCGCTCTACCGCATGCATCTCGAGCTGCTGGAAGGCACACGGCGCCTGATTTCGGACTGCGAGTGCGAGAACGGGTGTCCGGGTTGCGTGGGGCCGATCGGGAATACCGGTCCGCTGGCGAAGTCTGCCGCTCTGCGGATTCTCGGCCTTTTATTGAACGCCGATGGCACAACGGACGCCGAGCGCCCAAAGGCCGTGGAGCGCCTCGACGGTGCCGAGAGCGCCAGGGACGTGGAGGTCGCAGGAAGGGGAGAGGTCCAGCCCTTCTAACATGGAGACGTCCAAGCTCGCCGATCGGCTCCGCGGCATCGTCCAACAGTCCGGGCGTCGCGCGCCGGCCGTGGACGTCGGCCCAACGGCTCCTGTTCCCGACGCCGCGCGGGTGGTTGAGTCCGTGCTTGGCGGCGAGTGGCGTGACGAAGGCGGCCACCGTCGGTTCGTCGTGGAGCGCCGGATCGATCCCGACGAACGCCATGGCAGCGTGCGGGTCGGCGACCTCGCCGAGTGCTGCGCGCGCCATGCCGCGCAGGCGTCGATGTTGACCGCTGGCGCACCAGCTCGGCTGCCGTTCATGTTCTTCGATCTCGAAACGACGGGCTTGAGCGGCGGTGCGGGGACCTACGCGTTTCTGGTGGGTTTCGGCAGTTTCGATGCGAGCGGCGCGTTCGTGACACGCCAGTTCGTGATGACCGCCCCGAGCGACGAGCGGCCGCTGCTCGAGGCCGTGTCGCGCGATGTGGCCGGCGCCGGCGCGCTCGTGAGCTTCAACGGAAGATCGTTTGACGCGCCCGTACTCGAGACGCGGTATCTGTTCCATCGTCTCGAGTGGCCGGGCTCGCGCGTGCCGCATCTCGACGCGCTCTATCCGGCGCGGCGCTTCTGGAGCGGCGACGAGGGGACGAGCTGTTCGCTCGTGACGCTGGAACGCCAGATACTCGGCGTCGGCCGCGCCGGCGACGTACCGGGCTTCGAGATCCCGGCGAGGTACTTTCAGTTCGTGCGATCGGGCGACGCCCGACCGCTGGCCGCCGTGCTGGAGCACAACCGGCTGGATCTGCTGTCGCTGGCGGGGTTGACGGCGCGACTGCTGCAGCTGCTCGCGGACGGCCCTCGGTCGGCGTGTGACGCGCGCGAAGCGTTGGCGCTCGGGCGCATCTACGCGCGCTCTGGCCTGGACGGCCGGGCTCGCGAAAGCTTCACATGCGTGCTCGTGATGGACGCGTCGGCGCGAATGCGAAGCGAGAGCCTTCGGTCTCTCGCGTGCGAGGCGCGCCGCTCGCGCCGGTTTGACGAGGCAGCCGCGTATTGGCGCGAGGTTCTCGACACGCCGGGCTGTGCGCCGCATGTCAGCCGGGAAGCCAACGAGGCGCTCGCCATTCATCACGAGCACCGCGCGCGCGATCTCGCCGCGGCGAAGACGTTTGCGTTGAGAAGCCTGGAGACCTGCTCCCGGCCGGTGTGGAACGAGGCCGTGCGGCACCGTCTGGCCAGGCTGCAGCGCAAGATGGAGCGCCGCGAAGGGCCTGGCCTGCTGGCGTACCAGGACTAGTGGGCCACTAGGCGCGCGCGCCGGCCTTGGTCGACTTCTTGGCCAGCGCGGCCTTCTTTCGGCTTTCCGAGGTCTGCGCGCCGAATTTCTTCGTAAACCGCTCGACGCGGCCTTCCGTGTCGATCAGCTTCTGCCGTCCCGTGAAGAACGGGTGGCAGTTCGAGCAGATTTCCAGGTGCAGCTGGGGCTTGGTCGATCGCGTCTTCCAGGCCGCCCCGCACGCGCACCGCACGTCGACATCGTGATACTTCGGATGGAGTCCCTGCTTCACGGCTTGCTCCTCTTCTCTCAGGGGAAAACCCCATTATATCAGGGCAGGCAGGGCAGGCCCTTCGACTCGCTGACGCTCGCTCAGGGCAGGTAGAGTAGGCTGGTTCTGAGTCCCTCTTGCCGGCCCTGACCGGACCCCGAGTCCGGTACTCTCTCTTTGCCCTCTGGCTCCTGGTGGCCGCCGGAGCCCTGTACCTGTACTTCTTCAAGCGCGAGCTCGTCCAGGGCGAGCTCCAGGACGCGTTGTCCGTGTCGTTCTGGGCGGCGGCCATCACCTACGTGTTGATCGGGTCGTTGCGAGCCTTCACCCTCGTGCCGGCGACCTTCCCGCTCCTGGCGGCCATGCCGTTCTTCGAACCGAGGGTGCTCCTGGCGCTGACCTTACCCTGCATCGCCATTTCGTCCTCGATCTGCTACTGGTTTGCCGAAGCCATCCACATGGATGAAGTGTTCGAGCGCAAGTATCCCACCCAGATTCGCAAGTTGAAGAACGCTCTTCAGCACTACCAGTTGCCGATCATCATCGGCTGGAGCTTTTTTCTCTTCCTGCCAACCGACTTGATCTGTTATGTGTGCGGCTCGCTGAAGATCAACTTCAAGAAATTCCTGTTCGGCGTCGTGGTCGGCGAGGGGACCGTCTACGCGATCTACATCTTCGCGGGCGATTCCGGGCTGCGCTTTCTGAACCTGAAACCTTAGCAGCCCGTGGAAAATGCTACCCTTCGGTCGGCATGAACTGTTCGAGCTGCGCGGCGGCCATGGAGAGTCTGGCTCTGCCAGGGCACGCTGGCGCCACCGTGGACGTCGACGTCTGCCGCGGGTGCCACGCGTTCTGGTTCGATCCGCGTGAGAGCCTGCAGCTCGCGCCGGGATCGACGCTGCGGCTGTTCTCGCTCATTGGTGAAACGCCGAAGGCGGGCCGGACGCCACTCTCCACGCGCCTTCGCTGTCCGCGGTGCCGGGCCCGACTGGTCCTGACCAACGATCTGCAGCGCAGCACCTCGTTCCGGTATTGGCGCTGTCCGAGCGGCCACGGGCGGTTCATCACCTTTTTCGATTTTCTGCGCGAGAAGAACTTCGTTCGCCCGTTGTCGCCGAAGCAGATCGAGGAGCTCCGGCGAAACATCCAATCCGTCAACTGCTCGAATTGCGGCGCGCCGATCGACGTGTCGAAGGAATCGACGTGCGCACACTGCGGCACGCCACTCTCGATGCTCGACATGAAACAGGCCGAGACCGTCGTCGCCGAGCTGAAGCGCGCGGCCGAGCCGCGGCCGATCGACCCGGCCTTGCCGCTCGAGCTCGCGCGGGCCAGGCGCGACGTGGAGGCGTCGTTTGCCGCCGAGACCGACTGGTGGAGAGAGGCGGGGTCCACGGGCATCGTCGAAGCCGGGTTCAGCGCGCTCATGGGCTGGCTGAACAAGTCCAGGCGCTAAGGGCCCGTCCGAGAATAACTGCGCCACTCTGGCCGCCGATGCATCCCGCCTGGCTGCGTTGCTCGTCGCTTACATACGCCCGGTATGCGCGCTCCTCGCGCCTTGCCATACGGGCGCCTCGACGCCCAGAGATGGCGCACTTATTCTCGGACGGGCCCTAACGCGGAAGGCAATCAGGTTTCAGTCGAGGGCTCATCGGTGCCAGTCGCCGCTGGCTGCAAACCGCATGTTATCCGGCCCGTATGTCCAGGGCAGGGCCCGCGAAGCCGAGATCCTCTGCCGACGGCGCTTCGACGAGGTAGAACGCGCACGACCGACGCTCCGTCTCGGCAAGGACGTGGCGTAGCTCCTCGAGTTCCTGGCGGACCGCTTCCGAGAGCAGGCCGCGGCCCTCTCGGCCGCAGTCGAGAAGGGCGCTGACCGCTTCGACACACCGAGCGGGCTGGAACCATATGCGATCCGAGGAAAAACAAAGTAAATTGAAGCAGGCGCCGGCCCGTCAACCGTTGGACGCAGCTACACTGCCCACGCCCAGTAGTGCTTCTCCACCGGCCTGAATGAACACTGCCCGCGCTTCCTGGTGACGATACTCTGCCTTCCGCACAATCTCCAGGAAGTCCCTTCGATGGCGCAGCGGGTCGAGCCACGGGTTTCGTGTGAACGTGTCGTAGGGGAAGTACCCGCGGTCGACGACGTCCGCGAAGATCTCCGTGGCCCGATCCTCTCCGCCGAAGTGGGCCAGCCCGAGCGCCAGGAAGAAAAGGCCTTCTGGGTCGCGCAGGCCCCCCGCGATCACCGCCTCCGTGGCAGACTGCAAAGCCTCAATGTTCCCCGTACCCTCGAGCATGGCAACTCGCTCGTCGAACAGCTTGGCGACCGTCGTCATGTTGCCGATGTGGAGTGTCTCGGCGTCCTTGCGGCACTGCCGGATCGCGTTTGGGTGTCCGGCGATCGCGAGCGCGATTCCACCGATAGCCGCATATCCTCCAGCTTCGGCTGCAGCGCGCAGGAAGTCACCCGCCATGAACAACGTGGTTTGCACGCTCGTCCGCACGTTCGGATCCAGGCGTCGGGCCCGTCCGTGCGCGGTAAGCGATGCCTGGAGCAGACCGCAGTACCGGCACACGTGCACCAGCGCGGCGAACAGCTCGGGGTCGCTGCTGCGTGATGATGCGCGTCGGATGAGTCGCACCATCGCGTCTTGCGCCCGACCGTAGTCGACTTCGATCTGGGCATACACCCGTTCGGCCATGGAGAGGTCCGGATTCAGTTCGAGCGCGCGATTGAGTGCGGACTCGGCGCGGCCAAGCGTGTCCTGCTCGCCGCGGAACTTTCCGGTGACCCGATACAGGTGGCCAAGGTGCGCCCACGCCGGTGCGTACTGCGGATCGGCCTGCACCGACTGCAAATACATATCGCGCGCAACATCCAACGACGCCGGATCCTGGCTCAATTGGTTCGCGCGGAGATAGAACTCGTACGCCTTGGCGCTGGCGGGTACGTCATGGCCGAGCGCGCGCCGCTCCCGTCCCGACAACGGCAGCGCCAGCGATTCGACGATGCGTCGCGAGAGATCGTCCTGGAGCCGAAAGAGGTCGCCGACCGGAACCTGCGAGGTGTCCGACCAGATGAGGCCGCCTTCCGGAGCCTCGACGAGCTGCACGCTGACGCGGAGCTGCTCGCCAACGCGTAACAGCGTGCCTGTCAGCAGGACATCCACGTTGAGCTCGCTCGCGATTGCCGTCAGATCCGGCACGGCCGCCGCGAAGCGCGTCGCGGCCAGCGTGGAACGCACGACGAGCGACTCGAGCGATGAGAGCGAGTTCGTGATGGCGTCCGCAAGGCTGAAGCCCAGGAAATCGATCTCGGCATCTGGACGC
>Ga0156018_1142_pt1 | contig 21880 bp, 13 predicted proteins | sample RifCSPlowO2_02_FD_107672 | JGI IMG/M metagenome (GOLD analysis project Ga0156018, IMG submission 107672) | Acidobacteria bacterium RIFCSPLOWO2_02_FULL_65_29 | reverse complement strand
GATACGCGAGCGGCGCGGTGCTGTCGGCGTCCGCCCGAATGGCGGTCTTGAGCGTGCGCTCCGCCTTGGCATATTCCCTCGCCTGGACGAGCGCCACGCCTTCGTCGAACGCGCTCTGGGCCTCAGGCGCGACGCGGGCGCGGAACGTCTGGAGCGTCTCGAGCCCGAGGGCCTCCTCCGGCCGAAAGGCGCGCGAGAACAGCTCTTTGCCGACGGGCAGATAGACTTCGGCCGGCGCCGCAGTGGGCGCGCCGGCGGGTTCAGCCAATGTCATCAGGACGGGCGGCGCCGCGATCTCGAAATCACGTGTGAGCGTCCGAACGGCCCGTGTGTCGGTCGAGAGCACGGCGCGCAAAGCGTATCGGCCAGGCGGCAGCTGGCGCACCAGCATCACCTTCGAAAAGATGACGCGGTCCGGCCCCGCGGACTGTCCACGCACCTCCTCGCTCAGAAGGGCCGGCGACTTCGGGTCGGCCGCGATTTCGTACGTCGCCTTCACGGTGGCGGCGGCGACGCCGTACGCCTCGAGATAGCCCTGGACGCTGCCGAAGGCGATCGTGTGTCCGATCGTGGGCCGCAGCTGGTCGCGTACCTCGACGGGGCCGCCCACCATCAATTCGCTCAGCCGGACAGGAGGGGCGTCGACCAGCCAGGCGTGCACCGAATGTTCGACGGTCCCAACGCGTTCCCCGTCCGCCACGGCGAGCTTCAGCGTGTACTCGCCCGGCGGCAGGCTCGAGCTGACGTCGTACTGAAGCGGCGAGGGCACGCCGTTCATCACCGGCGGCAACCGCACGTCGCCACCAAGGCTTTCGACCATTCGTCCCTGCGAATCGATGATGGTGTACCCGAACGTCACGACCTTCGACGCCGAGTAGTCGGAGCCGACGGCGGCATGCACGAGCAGCTGAACCTTCGCGGGATCTGGGCCGCGAAGGGCGAAGGTCGCCACTTGCAGCGGCAACGCCGAGGTCATCATCGGCGAGACGAGAGCGCTCGCCACGGCCTCGCGTGGGCTGCGCGGGTGGTCGAGATCGCCAGCCGTCATGACCTGCCGCCGCGACCGCACGCTCGTGCCCGCGCGTTTCGCCGACACGCGGATCGGATGGGGCTTGCCGTCCTTGTCGGCTGCGCCCGATTCGACGCCGAGCAGGTAGTAGCCCGACAGCTCCGACTCGATTCGGGCGAACGCGCTGTCGGCCGACACCGTGATGTTGAACAAGGATCCGCGAGACGCGTTGGCCAGCGTCTCCACACCGACGCTCGTTTCGCGCCGGTCGTCGAACCGCGTGATCGTGGCGCTCTTCTGGGCGATGTCCGAGAACATCGTCTCCTCGAGTTTGAGCGCGTAGATGCTCGTGCGCGCGGTGGCAGCGAACGCGCCCAGATTCTGGACGTCGATCAGGCGGTCGCCGATAATGAATCCTTCGGTCACCAGGACGAGGGTCTTCGGCGCGTCAATCGATCGGACGGCATCGATGAGCGCGCGGAGCGACGAGATCGTCATGTCGCCATCCGACGTGCCCTGCACAGCCACCGTGTGCGCTTCGTTTTCGACGACCGATTCGCACAGCTGGCGGCGCGGGCCCGGCGGCTCGCCTTCGCATTCGCGGTTGAAGACGCGCTCGAGCACACCCGCTTCGTTGCGGTCGATCGCGAGCGCCTCGGAGAGCGTCACGGTGTAGCGACTCGCGCCGCTCGTCGTGAGCCTCAGGCCTACCATCCTCGCGATCGCTTCCTGCAGGCGCCGGCGATCGGCGGTAAACGGCGTCGACGGCGGGCCGCCAGGTCCGAGGCCGATCACGGCGACGCGGTCGGACGCCTGCAGATGATCGATGAACCCGTTGACGGCGCCCCTGATGGCGACAGCGCCGCCGAATCGGATGTTCGGCTGATCGATGACGAGCATGATCAGCCGGCCCCCCGTCGAATGTTCGTTGGTCGAATAGCCGGACGGAAGCGGCGGCGCATCAGGTCGGGCCGGCGTCACGAGCGAAATCCATTCGGCGCTCACGACGCGCCGCGCCCGGCCGTCGATCTGGACGACGAAGTCCTCGGGCCCCAGATCGGCCACCGGGCGGCCCTGAGCGTCCACGACACCCACGTCGACCGAGGTGAGCTCGACGCCCGCCTTGAAGACAGGCGTCTGAGTCGGCGCCTGGGCGGCGAGCGTCGATGCCGCCAGCAGCCATAGCAGGGATCCTCTCACCGGCGGCGGCCTTCCAGATAGTCCATCCACTGTTTCACGAGGGGAAGCTGCGGGCCTTTCGCCCGCTCGTACCTCGCGGCATACCCACGCGCCGCCTTCACGTCCTCGGCGCGAGTCTGGGCCGCGACGCCCGTGAGATGCAGGTGATAGATCCACTCGAGGCACATGTAGGTGGCGTCGATGTCGTCGGGATCTGCCGACAAATGACGCTGCAGCGTGCGAACGGCCTCACGGCCCTGGCCGAAGGTCGCATACATGATGGCAAGAGGCTTGGAGAATCGACGGTCGGAGGGCCATTTCGCGACGGCCTCCTCCAGAATCATCCGCGCCTGGCCGAGATCGTGGATGCGCATCAGCGTGTCGCCGAGCCACTGGTAGATTTCTGGAAAATCGCTGCCGTCGATGAGCGCCGTCTGCCAGGCGCTCGCGGCTTCGAGATCGTGACCGGAGGCGGCAAACGTCGCGGCCAGGTACGCCAGCACCGCCGTGCTCTCGGCGTCGCCCTGCGCGAGCAATTTCAACGTGGTCTCCGCCTTCAGAAAGTCGCCGGCCGCGAGCGACGCCACGCCGGCGTCGAACGTGCTCCTCGACTCGGGCGCGATCCGGTCGCGAAACGCGCGCAGCGTCTCGGGCCGTCCGGCCTCGTCGAGCCGGAACGCGCGCGCCAACTGCGTGTCCAGCACGGGAAGGTACACCTCCGACGCCGCCAACACGCCCGATCCGGACGCGTCGGCCGACGTCATCAGGACGCGCGGCGCGGCCACTTCGAAACCGCGCGTCAGCGTCTTCGGTGGCCCTTCCTCCGACGACACGATCGCGCGCAGCACATAGCGGCCTGGCGGCAGCTGGCGGACCAGCACCACGTTCGAAAAAATCGTCCGCTCGGGCCCGGCCGGCCGGCCCACGACGTCGGTGCTGAGCACGGCGGGCGATTGCTCGTCTGGTGCGATCTCGTACCGCGCTTTCAGCGCGTTCGAACCGAGGCCGTACGCCTCGAGATAGCCGTGCACGCTGCCAAACGCCACCGTGTGACCAATCGTCGGTTGATCCATCTGGCGGAGAACGGCGATCGGGCCGCCTACCATCAACTCGCTCAGCCGGACCGGCGGCGCCTCGATGAGGGTCGCATGGATTGAATGCTCGATCGTGCCGACCAGCTCGCCCTCGGCCACCGCCAGCTTGAGCGTGTAGTCTCCAGGCGGAATGCTCGCGCCGATCGTGTACTGAAGGGCGGACGGCACCCCCGCCATCACCGGCGGCAGCCGCGCATCGCCGCCCAGGCTGTCGATGATTCTTCCATCTGCGTCGGTGATCACGTATCCGAACGACACCGGCCTCGACGAAGAGTAGTCGGCGCCAATGGCGGCGTGAATGAGGAGCTGAATCTTCGACGGGTCGGGACCCCGCAGCGAGAACGTCGCCACCTGCAGGGGCAGCGCCGACACGACGAGCGGCGAAGCCAGCGCGGCCAACGCGGCCTGGCGTGGAGTCGGTGGCGCACCGGAGCCCGGAGGCGGCGTCAGCCGCCGGCGCGACCTCACGCTTGCGCCTGGCCGATTGACCGAGACCTTGAGGGGATGGCCCTTGCCGTCTCGGTCGGCGACGCCGGATTCCAGGCCGAGCAGGTAATAGCCCGACAGCTCCGCCTCGATCCGATCGAAGGCCGCCTCGGCGCCGACGCTGATATTGAACAACGTACCGCGCGCCGCGGCCGTGACGATCTCGATGCCTTCTGCCCGCGCGCGCCGGTCCTCGAACGGGGCGGGCGGCGCGCCTCTCTCGGAGATGTCGAAGTTCTGATCGTCGAGCTTGAGCGCGTAGATGCTCGTGCGCGCCTCGACCGCCAGGGTTCCGAGCTCGACCATCGACGGCTGCTGGTCGTCGGTCAGGAACCCTTCAGTCACGATCACCATCGTTTTCGGCAGGTCGATCGTCTTGAGCGCCGTGAGCAGCGCGCGGAGCTGGCCCAGCGTCATGTCGCTTTCGGCCATGCCGACCTGGGCGATCGACAGCGCCTCGCCTTCGATGCGGATCCGGCAGATCTCCTGCTCCATCGTGAACGAGCCATTCGTCGCGGGCTCGCCGCACTCGCGCCTGAACACCCGTTCGGCAATCAGGCCGTCGCTGTTTCTGATCGCCAGCGCCTCGGAAATCGCGATGGTGACGCCGGACAGCGAGTCCGTCATCCGCTGTCCTGGCATCCGCAGGATGGCCTGCTTCACCTTCTCGCGATCCGCGGTGAAGGGCGTCGAAGACGAGCCGGGACCGATGCCGACAGCGGCGATGCGGTCCGACTTCTGCAGGCGATCGATGAACCCGTTGACCGCCCTTCGGACGCCGGCCGCGCCGCCAAACCGGATGTTGGGCTGATCGATCACGATCAGGATCAGACGGCCGCCCGTGGCGTTCTCGTTACTCGAGTATCCGGGCGGAGGCGGCGGCGCTTCGGGCTTCGCGGGCGTCACGAGCGACACCCACTCGGCCGTCAGCACCCGGCGCGGGGCGCCATCGACTTGCACGGTGAAATCAGACGCCGAGAGACCCAGAATCGGTTTCCCATCACGATCGACCACGCCGACGTCGACCGAGGTGACTTCGACGGAAGACCGGAAGACCGGCGTCTGCGGCGGCTGCTGCGCGGCAAGCGTGGCGGCTGCGAACATCCAAAGGCCGCCACGAAGACACCAGGGCGTCAATCGCTGGTACGAGACGGTCGTCGTGTTCTCGTGTCTTCGCGGTGTCATCTATTTCTGCGGAACGGCGCGGTATCCGTTGCGCGCGCGGACGTTGGCGTACCCGTCGACCTCGACCCTGATCTCGCGCCACTTGTCATCGCGGCGCGTGTTGGTCGACTGGTACCCGACCAAGTACTGGTTCGACAGCTCGTCAAGCAGCTCTTCGAACGCGCCCTGCAGCTCGTCGACGCTATCGGTGAAGAACGCCCGCCCGCCGGTCGGCGCGGTCAGCTGGGCCATGATTCTCTTGAGGTACTCCTGGCTCACGCCACGGCCCTGCCCGATCATGTACAAGGTCACGTCGCTCGTCTGGAGCCGCCGCTCGACGTCGCCCAGCGCGACGTGGCTGCCTTGATCCTCGCCGTCGGAAAACACGACAACCGACTTGCGGCCGATCTGGCGCCCGAGCAAGTTGGTCCCCCGCAGAATCACGTCGTAGAGCGCCGTCGCGCCCCACGGCGCCAGCCGATCCACGGCGCGTACGCGGTCGGCGGGGTTGGTCGTTTTCTGCGTGAGCAGAAAAACCGCGTCGTTGAAGCCGAGCAGCGTCACCTCGTGCCGCGGAGGCACCGCGCCCAGAAATTCCTTGACCGCGCGCTTCAGCTTCGCCATCGACGGCGTCATGCTGCCGCTGATGTCAACGGCCGTGATGAGCTCGAGCGGCACGTTCTCGGACGTGAAGTGGCTGATCGTCTGGACTTTTCCGTCCTCGTACAGCTTGAACGCCGATCGAGGAATGCCCCGGGCGAATCGTCCGTTGTCGTCGGTCACCGTGACGGTGACCTGCACGGCATCCACATCGACCTTGTCGTCGTACCGCAGCGGCTTGGTCCGGAGCGCCCTGAACACACGACCGCCGGCCGTGAGCGTGACGGCGAGGCGTATCTGATGCTCGATCACCTCGCCGCCCGCGTCCCATTCGCACTCGAACGGCGGACGTTCGACTTCGCACGTCTGGCGCCCGTTCACGAAGAACGTCACGCGCGCCGCCGCGTCCGCGGGCTCAACGCCCGCGCGAAGCGTGGTCACCCCGATCACGGCTTCGCCGGGTTCGGGCGACAGGATCTCGACCACCGGCGCACGCTCCTGCCCTCGCCCGCCAACGGCGAGCAGAAGGACGACGGTGAACGTCAGCACCCAGCGGCGCATGAGGCCTCGATTCAGCGACGAGTAACGAAGCTCCGCCAAGACACTTCCAAGGCGCACCGACAGAAACGTGCTTCGGGCGTCACAATCATGGCCTGAGAAGATGTCTCGTGGACCAAGTTTCGTCGGGTACGAGCGGGCCGTCAACAGCCGCGGCGGCCGCCACGTAGTCCTCGACGAGCTCGTTCGGGATGGCCTGCGCGGCCCGCGCAAGGGTCCACCAATCGTTGGGATCGGCCGGCGCCACCGCTTCGATGAAGTCGAGGGTGGCGGCGGTCAGCGCGAAGCGGGTCAAGGCGGCGGGTAGCCCAAACTCAGCCAGTGTCGCCGCCACACCCAAATTCACGTCGGGAACGCCCGACGCCATCAACGCCATCTGCGGGCGTCCCGACAGGAGCCGCCAGGTACGGGGCAGCGTCAGGCGCGTGCAGATGCAACCTTCGGACTGCACGGCCGTGGTCCCCCAGGCGTTCACGTTCACACCGTCAAGCCCTCCGCCGAGCACGAGGAGCTCGGCGAGCGAAAACATGGTGGGAATCGACTTCGCGTCTTCGGTGAGCATCCAGCCGATTGCGCGGCGGCGCCAACCGTCCATGCCGACGGCGCCGGCCAGCGATTCGAGCGGCAGTCGGCCGGCCGCGAGCGCAGCAACGCGATCGCGGCCGCGGCTGATGGCCGCGACCACAGCACCGCGATCGGCGTCGCGAAGCATGCGGGCGTTCATGAGCGAGACCGTCACCGCGAACGCGTCGCGTTCGTTCGACGGCAGACGCGGCGCTTCGGCAAAGCGATCGGGGCTGATGCGTTTGAGCGAGAGCGACGCCATGGCGATATCGAGGCCGAGGAGCGATCCGGTCACGTGCCACGGCACGCCGGGCAGAAAATCCTGGCGCGGCAGGGCCCAGAGCGAACGCGACCGCATGCTGGTGTCCTTGCGTCCGAACCCGAAGTCGTGGCGCAGCGCGGCGTTCCGCGCAAGCATCGCGGCGCCGTCGGTTTCGCCGAGATCGGCCGCGTAGGCCAGCGATATCAGCGCATCGGTGAGGATCTCGTCGACCGTTTCGGCGATCGCTGGCGCGAGACGGGCCGCGCGTCTGAGGTCCTTGCCGCGCTCGCTGCGCGCGAGCTCGTCGCCCAATCGCTCGATCCAGTCGCGGGCTGGGCGCGGCTGTTCGACGCCGGGCGCACGCGACTCCGGGGGCGAGTCCAGGCGGCGATCGAACGTGTCTGGGAACGCGGCCAGCTCGCCGGCCAGCCGTCGCACCGTCTCGATCGTCAGACCGTCGGCGGCGAGCGCGCGCGCCATCAGGTCGAGCGCCAGGGCAAGGTCGACCGAGTAGCCTTCCTGTTTTCCGCGAATCGCCAGCAGCCGGCGGCGCTCACCCGCGGCCAGGTCGAGCCGATACTGCTGGCCCTCCCACAGCACGCGCGGCGCCGACGATCCCTCATCGCGACCGGCCAGTCCGGCAATCAGACGGGCTTCGATCGCGCCGACGCCACGCGCGTCGGCGTCCTCGGGCGCGGCGGGCAGATGCGGCAAGAGCTCGCGCCTCAGCCAGGCCGCCATGCCGCCCAGGTACCGCTCGCCGTCGACCGGGACGTTGAAGGCCGACACCACGAGCCGCTCGGCAGCGGCCGGTGTGAGGGCGGCGTTGGCCCTCATCCGCGCCACGAGCGCGACGACGGCCTGGAGCTGCCCGAGCGTTCTGAACTGCCGCTGTGGACTGCCACCCGTCATGCGCTGCGCCTGCCGCGCGATCGAGGCGTACACCGTCGGGGCGGTGATGCCCATGCGCTCGAGCGTCAGCGACAGCATGCGCTGGCTCGGAAACGCCCGAATGGCCACGACCGCAGCGGCCCACGAATTGGCCGGCACGCCCGAGAACACGCGCTGTCCGAAGGCGAACTGATCGAGGCGATCGCCGCGCCAGGACATGTCACTGCCGCTCGTCGTCTCGACGAGCCACGCCGCATCGATCGGTTGATCGGCGCCGGGCGCCTCTGACAACGTCACCGAGTCCACGGCCACGTCATCGCTGGCGTAGGCCGCCGTCCAGAACGCCTGCGACGCGGGCGCCACGAGCGAACCGTCCGGCTCGACACGCAGGCGCAGGAAGAGCATCGATACATCGTGAAGCGGCCTGGAAAATGGCAGCGCGTCCAACCGCCATTCGCGGTAGCCGCGGCTGCAGGCGTCGACGAGCGCCGCGAACCGCCGGAGGCGCAGTTCGGGATCGGCCATCCACGCGCCGAGCACGAAGGCGGCGTTCGGCGGATCGAGCTGCGCGATGGTGTCGTACAGGTACGCGACGCGCGCGCCGCTCATCGAGAAAAGAACGCGCGCGAACGCCTCGGGGCTCCCGACGCTCTGGCCGACGACGGCTTCCCAGAGCGGGACGGCGGAATCGCCGCCGGGTGGCACGATCCGGCCCGCGTGAATGCGCAGGCTGGTGCCGAACGCCGCAAACGCCATCGCCGATCGCTGGTGGATCTCGGTGAGCAGCCCTGTGTGCTGCGCGAGATAGCCCAGCGTCTCATCGTCGAGCCCCGCGAGACCGTAGCACAGCAACGCGGCTCGGCGGTCGGCCATGATGGTCGCGATGAGGTCGTTGGGCTTGATCGTCCGCCTGAAGATGGCACGGCTCCAGAGGTCGGCGGTGAGCGGCACGGGCACGCGCATGGGCCGCTCGGCGGCCGTCAGTTCAGGGTCGACGAGCCCCGGATTGAGGAGCGCAGCCTGCGCCGCGCTCTTACCGAACGGCGGCGTGTACAACAGGCGGGCGAGCTCGGAGACGAACCGCGCGCGATCGCGGGGCGGATCGAGGCCGAGCGTCCGCGCGAGCGCCAACACCTCGGCGGAAACCGTGGCTTCGTCGGAAATCGGCGGCGCGGCGTCGAGCCAGGCCGGAAATGCCGCTACAATCGTGAAACAGAAAACGAGAGCACGCAGCATCGCAGTTAAAAGGGTCACATTACTATAAATGGCTTCGACCCAGTACACCGCCAAAGACATTACGGTTCTGGAAGGGCTCGAGCCGGTTCGAAAGCGCCCCGGCATGTTCATCGGCGGGGTGGGCTCGGTGGGCCTCCACCACCTGATCTGGGAGATCCTCGACAACTCGATCGACGAGGCGATGAACGGCTACGCCTCGAACGTCCGGGTCACGCTCCACGCCGACGGCTCTTCGATCACGATTGAAGACGACGGCCGCGGCATCCCCGTCGACAAGCACCCCACGACGAAGAAGAGCGCGCTCGAAGTGATCTTCACGATGCTGCACGCCGGCGCCAAGTTCGAGCACGGCAGCTACAAGACGGCCGGTGGCCTGCACGGCGTCGGCGCCAGCGTCGTCAACGCGCTGTCGAAGGAGCTGGTGGCGACGGTTCGGCGCGACGGCGCCGAGTGGGAAATGCGGTTCAGGCAAGGGAAACCCGCCAATGCGCTCAAGAAGGTGGGGCCGGCGCGCGGCACCGGAACGGCCGTCTATTTTCATCCCGACGCCGCGATCTTCCCGAAGATCGAGTTCGACGCCGACGTGATCAAGGCCCGGCTCGAGGTCGCCAGCTACCTCCACAAGGGCCTGAAGGTCGTCTTCGAAGACGAGACCGCGAAACAGAAGACCGTCTTCGAGCACGCCGAAGGACTCCCCGACTACTTGAAGGCGATCGTCGCCTTGCGCGGCGCGAAAGCCGTGCACGAGGCGCCGTTCGCGCTGAACAGGGACGAAGGCCTGCGGCTCGATCTGGTGCTGCAGTGGACCGAAGCGACCGACGAGCACCTCCGGTCGTACGTCAACGGGATCCCAACCGGGTCGGGAGGCACGCACGAGAGCGGGCTGCGCGCGGGCGTGGGCAAAGCCGTCCGCAATTTCATCGACACGCACAACCTGTCGCCGAAAGGCGTGACGATCACGGCCGAGGACATCCGCGAGGGGCTGACGGGTGTGCTGAGCGTGTTCGTCCAGGAGCCGCAGTTCCAGGGGCAGACCAAGGATCGCCTGAACAACCCGGAGCTCGTGTCGGCCGTGGACGGCGTCGTGCGGCCTGCGCTCGAGCATTGGCTGAACCACAACCTGAGCGTCGCTGAAGCCATCGTGGCGCGGATCATTCTGGCTTCGCGCGCGCGCGAAGCCAGCCGCGCGGCGCAGGCCGAGGTGTCGCGCAAGAGTGCGACGTCCACGCGGCTGAACCTCCCCGGCAAGCTGAGCGACTGCACCAATCCGACGAGCGACGGCAGCGAGCTCTTCGTCGTCGAGGGCGATTCGGCGGGAGGGTCGGCCAAGCAGGGCCGGGACCGAACGCGCCAGGCGATTCTGCCGCTGCGCGGCAAGGTGCTCAACACCGAGAGCGTGTCGCTCGCCAAAGTGCTCGAGAACAAGGAGCTGTCGGATCTGGTGACGGCGCTCGGCTGCGGTCTCGGCAAGAATTTCGATCTGACGCGTCTGCGCTACGGAAAGGTCATCATCCTCGCCGACGCCGATTCCGACGGCAACCACATCGCAACGCTGCTGCTGACGTTCATCTATCGGCACCTGCCGCAGCTCATGTCGAACGGCAAGGTATTCCTCGCGCAGCCGCCGCTCTACCGGATCGACCTCGGCAAGGACACGTACTGGGCGCTCGACGACGCCCAGCGCGACCTCATCCTCAAGCAACACACCAAGAACGGAGCCCGCCTCACGCCCGAGATCACTCGCTTCAAGGGCCTGGGCGAGATGATGCCGAAGGTACTGTGGGAGACGACGCTCAATCCGCGCACCCGGCGGCTGCTCCGCGTCGACATCGGCGATCAGATCGTCACCGATCGCGTCATCAACGAGCTCATGGGCAAGGACGCATCGGCGCGGTTCCGGTTCATCATGGAGCGGGCCGAAGAAGCCGAGGAGCTCGACGTCTAGTGGGCGTGGACGGCATCGACGCCTCGTCGGTGCTCATCAACCCCCAGCATGCGTTTGCGTTCGGCGCGGCGCTGGCGAGCGGCCTTCTGCTGCTCCAGTACGCGCATCGGCGCAAACACTTCATTCTGTTGTGGGCTGCCGGATGGCTGCTCATGGTCCCGACGGAGCTCCTGAGCGCCCAGCGCTGGGCCAGCCCGATGGTCGAGCGCGGCGCGACCGGCCTCTCCCAACTGCTTCGCCTGGGCACGGCGGTCACGTTTCTCTGGGCCGCGGGCGTCTTCCGGCGCACGGCCTTCACGCTGCCGGGCGGCGTGAAGGCGCCGCTCGTCGCGGCCGCGTGGTTTCTGGTGGCGCCGCTGGTGTTCGGTATCGCCGCCGTCGACACACCTGGGTACGCACTCACGGCGCTGACCTACGCGGGCGCCGGCACCATGTACGCGGCGGTCCTCCTCGAGCGCCGGATGATCGGGGCCGGGCTCATCGCGTTCGTCGTCCTCGGACTGGCCATCTCTCACGTCAGCGCCGCCGTCATGGCCCGTGGCGCGATCGCCGCCGACCAATTTGCATTCGAAACGCTGGTAGTCGATGCGGTGCTCTACACCTTGGGCATGCTCGGCATGCACCTGCTGATCTTCGAGGACATGACCTACGAGCTGCGCCTCACGAACCGGCGTCTCGAGACGACGCGGGAAGAGCTGTTGCAGGCGGCCATCACCGATCCGCTGACGGGCTGCCACAACCGGCGCTTTCTCGAGCAGGTCATGGATCGGGAGCTGCAGCGGCATGCGCGGTTCGGTCTGCCGCTGTCGTTGCTCTTCATCGACATCGATCGGTTCAAGGCGATCAACGACTCGCTCGGACACGAGGCCGGCGATCGCGTCCTGCAGTACGTCGCGCGATTTCTGAAGCGCCACATCCGCGAAGCCGACTTCGTGTTCCGCTACGGGGGCGACGAGTTCCTGGTGCTCATCACCTGCACCGGCGAGGAGGCGCGGCGCAAGGGCGCGCGACTGAAGGTCGCCTTCGACGCGGCGCCCGAGGCGGCCTCCCTGCCGCCGGGCCTGGGTCTGAGCGTGGGCACGATCGAGGTCCCGCCGGACACGACCGACCTGACGCCCCTCATCAAGAGCGCCGACCGACGGATGTACGAGGACAAGAACGCGGGCTAGCTTAGCTACCCGACCATCGCGCGCAGTCCGGTGACGAGCCGGCCGATGCCTTCGGCCACCGTGGCCTTCTGCAGCGCGCCGTACGCGACGCGGAAGTAGCAGCCGTCGGTCATGCCGAACGCCGTGCCCGGAATGACGGCGACCTTGTGCTCGCGAATCAACCGCTCGGCTAACGCCAGCGGATCGGCGTCGACGTTCACCTTCATCAGACAGTAGAACGCCCCGTCGGCGGCCGGCACGGCCGCGATCGGCGCGAGCGCCCCGAGCTCGGTGACGACGATGTCGCGAATCGACGCGAGCTCGCGGACGTGCGGCTCGCAGTACGCTCGCCCCACGTCCAGCGCCGCGAGCGCGGCGACCTGCGACGCAATCGGCGGGCAGATGAGAATCGTGTCCTGGCTCTTGATGATCGCCGGCGCCAGGTGCGCCGGGTACACCATGTACCCGACCCGCCAGCCGGCGAAGCCGTAGGCCTTCGACAGCGAGTACATCGAGATCGTATGGCTGGAGGCGCCGGGAAACGAGCCGGGCGACACGTGGCGCGCCGACCCGTAGGTGAAGTACTCGTACGGCTCGTCGGCGATGTGATAGATCCCACGCGCGCGGCACAGATCGTTCACAGCGCGAAGCGACGCGGCCTGGAGCACGGCGCCGCTCGGATTGTTCGGCGAGACCGTGACGATCGCGCGCGTACGGCTCGTGATCGCGCGCTCGATGGCCCCAAGGTCGAGCTGATACCGCGCATCGCTCGGAACGGAAATGGCCCGGCACCCGGCCATCTCGATGGCCATCTCGTGATTGAAGTAGAACGGAATGGGCAGGATGATCTCGTCGCCCGGCGCGGTGGTCGCCAGCACGGCGTGCATGAACGCCATGTTCGCGCCGGCCGTCACCATGATGCCGCTGCCGCGGCCGACGTCGATGCCGTTCTCCGCCGCCAACTTCTTCGCGATCCGGTCGACCAGTTCGGGCAACCCGTGGCCGTCGTTGTATTGGTGCGTCTCGGGCCGGGCCAGCGCCAGCCGCACGGCGTCGATGGCCTCGGGGGGCGGTCCGTAGTGCACGACGCCCTGGCCGAGCGAGATCGTGCCGGGCGACTGCCGGATGAGATCCCCGATGACCGACACAATCGGGGCCTGAACGGCGTCCATCCGGGTCGCGAAGGTCGAAGGCATGGTTGTCTCGGACATTCGGACTAGCCTATTCTTGCGTATGCACACTCGCGGCGGGCGCCGGTGCCTTTCCGGCAGCTTTTCCGGCCTCCTTTCCGGCCTCCCGGGTCTCCTGGTCGCGGGCGCGCTGGTCGCGTCGGGCGGCAGCATGGCTGCCGGGGCCGCCGGGGCCCTTCAGGCGCCGGACCAGTTTATCGGCTTCAAGGTCGGCTCGGACAACAAGCTGGTCCGCTGGGACCAGATCGTCGAGTACATGAAGCTGGCTGCGGCGGCCTCCGATCGCATCAACCTGCGCGAGCTGGGAAAATCGACGGCCGGCAATCCGTTTCTGGTGCTGGAGATCGGCGCGCCGGAGACGCTCAGGAACCTCGACCGCCACAGGCAGCTCGCCCGCAGACTCTATTTCCAAGGCGGCGCGCCAGGCGCGCGCGAGCGCGACGAGCTCTTCCGCCAGGGCAAGGTCGTGGTGCTCGTCACCTGCAGCGTCCACGCCAACGAGATCGGCGCCACGCAGATGGCGCTCGAGCTGGTGCACCAGCTGGCGTCGGACGATTCGCCGGCGGTGAAGAAGATTCTCGACAACGTCATTTTCCTGCTGGTGCCGAGCGCCAACCCCGACGGCCAGATGGCGATCACCGACTGGTTCAACCGCAATCTCAACACGCCTTTCGCGCCGAGTCCGCTGCCCTCCCTCAGTCACCCGTACGCGGGCCACGATCTCAACCGCGACATGTACATGTTCACGCAGAAGGAAAGCCAGCACCTCGCCGCGCTCGTGTGGCAGGACTGGTTCCCGGCGGTGTGGCTGGATCAGCACCAGATGAACAACAACGGCCCGCGCATGTTCGTCATGCCGGCGGCCGATCCGATCAACCCGAACGTGCATCCGGTGATTTATCGCTGGAACGGGATCCTTGGCCAGTCGCAGGCCGCGGCCCTCGAGGCGGCGGGCAAGGACGGCATCATCTACAACAGCACGTACACCAATTTCTGGCAGGGCGCGCTCGCATGGAACGGGTGGTGGCACAACCAGATAGGGCTGCTCACGGAGGTCGCCAGCGTCCGCATCGCGGCGCCCGTGCAGCAGCTGCGCGCCGCACCCGGCTTCGTGGCCCCTGACGGCGCGCGCAGCTCGTTCGGACTGGGCCAGTTCGACAACGCGCCGCTCGCGCCGCCGACCGATGTCACCCCGCGCACCGAGTATCCACGGCCGTGGATGGGCGGCCGCTGGACCCTTCGCGACATCGTCGACTACGAGCTCATCTCGACGCTGGCGCTCCTCGAGACGGTGGCGGATCGGCGCGAAGCGATCCTCAGGCAAATCTACGAGGTCAACCGCCAGACGGTCGAGGACCCCCGGAAGGGCGAGACCGTGGCGGCGCTGGTGCCGATGGAAGACCAGCAGGATCCGCGCGAGAGCGCCCATCTGGCCGACCGCCTGCAGATGGGCGGCGTCGAGGTGTATCGCAGCGAGTCGGCGTTCGACGCTGAGGGACGCCGCTACGCGGCGGGCACACTCGTGATTCCGATGACGCAGGTGTTCTCGCGCTACGCAAAGGATCTGCTCGAACGGCAGACGTATCCCGATGTGCGCCGGGGCCCCAACGACGTCGCCGAGCCGCCCTACGACGTGACGGCCTGGTCGCTCGGCATGCTGCTGGGCGTTGACGTCGAGTTCGTGAAGGCGCCGCATCCCTCGAGCCTGAAGCTCACTCGGGTCAGCGGCCGTCCGAGAACCGCGTGGCAGGTCGCCGGCAACGGCAGCCGCTTCGTGTTCGAGTACAGGGGACCCGATTCGGCCATCGCCGTCAACCGGCTGCTCGCCACCGGCGCCCGCGTGGCGTTCGAGCACCCGTCGCAGGTCGTGGTCACGGATGTGACGCGCGAACGCATCGAAGCGCTGGCGAGGGAGCTCAGCCTGAACGTCGCGGCGACCGAGCCTCCGCCTCCGACTGCGGCCGATCCGCTCGACGCCTCGTCAATCGTGCTCCGACAGCCACGCGTCGCGTTGTACTCTCCGTGGACCGGCGGCAGCATGGATGAGGGGTGGACGCGGTGGGTGCTCGAGCAGTACGAATTCCCGCTCACGGCGATCCACAACGCCGACATCCGCCGGGGCGGACTCCGGCAGCGCTTCGACGCCATCGTGATCGCCGATCAGAGCCCTCGCGAAATCCTGGACGGTTACAACGCCGAAACCATCCGGCCCGAGTATCGCGGTGGCATCGGCGAAGCCGGCGTGGACAGCCTGGCGCGATTTGTCGCCGACGGCGGCACGTTGGTCACGCTCGGCGGCGCCTCGGACCTCGCGATCGAGCGCCTGCCGGTGCCGGTGCGAAACATCAAGCGCGGGCTGCGTCGCGACCAGCACGACGCGCCGGGAACGATTCTCCGCCTGCAAGTCGACACATCGCTGCCCGAAGGCTATGGCATGGCGCCCGCCAGCTACGGGTTCTACACGAACGGGCCGGTGTTCGCGCCGGTGGACGGTTTCACGTCGCTGAGATCGACCGTCGTCGCGCGATACCCCGCCGTGGACGTCGTCGCGTCTGGCTATTTGAGAGGCGAGGAAATCATGGCCGGCCGAGCCGCGGTCGTCTCCATCGAGATGAACCCGGGCCGCGTCGTGCTCTTCGGCATCCGGCCGCAACACCGTGGCCAGGCGCACGCCACCTTCCCACTGCTCTTCAACGCCCTCTACCTGTCTGCCGCGGAGAACGGCCGCTTCCGATCGACGAATCAATAAAGAAGCTCTCAGATCTCGGCCTCCAGCTTCAGCTCGCGACGAGTCGTGATCACTCTTATTTCGCCTCGGCGATTGTCTGGAGCTGCGCGAAATGATGGATCTGGTGGCCGGGCAGCAAATGAATGATCCAATCGACGGTGATGGAGCCGTACTCGGGGTGCGACATCGCGATCTCGCGATCCGGTTGCGACAGCCCCTCGAAGAGGGCGCCGTTCATTCTTGAAATCGCGGCGAACGCCTCGAGTGCCTCGGCGCCGGTCAGCCGCGACTCGCGATTGACCCAGGCGTCCTGATCGAACCGCTGGGCGGCGTAGTTGGGCGTCGCCAACGCCATGCGCGCGCGGGTGCCCAGCGCCATTTCGGTCTGCGCCAGGTGCAGGAGAATCTGGCGCGCGGTCCACTTGCCGGGCGCGTACGCGCGATCGAACCGATCCTTCGTCCAGCCGCCCGTCACCGAACGGATGCGCTCCACGTTCTGGCGCATGGCCGCGAGCGGCTCGAGATCGCCCAGGTACTGGCTGTAGTTCGTGGTGGGTGGCATATCAGATGTTCATCTGCACGACCGTCTTGGCGCTGCGATGCTTGCGGAGGACCTCGGGCAGGAGCTTCTTGCTCAGATACACCTTTGACTCGGCGTTGTCGGACTGGTGGCGCTCGTACTTGACCACCTCGAACCGCAGGTGGTCGAGCGTGCCCCGCATCTCGTAGAACCTGTTCTTCGTCTTGACGACGACCTCGTCGAAGCCCTGCTCGATCGCCCACAGTTCCTGCTGCTCGGTGAGCGCGCGGAAATGCCCCTGGCCGCGCCAGTCGCGGCGCGTGCCGCCAATCCACGTATAGAGGATGCGCCGGCCATCGAACTGGACGTGGTCGCGAAGCCGCGCGACCAGATCGGCGAGCTTCGTCTCGGTTTCGCCCGCCTTGATCTCGTGCGCGACCTTGAACGACACCGGCACCACCGTGCCGTCGGCGAGCGCCGCGTTGGCCAGCAGGATCAGATGCGCGCGGCCGCGCAGGCGCGTCACGATTTCGGCCGCGGTCTTCTTGCGAGGAAACTCGCCGAAAAATTCTTCGATGTACTGAATCTCGAGCGCTCCCTGCTCGAGCTCGTACTGTGAGATGTGATGTTCCACGGCAGGAACCCATATTGTACACGCGCGGATCTCGTGTCCGGCAGTGATCCTGAGATAGTATTTGCTCCCCGGAGGAGTCGATGCCCGTTGACCGCGCCGTGTCCATTCTCGCCCGCTTCACTGCCGCGCAGACGGCGCTCATCGCGCAGTTTCGCGAGCACGCGCCGGGCAGCGGCGAGCGTCAGACGGCCGCCGACGCCTGGAGCGCGGCGCAGATCGTCTGCCACGTGGCCATGGCCAACGAGTGGGCGGCGAGCGTGCTCGCCGGTTCCACGCTCCTCGCGCAGCCGGTCCCCGCCGGCTTCACCGAACGCTTCAGCCCGATCGACGTCCCGCGGCAGAAGACATTCCCGCTTCCAGCACCTGCCGTGGTCGGCGCCGAGGCCGCGCTCGAACGCCTGCGCGCCAGCGGCCACCGCATGTCGAAAGCCATCGCATCGCTCACACCCGAACGGGGCTCGAGTTACGGTGTCACCCTGCCGTTCGGAACAATCTCGCTGTTCGAGCTGGCGGAGCTCACGACGGCGCACGTCGCTCGGCATACTCAACAGGTGGAAAGAGCACTCGCCGTTCAGTAAGTCGCGAGGTTCAGTAAATTGTGTACCGAACCGCGCGAATGTACCGAACGCTAAGGTCGCTTCTGTTCGATCTTTGCCCAAGCATCGCGCAGCGAAACGGTGCGGTTGAACAGGAGGGCGCCGGGCCTTGAATCGGCGTCGACGCAGAAGTAGCCCAGCCGCTCGAACTGGAAGCGCGCCGGAGGCCGAGCCGTCGCGAGGCTGGGCTCGGCCTGGCAGTCTCGAAGGATGTCGAGCGAGGCGGGGTTGAGATAGTCGAGAAAGGTCTTGCCGCCTGAGGCGCGCTCGGGATCCTCGACCGAGAACAGCCGATCGTAGAGGCGCACGACGACCGGCACGGCATGGACGGCCGACACCCAGTGCAGCGTGGCCTTCACCTTCCGGCCGTCCGGGGAATCGCCTCCGCGCGTCGCAGGATCGTAGGTGCAGCGAAGCTCGACAATCTCGCCTGAGGCGTCCTTGATCACCTCGGTGCACCGAATGAAGTAGGCGCACCGCAGCCGCACTTCGCGCCCGGGCGCCAACCGGAAGAACTTCTTGGGAGGGTCCTCCTTGAAGTCCTCTCGCTCGATGTAGAGCACGCGCGAGAACGGCACTTTCCTTCGTCCAGCCGACTCGTCCTCCGGATTGTTGATCACGTCGACGTCTTCGACCTGGCCCTCGGGGTAGTTCGCGATCACGACCTTGAGCGGGCGCAAGACGGTCATGACACGCGGGGCCCGGCGATTGAGGTCCTCGCGTACGCTGTGCTCGAGCTGCGCGACGTCGATCACGTTTTCCTTCTTCGCGACGCCAATCCGCGCGCAGAAATCCCGGATCGACTCCGGCGTGTACCCCCGGCGCCTGAGTCCACTGATGGTCGGCATCCGGGGATCGTCCCATCCCGACACGTGCTTCTGCTGCACCAGCTGGAGCAGCTTGCGCTTGCTCATCACCGTGTAGCTGAGGTTCAGCCGGGCGAACTCGATCTGCCGCGGCCGATCGCGTTCGAACAGGTGCTCGACCAGCCAGTCGTACAACGGGCGGTGATCCTCGAACTCGAGCGTGCAGATCGAGTGCGTGATCTTTTCGAGCGCGTCGGAAATCGGGTGCGCGTAGTCGTACATCGGATAGATGCACCAGGCGTCGCCCGTACGGTGATGCGACGCGTGGCGAATCCGGTACAGCGCCGGATCGCGCATGTTCAGGTTCGGCGAGGCCATGTCGATCTTCGCCCGGAGCACGTGCGCGCCGTCGGGAAACTCGCCGGCGCGCATGCGCGCGAACAGATCGAGGCTCTCGGCCACGGGCCGGTCGCGATACGGGCTGTCGCGCCCCGGCTCGGTCAGCGTCCCGCGGTGTTCGCGAATTTCGTCCGCGGTCAGGCTGTCGACGTAGGCCAGGCCACGCGTGATCAACGAGACCGCAAACTGGTAGAGCTGCTCGAAGTAATCGGACGCATAGAACAGAGCGTCCCATGCGAAGCCGAGCCACCGGACGTCTTCCTGGATGGATTCGACGTACTCGACGTCTTCCTTGGTCGGGTTCGTGTCGTCGAACCGCAGGTTGCAGGTTCCGCCGCGTTCGGCGGCGACGCCGAAGTTCAGGCAGATGGACTTGGCGTGGCCGATGTGCAGGTAGCCATTGGGCTCGGGCGGAAACCGCGTGACGATGCCGCGATGCTTACCCGACGCGAGGTCCTCGTCGACGATTGCGCGAATGAAGTCGACGGGCGCCGTGGGGACTGTCGGAATCGGGTCCTCTGACATACGAGCCGTCTATTGTAGTTTATGGCTCGCGGCTCCACTGGGAGGCGACGCGCCGCCCCTCATCGCCGGGCACCCAGATCACGACCACTTTCGCGCCCGCGGGTCCCGTCTTGTGGCGAACCTTGTCGGGCGGCTTCACATAGCCCGACATCCCAGGCTTCAGCAACTGGCTCTTGCCGTTCACCACGTGCTCGAGCTCGCCCGAGATCACATAGAACATCTCGATCGCGCCGTGCGCGTGTTCGGCCGACGCCGTGTTGGGCGGGAAGATCATCTCGCCGACCGACGCCTCCGATCCCAGATTGGTTTCATCAATCATGAGGCGAAGCGTCGTGCCGCCCGGCGACGTGTACGTCACGCCTTGCGGCTTCTCCTGAGCCACCGCGGTCGCAAGGGCGCAGCCCATCGCGACCACCAACGCGCCAGCCACCCGTTTCAGAGACATGGTTCGTTCTCCTTTCTAACTCAACTAACGACTATCGACCAACGACTATTCGACTATTGGACTACACCTTCTGCGTCTTCCACCGCCCTTGCTTGAATATCACCGCGCTCACGAGCGCCAGCACCGAGAAGGCCACGCTCACTGACGTAAAGACGCCGGTCGGCCCGAGACCCAGCGGATAGGCCAACACCCAGGCGAGCGGAATTTCCAGCATCCAGAGACACACGAGATTGATCAACGTCGGCGTCCGTGTATCGCCCGCGCCGTTGAACGACTGGGTCAATACCATGCCGTACCCGTAGAACAGAAAGCCGGCCGACACGATCCGAAGGCAGCGGACGCCGTAAGGAACGACCTCGGGATCCGACGAGAAGATCCCGATGAGCGGCCGCGCGAACACCAAGAAGACGAGCCCCACCACGCTGAGCGCCACGGTGTTGTAGAACCCGGCGCGCCAGACCGCTGCTTCCGCGCGATCGGGTTTGCCTGCACCGAGATTCTGACCGACAAGCGTGGCGGCGGCATTGCTGACGCCGAACGACGGCAGCAGCGCGAAGATAATGATGCGAATCCCGATCGTGTTGCCGGCGACGGCTGCGCTCCCGAACCCGGTGAGAATCCGGATGAGGCCCATCCAGGACGCCGTGCCGATGAAGTTCTGGAACATGCCGACGCCCGACAGTCTGAGAATGCCCGCCAGCACCTGCCGGTCGGTCCTGAGGTGCGACCGGCGGAGCGCGATGCGGCTGCCGCCCCGCGTGAGGAGGTAGATCTGGAACAACACGCCGGAGCCGCGGCCGATGGTCGTCGCCACGGCCGCGCCGGTCACGCCCATCTCGGGAAAGGGGCCGAGCCCGAAGATCAGACAGGGTCCCAGTGCGATGTTGATCGCGTTGGCGAACCAGAGCACGCGCATCGCGATCGCGGCGTCGCCGGCTCCGCGAAAGATCGCGTTGACGAGAAACAGCAGCAGCACCGTGCCGCTGCCGCCGAGCATGACCCGCGCGAAGCCAGACCCCGTGCGAATCACGCTGTCGCTGGCGCCCATGACACGGAGCAAATCGGGCGCGAACACGGCGCCGGCCGTCCCGATCGCCGCGGCGCCGGCAAGACCGAGCACGATCGACTGACCGGCCGCCCGCGCGGCGCGCGCGGGATCCCGTTCTCCAATGCGCCGCGCAACCGTCGCTGTCGCGCCAATCGACAATCCGATCGCCACCGCGTAGATCACCGTCATCAACGACTCGGTGATGCCGACCGTCGCGACGGCGTCGGCGCCGAGGCGGCCGACGAAGAACACGTCGGCCACCGCAAACACCGACTCCATGAACATCTCGAGCACCATCGGCACGGCGAGCAGGACGACGGCCCGCCCGATGGGCGCCTCGGTCAGGTCCTGGCGCGAGCCGCGCACCGCTTCGCGGAGCGTCGCCCAGATCGAGGGCGACGCCTGTACAGGAACCGCGGACGCGTCCATGGGAATCTGGACAGACTACGTCAGTCGATGGTCGATCGTCGATAGTCTCTGGGCGTGGCTGGCGGTTCAGGACCGGGTCGGCGCGTCGGGCGAAGCTGCCAGATGACAAGAGCCCGCAGCCCTAGCAGCCCGTCGCGAACGCTGAATTACTCGGCGCGCAGAGCGACGATGGGGTCGACGGCGGTGGCTCGCCTCGCGGGGAGGAACCCGGCGAGGATCGCGACCAGCGCGAGAAACATCGCGGTGCCGACGAAGCTCACCGGATCGGTCGGCGTCACGTTGTACAGGTGCCAAGCCAAACACGAAACCGGTCACCGACGCGGTCAGGCCCGTATACGCAACCACGCGCCAGCTCATGTTCCAGTCGACGTAGTACGGGACCTGGCCTTCCGGCGGGATCGACGCCGTCAGCCAGCCGAGGCCG
>Ga0156018_1228_pt2 | contig 22089 bp, 17 predicted proteins | sample RifCSPlowO2_02_FD_107672 | JGI IMG/M metagenome (GOLD analysis project Ga0156018, IMG submission 107672) | Acidobacteria bacterium RIFCSPLOWO2_02_FULL_65_29 | reverse complement strand
GTTGCCCCAGAGACCATCATGGCCGTGCCCGTGCGTCTAGGCGACGACCTGACGCTTGGCAACCCGCAAGCCGTCGTGAAGGGACCGTATGCCGTCGCGGCGAACGCCGGGCGCCACTACGACGTGTCGCCCGATGGCCAGCGATTCCTGCTCTTGAAAGACGTCGCGCAGGCCGATACGGCCAAGCCCGCGGCGCCGGAGATCCACGTCGTCCTCAACTGGACCGAAGAGCTGAAGCGACTGGTGCCGGTCAGGTAGCAGCCCTAGAGGCCCCCTGACAGGAATTTCTCTGCGATCTCTGCGGTTTCCGCCGTGATCGTGATACTCTCGCCCGCGACGCAGCCGCGCCGGCTGAACATCAAGAAGGAGCCAGGTTATGGAACGAAAGAAGGCGTCCGACTACCCGCAGGAACTGCTCGACCTCTTTCATCTCTACGTTCATGGCGACATCGACCGTCGCGGGTTCCTGGAAGGCGCGGGCAAGTTTGCCGTCGGCGGCCTGACCGCCACCGCCCTCTACGAGACCCTCAAGCCCAACTACGCGTGGGCGCAGCAGATTCCCAAAGACGACAAGCGCATCAGAACCGAATATGCCACCGTGCCATCACCCAATGGCAACGGCTCCATCAAAGGCTACCTCGTGCGGCCGGCGGCCGGCGGCAAGTACCCGTCCATCCTCGTCGTGCACGAGAACCGCGGCCTCAACCCGTACATCGAAGACGTCGCGCGGCGCCTCGGCACCGCCAACTTCATGGCGTTCGCGCCCGACGGCCTGACGTCGGTTGGCGGCTCAGGGGGCGACGATGAGAAGGGCGCGGCGCTCTTCGGCAAGGTGGATCGGCCGAAGATGACGGAAGACTTCGTGGCCGCCGCGACGTGGCTCAAGTCCCGTCCCGACAGCACGGGCCGTCTCGGCGTCGTCGGATTCTGCTTCGGCGGCGGCATCTCGAACACGCTCGCCGTGCGCATGCCGGATCTCGCGGCGGCCGTGCCGTTCTACGGCGGCGCGCCCGCAGCGGCCGACGTCCCGAAGATCAAGGCCGCGGTGCTCGCGCATCACGGCGAGCTCGACACGCGGCTGGCCGAAGCGTGGCCGGCGTACGACGCCGCGCTCAAGGCCGCCGGCGTTCCGCACGACGGCTACATCTATCCGAAGGCCAACCACGGCTTCCACAACGACACGACGCCGCGGTACGACGAGGCGGCCGCCAAGCTCGCGTGGCAGCGGACGATCGACTGGTTCAACAAGTACGTCCGGGCAACATCCTGAGATCTGAGGATCTGAGGATCTGAGGATTTGAGGATCTGAGGATTTGAGGATTTGAGGATTTGAGGATTTGAGGATTTGAGGATTTGAGGATCTGAGGATTTGAGGATTTGAGACAACACGACCAAGACTTGTCCACGACGATCAACGCATCCCTCGACAGGCTCGGGATGCCCTGAGCTTGTCGAAGGGCAGAGACCGCAGAGCCTATTGAAGAGCCGTTATGCTGGTCGAAACGAGAATTTTGTACTCGGTCCGCAGAACGGGTTAGGCGCGCACGGCGCGCCTGCGACCCTTCGACGCTGCTCAGGGTCGACTGAGGCGAGTCGAAGGTCGGGGAGCGGCGCGGGGCGTAGGGGTCCCCGCCGGTGTGGGGCGGAGCCCCACGTGAGTTGGCCTGCGTGCTCTGCGTTCGTTCGTCGTGCGTCAGGTTCACAACGCCCGTTCTCGATTCCGCCTGCCCGCGACGAGCGATTGCTTCTGGCGGCGGCTCAAGCGTTTGATCTGGTGCTCGCGCCTGAGCGCCTTTCCGAGCGACCGGAACCTCTCCGAGTAGACAGGCCTGACCGGCCGCCGGCCCGCCGTGTACTTCGCGCCGCGGCCGGCATTGTGCGCCTTCACGCGCGCACCAATCTCCCGCGCGTAGCCCGTATACAGCGTGCCGTCCGCGCAACGCACGATGTAAACGAAATGCGCTCCGCTCAAATCCTCAAATCCTCAAATCCTCAAATCCTCAAATCCTCAAATTCCAGAATCAACATTAGGGTTCGTCCGCGCTCGGGCCGTAGATCTGCGGCACCGTCGACCCCATCGGACGCAGGTAAGTCGACAACTGGCCGCGATGGTGGATGATATCCAACAGGAACCCCCACGCGTTGTCGGAGCCCGTCTCGTTCATGATCTGCTGACCGCCGTACATGAACGGAATCTTCCCTTCCCAGCGCGCGGTCCCAACCGCCTGCAGCCGCTTCAACAGGTTCTCGTGGAGCCGGTCGTACGCGGCGAGAATCTCCTTCATCGTCGCCGGCGGCGGCACCTCTTCCCATTCGAGCACGCCTTTCGCGAGTCCATCGGCGAGCACATGTTCTTCGCGCACGATGAGCCACGCGATTTCACGCGCGGTGCGCGACTTCGGATCGGGCTTGTAGGTCGAGCCTTCCGGAATGCGTGCGATCACCTTGCGGGTCGCAGAACCTTCTTTCTCCCAAAACTTCAGAAACAGCGCCTTGTCGTCCATCGGATCCTCCTCGGTTGGGAAGCCAGCACGATAGGCGAATGTATAGCGAAAGTCAAGAGAAATTGGCGCAGGATTGGCGCCCGTTGGGAAGCCGCGCCGAAAGGAACCGCCAGCCGAGAGCTGATGGCTGACAGCTGAGGGCGTGTGAAGAAATCGCAGGTTTGTAGCGTCTGACAGGCTTCAGCCAGACCACTGAAAAGTCCGCCTAAAGGCGGACACTACGGCGATTCCTTCACAGACTCTGAGACACCTGACTTCAGCGCGTCACGGTGACGGTCACGTTGTCGTAAGTGAATAACGACCCGTCGCTGGCAACGGCGCGGAGCACATACGTGCCCGGCTCCTGGAACGTCGCTTGAACGGTCCACTTGCCGTCGGGAGGCGGTTCGGGAATGGAAAACGGAGGCGACCACGGAGAGTTCGCGTACGCCCGCGTGTCGGTCCACGCCTTCATCTGGTCGGGGCTGAAGGTCACCGTCTCGGCCTTGCCGCGGTAGACGGTCCACGACAGCCGCAGGCCGGGCCCACTCGACGGGGTGATCGATGAAGGAGGTCTGTACAGGAGATTGGCCAGGGCCGCGGCGTTCGGTTCAGGGCTTGGCTGTCCCGCGCTCGCCGCGCCAAGTCCGCTTCCTCCCGCAGCCTGCCCTCTTCCGGCGCCTCGCCTGGCAGGCAGGTTATCGGGATCGTTGGCGAACGCAATCAACGTCAGCGGTTCTCCGACCTTGACCGTTCGACGCGCGTCCCCTGTGACCTCGAGGGCCGGGGGCACGTTCGTGCGAAGCGCGTCGCGCAAGCTGCCGAAGTCACCGCCCACTTCGGTGGAGATCACCTGCTTGTCGATCTGGTAGTCGGTCTTGAGCGACGCGTAGGCGTGTTCCGTCTTCCCGTTGGTCGTGAGCGTCCACGTCAATTCCTTGGTGCCGAGATCCTTCGGCACGCGGATGGTGAACAGGAACGGGTTGCGCCGCGGGTAGAAATGCGTCGGCTGCCCCTGATCGGGGCCTCCCGGCTCGATGTTGTTGTCGGGGCCAATGGGCACGTCGAACTCTTGCAGCCAGTTCGCGTTCATGTACCCGAAGAACATCGTGAACGATCCGTCCTCGTTCGGCCACCATCCCTCGTACGCCGGCGACACGATCTGGCCGCTCGAGTACGTGAATCTGATCTGGGCGCTTGCCGCCTGGAACACCAGGAGAGCGGCTAGAGGGGCGAGCAACAGTCTCGCTCCCCTGGACGACCACACGCCGCGGCGCATCACTGCTGTTGTCCCTGCCCGGCCGTGGTCGACGGCGGCTGCGGCAGCGGAGGCGCCCAGCACAGGGGGCACCCGATATCGAACGCGTTTCTGTTCTTCAGGTTCTTGCGCCGCTTGGCCATCTCGGTCTGAAACTGTTCCTCGGTCAGCGAGACCGCATAGCCAAGGTCGATGAACATGTTCGCGACGGACCGCCGGCCGCCACCGGCCCAGTTTCTCGGGTCCGCGGGGTTCTTGTTGGCGGCCGTGGTATCGAGGAAGCCGATGAGGTGCACGATCGTCCCCTTCGGCAGGAGCGGCGCCGCATCATCGTCGTACACGTACTGCTTCACCCAGTTGTGGTCGTAGCCCACGCAGTTGAGCGTCTGGATGTTGTGGCCCCAGATGGCCTCGAGGCACATGCGCACGCCCGGCGCGTGCAGGTGCGGCTCGAACGTGATGTATTTGGTGTGCTCCGTCAGCGTGGCGTAAGAGTGGAGCTCCTGGTTTGCCGTATTCGGCCTCACGTCAATGTCGATGCCGTTGCCCAGACGCAGGTTCGACCGGCGGTAGATCGGCTTGTAGCCTTTTGGAAAGAACTTGAAGGCGAATTCGAGGTGCGCTTTGGTTTCCCGGCCGTTCGCATGTATATGCGCTGCGGTGAGAGCCAGGGCCGAATTCGCGGCCAGGAGCCTGCCGGCTTCAGGCGGAAAGATATCCGCGTTGCGCCCAACTTCGTGAATGGGCCAGCTGGTGGCGCCTTCGTCGGCGGCGCCGGGCGCTCGCTCGCCCTGCACCACACTGGAGTACGTCATGTGGTGCCACGCGTAACGTCCGCCGACCGTGTTGGTCCCGCCAGTCCTGGGAATATCGTTGACCTCTCTCACCTCGACGGCCGACACGTACCGGTCTTCCGTGAGGCCCGTCGGCACCAGGCCGACATCTCCCCACCAGTCGGGCGCGGTCGCAGGCACCGTCACGTCTTTCGACCGCAGCACGAGATCCGGTTCTCCGATCGTCCACTTGTCGGTCGTCTCGAACTGACGAAGCGGCGGCATATCGGCCACGTTGCCCCGTGGTGCGCCGCTGTCGGCCCATTTCGCGACCTTGGCGATCTCTTCTTCGCTCAGAGACGGGTCGTGCTTGAATTTCTGGATCCCGATGTTCCGCTCGACGAAGAACGGCGGCATCGCGCCCCGCTGGCTCCGAAGGGCGGTCCGCGTCTTCATGGCCCTGGCCCAGGGCCGCACTTCTTCGTATGTGGTGAGCGGCATCGGTGCGACGCCGTCCGGGTGATGGCAGTCCTGGCAGCTTCGCTGCAGGATGGGCGCGATATCTTTCGTAAACGTCACGTCGGGGGTTGTCGTCGCGGGCGCCTGGGCGATCGCGCCCACGGTCGCCGCGACAGTCGCGGCCAGCAGCAGGCCGAAAAGCCCCAAAACTCGTGGCAGACGGTCTCTCGACATTACGGCCTCCTCAAGACGCTCCGCGTTTCTACGCCCCTTGGCACCATAAGTCTAAACCTAGTCGGGCGGTTTGTGGAGGGGGATTCGAGCGGCCACGCTCCGGCAATGTGACGATGGCCGGAACCCGGCAAATTGTTGGAAATGTGGTGAATTGGGCGACAATTGTCCCAGAAAGGGCTCCAGAACGCGGAGTAACATCGCAGCTATGGCACTCGTGGGTACAGGGGCCGGACGCGCAGGCACCTTCGCACTCCTGATTGGCGCCTGGTCGGCCGTCGTGTTCTCTGCCGTCGCGACGTCGACAGAACAGCCGCGCGTGGTCTCTGCTCCCGTCCGCGCGACCGATGCTGGCGCGGTTGTGAACAAGTACTGCGTGACTTGCCATAACAAGACGCTCCGCACCGGCGGCCTTGCGCTCGACACGGTTGACGCCGCGAATCCAGGTGCCAATCCGGAGACATGGGAGAAGGTCGTCGCCAAGCTTCGACAGGCCTCGATGCCGCCGCCGGGAAGGCCGCGGCCCGACGCCGCCACCTACGATGACTTGGCGAGCTCTCTGGAGCAACAGCTTGATCACGCGTGGGAGGCCAGTCCAAACCCCGGCAGGGTGGGCCCCGTCCACCGCCTCAATCGCACGGAATACAGCAACGCAGTTCGCGACCTCTTCGCCCTCGACATCGATGTGACGTCGCTCTTGCCCGCGGATGAGACCGCGGACGGCAGTTTCGACAATTTCGGGGAGGTCCTCTCGATTTCTACGGCCCATCTGGATCGATATATGTCGGTGGCCCGTCAGGTCACGCGCCTTGCGACCGGACTCCCACCCGCGAATCCGACGGTCCAGACATTCGAGATCCCCTTGCACGTCGTGCAGGACGATCTGCGGAGCGACGATCTGCCGTTCGGCTCTCGTGGTGGCATCGCGGTGCCCTATCACTTCCCAGCCGACGGCGAGTATCTGTTCAAGGTTCGGCTCCGCACCAATTGGCAGGACTACATCCTGGGCATGGGCTGGCCGCAGCAGTTCGACATTCGCCTCGATGGAGAGCGCCTGCGCCGCTTCACGGTCGGAGGGAACGCCCCAGGCAGGCCCTCGCCGCAGAGTTTCACGGGCCCTGGTGAACCTGGTTCGATCGACTGGGAAGAGTACATGATGTCGGCGGATCATCAGTTGGAGGTCCGCGTACCGGTCGTCGCGGGACCGCACGTGGTCGGCGTGTCCTTCCTGAGGGACTTGTGGGAGCCGGAAGGCGTTCCCCAGCCCGTGCAGAGAGGAAGGCTTCTGGCGAACGACGATCTGTACATGGACTACCAAGCTATCCAGACGCTCCAGATTGGGGGGCCATACCAGATCTTCGGGACTGCCAAGGACACTCCGAGCCGTCGCGCGATTTTCATCTGCCAGCCCAAGAGCGGTGCGGACGAAATGGCGTGCGCCACAAAGATTCTTTCGAGTGTGGCCCAGCGCGCGTATCGGCGGCCTGTCACGGAACGAGACCTGTCGCTGCTGCGCGACTTCTTCCAGCGCGGCCGCAAGGATGGCGGCAATTTCGACGCCGGTATTCAGTTCGCGCTCGAGTTCCTCCTCAGCGACCCGGCGTTCCTGCTGCGCGTCCATCCCGAACCCGCGCGGGCAGCGGCGCGGCGAGCCTATCGCCTCACCAATGTGGAGTTAGCCTCGCGCCTGTCGTTCTTTTTGTGGAGCAGCATCCCCGATCAGACGTTGCTCGACGTGGCCGCACGCGGACGGCTGAGCAACCCGGCGATTCTGGACCAGCAGGTGAAACGAATGTTGGCCGAGCCGCGAGCCGTCGATGCGCTTGCGACCAACTTCGCAGCCCAATGGCTGAATCTGCGGCGTGTGGGCGAAGTGGTCGTCGATCCGGAGATCTATCCCAATTTCGACGCGAACCTCTTGGAGTCGTTCCAGCAGGAAACCGAGCTGTTTGTCGCCAGCAACATCCGTGAGGACCGCCCCCTGTCGGAGCTCTTGAGCGCCGACTACACGTTCGTCAACGAACGGCTCGCGCGCCATTACGGGATTCCGGGAGTGTACGGCAGCCGCTTCCGGCGGGTTGCTCTCCCCGATCACGACCAGCGTGGTGGGTTGCTCGGGCACGGAGGGTTGTTGGCGGCGACGTCCTATCCGGATCGGACATCGCCCGTCTTGCGCGGCAAATGGCTATTGGACAACATCTTCGGCTTGCCCATACCGCCGCCCCCGCCTGGCGTCGACACGAATCTCGATAATAGGCCGGGCCAGGCGAAGTCGATTCGTGAGCGGTTGGCGCAGCACCGCTCGAACGTGGCCTGCGCCAACTGTCATTCCGTGATCGATCCGCTCGGGTTCGCGCTGGAGAACTTCGACGTGCTCGGCGGCTGGCGGACCATCGACGAAGCGGGCCACGAGATCGATGCGGAAGGGACGGCGGCCAGTGGTGCGGAGGTCAACGGGTTCCCCGGCTTACGGAGGCTGTTGCTGGCGCGGCCCGAACAATTCCCTCGCACCGTCACCGAGAAGCTGCTGGCGTACGCGATTGGACGGCGACTCGACTACTACGACCAGCCGGTGGTGCGAAAAATTGTCCGGCAGGCGGCAGCCAGCGACTACCGCTGGTCGGCGATCGTATTCGGGATTGCCAAGAGTGTTCCATTTCTCATGCAGGCACCGCGGCCCGCACCTGACGGCGCGGTCGTGCGTCGTTGACGACTCAGATTCGTTCAGGCAGCTGAGGAGACGTCGGTCATGAGCATCATTACTGGAAGAGCGTTGCCACGGAGGACCGTGCTGCGCGGCTTGGGAACGACGCTGGCGTTGCCGCTGCTGGATTCCATGTTTCCGGCGTTGTCAGTCGTGGGAAGAGCCGCCGCCAATCCCGTCCATCGGTTCCAGACGTTCTACATGCCGAACGGAATGGCCATGCCGTACTGGGACGTGAAGGATGAGGGGAGCAACTTCGAGCTGTCGCCGATTCTCGAGCCCCTCGCCCCATTCAGGAATCAGATGCTGATGCTCTCGGGCCTGTATGCGACCTGGGTCATCGCTCACGCGGGCGCCGCGGGATCGTTTCTGACCGGCATTACGCGTGGAGGACGAAACGAAACGGAAATCCTGGCCGACGTGTCGGTTGACCAGTTGCTCGCGAGGGAGCTAGGCAAGCAGACACAGCTCGCCTCGCTCGAGCTTTCGCTGGATGCCACGCAGAACGCCGGGGCGTGCACCGCCAACTTGAGTTGTGTCTACACACATACGATCTCGTGGCGCGGCCCCAAGCAGCCGCTGCCGATGGAGTACAACCCGCGGGCCGTGTTCGAGCGATTGTTCGGCGATAGCGGCAGCACGGCGCGGGCGGCGCGGGACGCGCGGATGCAGCAGCGCAAGAGCATTCTCGACGCTGTGACGGAGAGGCTCGCGGATGTCAGGCGGGAGGTTGGGCAGCAGGATCAATTGAAGGTCGATGAGTACGCGGAATCGGTTCGTGACGTTGAACGGCGCATCCAGATGGCCGAGGCGCAGAGCGACCTCGAGCTGCCAATCATGGATCAGCCTCAGGGCGCACCTCAGGTCTTTGAGGATCACCTGGCCCTAATGCTCGACCTGCAGATTCTGGCGTTCCGGACAGACCTGACACGCGTGATCACGTTCATGCTGAGCAAGGAACAGAGCGCCCGTCCGTACCCACAAATTGGTGTGCCCGAAGCGCACCATCCGCTGTCGCACCACAACAATGACCCGGAAAAGGTCGAGAAGTTGTCCAAGATCAATCGCTATCACACCGGGCTGTTCGCCAAGTATCTGGAGAAACTCCGCGCGACGCCAGACGGCGATGGATCGCTGCTGGACCATATGACGATCCTGTTTGGCGCCGGCATTTCCAATAGCACCAGCCACTCGGGCGCCAACTTGCCCGTTTTGCTGCTCGGCGGCGGAGCGGGGCGGCTCAAGGGCGGCCGGCATCTCAGGTATTCCGACCGACCCTGGATGGCCAACTTACTGGTGACGTTGATGGACAAGTTCGATCTGCGGGTCGACAAGATCGGCCGCAGCACCGGCAGGCTGCCAATCGATACGCTTTCGGGGGTGTAGCGGAGGGAGATCCGGAGTCATGCGGATAGCCGACGGACGACGATTCCTCGCGATTCTGGGGCTGGCCGCGCTGAGCACCGCGGCGGCTGGTGCAGATCTGCGGCTCATTACGGCCGCCAGGAACGCTGACTTGGGCGCGCTGCGCGCTCTGCTCAAGCAAGGCTTGGACCCCAAGGTACGCCAGAAGGACGGAACCACCGCTCTCCACTGGGCAGCCCACCGGGACGATCTCGAAAGCGCCGACCTGCTGATTCGCGCTGGTGCGGATGTCAATGCGGCGAACGACTTGGGCGCCACGCCGCTTTGGCCGGCGGCCGTGAACGGAAGCGCGGCGATGGTACGAAAGCTGCTGAGTGCTGGGGCAAGCCCGAACGCGGCGCTCTCATTGGGTGAGACGATCGTGATGACGGCCGCTCGCACGGGCAACGCGGACGTCGTCGAGCAACTGCTCTCCAAGGGCGGCGATCCGAACGTGCGCGCCGCGCGCGGCCAGACGGCGCTCATGTGGGCGGTGGCGCAGCGACACCCCGATGTCGTCAAAGCGCTGCTTGCCCACGGCGCGGAGGTCCATGCCCGCACGGATGTCTGGACCGAACTCCTCAAGACCGATCCCGATCAGGCGAGTCATCCCGACTATCAGGTGCGGATCAAGCAAGGGGGACACACGGCCTTGATGTTCGCTGCGCGCGTGGGTGACCTCGCCTCGGCAAAGCTCCTCGTGGCGGCAGGCGCCACGGTCAATGACCAGGCGGCCTACGGCATCAGCGCCACGGTTCTGGCGGCTCATAGCAACCACGAAAACCTTGTGGCATTTCTGCTCGAGCACGGTGCCGATCCGAACACGGCCGGCGCTGGCTATACCGCGCTGCACGCGGCAATCCTGCGGGGGAACGAGAAGGCGGTGGCCGCGCTGCTCGCTCACGGAGCGAATCCAAACGCCCCGCTCCTTGCGGCTTCCCCCACTCGACGCGAATCCAACGACTTCTTTTTCCATAACACGTTCATCGGGGCGACGCCGTTCTGGCTGGCTGCGCGTTTCAGCGAGCCTGGCGTCATGCGCCTCCTGACGCAGCACGGCGCCGATCCGCTGGTCGTGCACAATGTGGAGTACCCCGCCGGGAGTTATGGCACGTACAGCCGAGTGGACGAGGGTGCGACCACCGCCCTGATGGCGGCGGTGGGTATGGGCGGCGATATCAACAGCGGGTGGGCGTTGCCTACGGCACGCGAGCGCGAAGCGTTGACGCTCGAGGCGGCCAAGGTGGCGGTCGGCCTCGGTGTCGACGTCAACGCTGCGAACGGGAACGGCGACACAGCGCTACACGGCGCGGCGGCTCGGGGCTTCGAGTCGGTCGTCAAGTATCTCGTTGAGAAAGGCGCCAAGGTCGACGCCACAAACAAGGCGGGAAGAACGCCGTCTGATACGCCCGCACGAGCCCGACCGCAACGTTGATCGGTCCTACTCCGCCGGCCGCGCGCGCGCGGTCCGGAAGGTATGGGCATCTCGTCAACGACGACGAGATCGCGTACGCGCGGAAGCTGCTCGATGCTGTGTCATCGAGCAGCCGCGCCTGAGTCGGCGTTCTCGTGTGGTGCGATCAGTGCTGCGACGCCTGCAGCGCCGCCACGCTGAATTGCTGATGCCAGGTGGATTCCGCGCCGCCACCGACGCGCCCGACGACGACCTCGAGCAGATACGGATGTCCGGCGTGCGTCTCGTTCGTCGCCCGCTTCAGAGCCGAAGCGATTTCGGCTGGACTCGTCACCCGTTCTCCACGTACGCCCTGGCTCTCGGCCAGCTTGACGAAATCAATGTCGGGGTCCCCAAGATACAGACCGTGATAAGAGCCCGTCTCGGCCATGCGCCGGTTGTACCGATAGGCGGCGCCTCGAACGGTTTGATAGTTGTGGTTGTTCCACACCACGGTCAGCACGGGCACCCGATATCGCGCCATCGTCCAGAACCCGGCGGCGGAGTACATGACCGATCCGTCGCCGATGCTGAGCACGACCTGACGCCCGGGCGCGGCGAGTTTGGCGCCGACGGCCGCGCCGATACCCCACCCGAGGGATCCACCGACCGTGCTGATCCCCAGCTTGTCGTCCGCGCGGGGCCCGAAGCGCAGGAAGTCGTGCTGCCCCACGTTGCCAGCGAGGTTCTCCACGACCACGATCGCGTTCGGATCGATGCCGCGCTCGAGCTCGTACGCGAGGCGATCGACGTGAATCGGGCTCTCGGCGAAGTGCTCGCGGGCCCGCGCGAGACGAAGGGCCCTTGCCTCTTGCGCCGGCGTGGTGATGAGCGCGAGCCGGTCCTGACGGATCTTCGCGAGGCGCCCGCTCGTCGCCGTCGAGGCGACCGCGTCCTTCAGCGCTTTCAGGGTCTCCTTCACATCCCCGACCACCGCGAGGTCCATCGGTTGGGTGCGGCCGAGCATGTTCGTGTCCAGGCCGACGGCGACGAAACGGGCCGACGGATCGATGGCCGGCTTCTCTGGGATCGCGCCGCCGCCTACATCGCGCGTGCCGCACTGGACGACCAGATCGGCACCGCCGAACGGGTAGGGCCGATCGCCCTGATACCGCGCCCCGACGTGCTGCGGATGCCCGGCCGGGAAGTAGTTGTAGGCCCCGAAGCCCGACACCGCGGCCACCCCGAGGAGCTCTGTCAACGCGACCGCTTCGCTCGCGGCATCGGACTTCCAGACCTCGTCGCCGAAGATGACGACGGGACGTTTCGCGTCGAGGAGCAGGCGCGCGAGCGCCTCGACCTGGTCGGTGGCGGGCCTCGGCCTGGCCTGAATGAGAAACGCGTCCTTCGACCAGACGTCTCCCTGCGCCGGATCCGTGAGCGCGCCACGCGTCAGCGCCACATACACGGGCCCGCCAGGCGCGGTCGCGGCAACCTTGTAGGCCCGCCGAATCGCCACGCCAACGGATGACGCGGTCCTGACGTCCCAGGAGATCTTCGTGAACTGCCGATTGATCTCGGTTTGGGAATAGCCGGGCGCCGGTGCCAGGCCGACGTCGTCGCTGTAAATCGTCGTGTCGGACGCGCCAGCCGTCACGATCAGCATCGATCCGTCTTTGTGGGCGTTGTACAGCTGGCCGCCCATCTGTGCGGTGCCAACGGCCGCGTGCACGTTCACGAACGTCGGCAGGCGCGACACCTTGTGATAACCATCCGCCATGCCGATGACGATGCCCTCGTGGAGGGCGACGACCAGCTGGAGATCCGGCCGATCGGTCAGCGCGTCGAAAAACCCGACTTCCGTCGAGCCGGGATTCGAGAAGATGTACTTGGTGCCGGCCGCTCGAACCTGCTCGACCAGCAGCTCGCCCCCGGTCCCTTTGAATGAGGTTGCGGCCTTGTCATCCCCGACGGGCTCGGCCGCTCCAACCTCGGCGGCGCCGAGCACCGAACGGGCGGCTGCGGCCGTGAAACCTGTCGCAACGAGGCGCTCCAGGAACCCACGGCGCGAGACACGGCCTTCGAGATAGTCGCGTAGGAGCAGTTGCATGACATCCCTCCGCGCGAAAAAACACCGTCTCCCGTTCGTCGTCATGACGCAGACGGTCACGGCACACTATCTCGAACACTAGACGGTTGACATGACGGCCGTCATACGCTCGCGATCGGACTACGCGTAGCTCTCGTAGCTGGGGTCGTACATCTGGGCTTCGACGAAGGCGCGCACGTCGTCCGGCCGGGGCTCGGTCGCCAGATCACGCTCGTAGGCCACTCGAGCGACGGCTGTGGCGATGGACGCTGAAATCGCCCGAATCCGCACGAGCGGAGGGAAGAGCCGGCCGCTCGCCAGATCCCCCTCGCTGACTTCCGCGGCGAGGGTCCGAGCGGCAGCGAGAAACATCTCATCGGTCACGCGGCGCGCCCCGCACGCAATCACGCCCAGCGCGAGACCGGGGAAGACGTAGACATTGTTCGCCTGTCCAGGAACGAACGTCTGCCCTCGATAGGCGATCTCCGGAAAGGGGCTTCCGCTTGCAAAGATCGCGCGCCCGCGGCTCCACTGATACGCCTCCTCCGCCGTGCACTCGGACCTTGTGGTGGGGTTGGACAGCGCGAGGACGAGTGGTCGCGCGTTGATGGCGGTCATCGCTTCGATCACCGGTCGGGTGAACGTGTGTGGTCGGCCGCAGACGCCAATCAAGGCCGTGGGTTTGAGTGCGGTCACAGCCGACAGCAGATCTGGGAGCGGCTCGTGATCGTGCGCGTACGGCCGCTTGTGCTCGGCCAGGTCGCCGCGGCCTTTGACGACCAGCCCCGTCGAGTCGACGAACCAACACCGCCGTCGGGCGTCTCCCTCCGAGAGGCCCTCGGTCGTCATGGCGGTCACCACAAGGTCGGCGATGCCGATGCCCGCCTCCCCCGCGCCGAGAAAGAGGATCGTCTGGTCCGTCAGCCGTGTGGACGGGAGCAACCGGACCGCCGAATGGAGGCCGGCAAGACAGACGCTGGCCGTGCCCTGGATGTCGTCATTGAAACAACACGCGCGGTCTCGATACCGCTTCAGAAGACGGAACGCGTTCCGGTTGCCAAAGTCCTCGAACTGGACCAGGGCGCGTGGAAAGAGCGTTGCAGCCGCCTGCATGAACTCGTCGACGAGCGCGTCGTACTCGACTGTCGACAAGCGATGTTGCAGCAAACCGCCATAGAGCGGATCGGCCAGCAATTGCTCGTTCTCCGTCCCCACGTCGAGCGTGACGGGCAGACACCAGGCGGGATCCACTCCGGCGCAGGCGGTATAGAGCGACAGCTTGCCGACCGGGATGCCCATCCCGTTGGCGCCTAAATCGCCGAGACCCAGAATGCGTTCTCCATCGGTGACGACGATGGCCCGCACGGGGCCGTACGGCCAATTCCTCATGACCGCGGCGACGCGTCCCCGATCCCTGGCGCTGATGAACAGGCCGCGCGCGCGTTGCCAGATGTGGCCATACAGTTGGCAGGCCAGTCCAACGGTGGGCGTGTAGAGGATCGGGATCATCTCCTGGAGGTGATCCAGGATCACGCGATAGAAGAGACGCTCGTTTCGGTCCTGCAGCGAGATCAGATACAGGTACTTGTCGATATCCGTCTCGTTGCGATGAAAGTTCTCGAGAACTTTCTGCACCTGCTGCTCTTGAGGGAGCACCCGTGGAGGCAACAAGCCTCTCAACTTCAGTCTCTCCCGCTCTTTTTCGGTGAAGGCGGTCCCCTTGTTGAGCGTGGGATCGCGCAGAAGACGGATTCCTGTCGGGAATCTCGCGCGTCGGCGGCCCGGCGGCTTCTCACGGTCGAGCATGCGTGTTCCTTCCGCAACTATTGTGCCGGGCGGGTGCACCCGGCATCCGAACCATCCGATGCTTGGCGTGCTGGCGAGGTCGTCCACCGGTCTTCTTCTGGCGCCATCGCCGCCAGGCGCGCGTCACCTGCCGACTTTTCGGCAACGGTCCGCGAGCGCTTCCAAAACGTGAGCGATCGCTCTCGGCATTGCACTTGCCTCTGACGTCCGCATGCTGTGTCACGTCGCACGGGAGCGGGCGGCAGCGCCCCCGCAGGTCTTGCGCCTTCGTACGCGCCCGCTTCGCGTGGCGCTCGTGGGCAACCCGAACGTCGGCAAGAGCGTCATCTTCGGTCGGCTCACCGGCCGGTACGCCACCGTGTCGAACTATCCGGGCACGACGGTCGCCGTCACCAGGGGGCGATCGCTCGTCGGAGCCGAGGTGTGCGAGCTCGTCGACACACCGGGCGTGAACGCCCTGGAGGGCGCGCTCAGCGAGGACGAGCGCCTCACGCGTCGGCTGCTGGTCGTTGGGGGTGAGGCCGATCTCGTCGTGCAGGTCGCCGACGCCCGCAATCTGCGGCGCGCGCTGACGCTGACCGCGCAGATCGCCGCGTTTCACAAGCCGGCCGTGCTCGTGCTCAACATGATCGACGAGGCGTGGGCGCGCGGCATTTCGATCGACGCCCCGCGGCTGTCGTCAGATCTCGGCATTCCTGTCGTCGAAATGGTGGCCGTCGAGGGCCGCGGCTTGAGCGCTCTCTGCGAGGCGCTGCCGCGGGCGGCGGTGCCGGCCACGCCCGAGATGCTCGACGCTGCCGAGCGGGCGGCCTGGGCGCATGAGCTGGCCGGGCGTGTCCGCCGCGTGAGCCCGTTGATGCTCGTACGGATGCAGGAGACGATCGGCCGATGGACTCGACAGCCGCTCACTGGGCTGCCCATTCTGGCCGTCGTGCTGTATGTCATGTACGCGTTTGTCGGCGTCTTCGGCGCACAGACGCTGGTTGGGCTGCTCGAAGGCGGCGTGTTCGGACGGGGCATCAATCCGGCGTCGGTCTGGCTGGCCGATCGTTTCGTGCCGTTCGCGTTCGCGCGGGAGTTCTTCGTCGGGCCCTACGGGCTCGTCACCATGGGTCTCAGCTACGCTCTCGCCGTTGTCCTGCCCGTGGTGACCACGTTCTTCCTCATGTTTGGCGTACTGGAGGACAGCGGCTATATCCCGCGGCTGGCCATTTTCAGCGACCGCGTGTTCCGGATGATGGGACTGAACGGCAAGGCCGTGCTGCCGATGGTCCTCGGTTTGGGCTGCGACACCATGGCGACGATGACCACGAGGATTCTCGGCACGCCGAAGGAGCGATTGATCGCCATCCTGCTGCTCGCCCTGGGCATTCCATGCTCGGCGCAATTGGCGACGATCATGGGGATTCTCGGCGGGATTTCCTTCTTGGCCCTGCTGACGCTCTTCGCGGTCGTTCTTGGCCAGATGGTGCTTGTCGGCTGGCTGGCCGCGCGCGCGCTCGAGGGTGATCGGTCGGCCTTCATCATGGAGCTGCCGCCAATTCGATGGCCGCGGCTCGGGAACCTCCTGACCAAGACACGGATGCGGGTGTTCTGGTACCTCGGCGAGGCCGTTCCCGTGTTTCTCGCCGGCACGGCGCTGCTCTTTGCGCTCGACAAGCTGAACGTGCTCGCGTCCATCGCGAATCTGGGAGAACCGATCGTGACCGGCTGGCTCGACTTGCCGGCGTCGACCGCGCAGGTGTTCATCATGGGTTTCCTGCGGCGGGACTACGGCGCGGCTGGCCTGTTCGACCTGGCGCGCAGCGGGCAGCTGAATGGCGTGCAGTCGGTGGTCGCGCTCACCGTCATGACGCTCTTCATCCCGTGCGTGGCCAACTTCCTGATGATCGTCCGGGAGCGCGGCGTTCGCGTCGCGTCGGCCATGCTCGCCTTCATCACGCCCCTGGCGGTCATCACCGGGGCCGGCTTGAACCATGTCCTCCGCGCGTTTGGTGTTCAGTTCTAGTCCGGCCGGCCGCGCGGCCGGCGTGCGCCCCCTGTCGGCGCTCGGACCGGGCACACGTGGCACCGTGCGCGACGTACGGCCGCATGGCAGCGACTGCGTGGCGCGCCTCGTGGCGCTCGGCGTCACGGTGAGCGCGCCGGTGACGGTTCTCCAGTCGTTTCCGGGCGTCGTGTTCCTGTGCGATCAGACGGAGCTCGTCGTCGAGCGGGCGGTGGCCGAGATGATTCTCGTCGAGCTGGTCGATGCATGACCATCGCGCCAACGCGGCCGACAGCCGTTTCGTTTTTCATCTCGACGCGGCGGATCCTCGTGGCCTGCCGCGAATCCGGCACTCCCGAGCCTCGCGCCGGCACATGGCCGGGCGAGCGTCGATTTCCTCGCGGAAACGCCAGGCACGCTCTTTGCGGCGGCGAGTGGGCGGCAGGAGGGACACGATCATGCACGCCATCTCACTGCACGGAGTCTTCACGGGCGTCGGCCGGTTCCTGGAGCACTCGGCCGCCGTGGTTGTGGGCCTGATCATGATGATTGTCGGCCTGGCCCTGGGCGTGACGATGATCATGCTGCCGGCCGGCCTCGTCATCGGCCTCGCCGGGGCGGCCGTGCTCGTGGGCGGGTTGTTCGCGCGACTCGACGAGCGGGACTAGCAGCCCGTGGTGAAGGTCTGGCGTCGCACCGAGACGGGCGAGGCGCCTCGCTGGCAAGGCGCGACGACCGAGAATATCGGGAATATTTGAGGGAGGAGCAACGCAGCCAGCGAGGATGCATCGCCCGTCGAATGCAGCCAGACTTTCACCACGGGCTGCTAGGCAGCTCGGGCTCGAAGGGGGCGTCATGTTGGATCGGCAGAAGATCGAAACGATCCTGACTCGTCGTTTTCAAGGCGCGCCGCGCGATCAGGTTGCCGCCGCGGCCAACGCCATCATGGGCCTCGACGACGAATGGGAAGAGATTGCCGGCGACGAAACGTCCCGCTCCAGGGACCACGTGCCGCGTCCTCGCGATCAGGAGTTGCGGTTCTTCCGTCGACGCGAGTCCTGATCGACGCAACCGGGTCTGTGGCTTGCAGGGCGTACGAATGGCAGGCTCGGCTTGCCTTCCGACACGGTGGCTGAAGTCCGGCGGTGCCGACATGTCGTCAGTCGCACCGGAAATCCGGCGGTCTGGCGCGGATGAAGGAGGACCACCATGGACAGCATGGTTTGCGTCGTCGGCGCAGGCGACAGGGTGTATGTCAAAGACAGCGCTGGGCCAGACGTCGACCGCACGAGCGAGCTCGGACCGAATCCTCCAGACTATCGCGAGTACGAATTCGATCTGACCACCAGGCGGTTGATCGGGAGCCCGCCGCCGGCGGGCGATCACGAGCTCCTCGTCTTTCTCGATCGACGCTTCGGGACTCCCGATAGGCTCATGAGGTTTGCGGAAGAAGGGCACCTGTCGAAAGGCGTCCTGGCCGGCCTCCTCGAGATCGACGACCGGCGGTCCTACCTGGATGCGTGCGCGGCCATCGAGTTGCAGTTCACCAAAGACTGTGCCGCCAAGAACGACCCGTGCCTCGAATCGGGATGTTCGGCGGAAGGCGAAGTGTGCCTCCAGCCTCTGTTGAACAACGAGGTCGAGTACCGAAAGGCGTGCGCAGCTGAATGGATCAATCGGTTCACGAATCCCAGGAGCCGAATCACGGCGTGGAAGAACTGATCGGGTCCGACCGCTCCTTCCGACGCCACCCGCTTCAGGAGGTGAGACGTGCGCGTCACCATTAGCGTCATCAAGGCCGACATCGGCAGCATCGGAGGCCATACGGCCCCGAGCGCCGAGATTGAGGACATCGTCCAACAGCACGTGGCCCGGGGGCGCGGGCGACTGCTGATCGATTCGTACGTCTCCCACACGGGCGACGACATCGCCATCACCATGACCCACGATCGGGGGGCGGACGATCCCGACGTGCACCGTCTCGCGTGGGATGCGTTCCGCAGCGCCACCGAGAAAGCGAAGGCGCAGGGCTTGTACGGCGCGGGCCAGGACTTGCTGAAGGACGCGTTTTCGGGCAACGTGCGCGGGCTGGGACCGGCATCGGCCGAGGTGACGTGCGACGAACGGGCGAGCGAATCGCTGATTGTCTTTGCGGCCGACAAGACCGAGCCGGGTGCGTACAACCTGCCGCTGTATCTCGCGTTCGCCGACCCGATGTATTGCTCCGGGCTGCTGTTGTCTGAAGCCCTCAAGGACGGATTCACGTTTCGAGTGATGGATGTCAATCATACGGCAGGCGACAGGACGATTACGCTCGACGCGCCTGAGCGGCTCTACGACCTCGCCGCGTTGCTGCGGGACACGCACCGCTATGTCATCGAATCGGTCTGGTCCCGACGATTCCCCGAGCAGCAGGCCGCCGCCGTCAGCACGTCGCGCCTGCGAAATATCGCCGGCAAATACGTCGGGAAAGACGACCCGGTCGCCATCGTCAGAGTGCAGAATATCTTTCCGGCGACCGAAGAGTTCGGTCCGCCCTTCGCCATCGGGCCCTTTGTCGCCGGCAACACCCGGGGGAGCCACAATCTTCCGTTGATGCCCGTGCCGATCAACACCGCCGCAAGCAGCTTCTTCTGCTGCCCCATCGTCTCCGGTCTGGCGTTCTCGATTCACGACGGCGTGCTCACGCGGCCCGTCGACATCTTCTCGGATCCCATCTGGGACGCCGTTCGCCACGACGTGGCGCACAAGGCGGGGGAGATGAGGCGGCAGGGATTCTTCGGCCCCGCGATGCTCGACATGTCGGAGCTCGAATACGGCGGGATTACGGAGCGATTGACGCGGCTCGAGGAGGAGTTCGTGGTGACCGACCACGCGGAGCTGACGCACGCCGTCACGCTCCCGCGCGGTGCCCACGCGTAACAGCCCGTGGTGATCGTCGACAGGGACGGGAGCCTCACTCGCCGTCGTTTTCTGTCAGGACTCGCGCTGCTCGGCGCCGCGCCCTTGTGGCATGGCACCGACTCGTGGGCCTGGCTGCAGGCGCCGGCGCCTTCGGCGTTCACGGGCGACGATGTCGAGCTTGCGCATCGCCTGCTCTCGCGGCCTGACGACATCCTGTCGCAAGGGACGCCACAAGCGCAGCCCGATCTCTACGACACGATTGTCGTGGGCGGAGGCATCTCGGGCCTGGTCGCCGCCTACCGCCTCCGCGGCTCCCGAGTGCTGCTGCTCGAGCGTGACGCCGAGATCGGCGGCGTCTCGAAACGCGGGTCCTGGCAGGGCATCGAATACGCCCTCGGGGCCGCGTACATTCTCGATCCGGATCCAGACTCGGAGGACTCGCGCGAGAAGATCGGCTTCGAGCTGTTGGACGAGCTCGACCTGCGCAAACGTGACGAGGACTTGAGCCAGGACCGCCGGCTGCAACGCCGCTTGAGCGGCGACGCCAACCACTGTGTCTTCAGCCGGATCCGCGTGGTGCCGGAAGCGGAGGTCTACACGCGGCGCAATCGACGGTTCTTCGAGGGCGTGCTGGACTCGGATGCCTATCCGTCGGTGCCGGCGACCGACGAGGCGCTCGTCGAGGCGCTGGATCGGGTGTCGTTCAAGGCATTCCTCAAGGACACGGCGCTCCAGCAAGACGTCTACGGCACCGCGGTCGGCGCGATCTCGCGCATCGGCTGGGAGGCCATCGAGTACTACTGCTGGGGCGCGTTCGGCACGAGCGCAACGGAGACGTCTGCCTATCACGGACTGAATTTCTTCGCGGCCGAGTTCGGCGACCTCCTGGTGTATCCCGGGGGCAACGCGTTCATCGCGCGGCGCCTTGGCGAGCGCATTCGGCGCGACAACCCCGGCGCGATCCGCACGGGCGTGTGGACGCTGCGTATCGAGCGGCAGGGCGAGAGCTTCGCGGTCACGACGTGGCAGAGCGGCTCGCTCTACCGCTACCGCGCGCGCTCGGTGATCTTCGCCGCGCCGCTGTTCCTCGCGCCGACGCTTGTGCCGTCGCTGCCGGCGCCGCAGCGCCAGGCCATCGCCACGTTCGACTACCGCAGCTACGTCGTGGCCAACGTGCTGTTGCGCCGATCCGCAAACGCCATCTTCGCGTCGCCGGCCTTTCGCGCCGGGTACGAGCTCACGCGCGTGCACGGCGTCGATGTCGACGTGACGACGCCCCAGGAGATCTCGACGAGCAAGGTCTACTCGGACGCGATTCTGGCCGACTTCGCCATGGGTCGCCATCCGACGCACGCCGTGCTGACTGTGTACCGGCCGTACCCGTATGAGTCGGGCCGCCCCGACCTGCTCGAGAGGAGCTACGCCGACCTCGAGCGCGAGATCCGTCGAGAGGTGGTCGCCGGCCTTGGCCCGCACGGGCTGCGCGCGGGCGACATCGAAGGCGTGCAGCTCTGCCGATGGGGCCACCCGATGCTCGTGACGCGCCCCGGGCAAATGGCGGATGGCACCTTGCGCGCGGCCTCGCGGCCCCAGCCCGGCTTGTACTTCGCACATACTGATGTCATGGGCGCGCCCGCCTATGAGAACGCGCTGGCCGCCGCCCACGATGCGGTTGACGCGGTCAGGGCGTTCTTGAAGGGGCCAGAATGACTGCGCCGACCAGTTCACGACCGGGGCGTAACGAGCCCTGTCATTGCGGATCGGGCCGCAAGTACAAACATTGCTGTCTCGAAAGCGACGGCCTCCAGGCGGCTGCCGCACGGGCCAAGTCCGCGGCAGAAGCGGCTGCTCGGTCGTCCGAGGCGCTCACGTCGACTCCCACGCGAGCACCAAGACCCCAGACGCACCAGCCTTGGAAGGCGACCACTTCTCGTGGCTTCGTCCCGCGCACGCGGACGCCACGCAAGGTCGGGGGCAGCTGAGCCATAGAAGCGTCAGCGCCGCCGACGTCGGCGCGGGCGTCTGGGAAGCCCGGCTCGCATTTGGACCCAAGTGGTAGATCTACATTGGCAATGACGGCGACCGTCATCGTGTTGTTGGCCGAAGGCTCGAAGGCTTCTCCGGCCGCCGACATTCGTCGCGCGCAGGAATTCTGGCGAGACTGCGTGGCGGTCGAGCATCGCGCTCACCGTTGGCGCGGCGGTTCGGGGCAGAAGCCCGGCTCGAAGCCTTGCGCATGCTCACGACGCTGCAGCGGATCGGCGGTGGGAGTGGGCGGCAGGATGCCGAGCCTGACGAGCTGCGGATGGAACTCGTAGCGGATGTTCACCGTCTGCACGGGTGCGTCTTCGAGGTCCAGCCACACCTGCGTGACGGCGTGGCCGGTCCGGCGGCCCATGCCAGTGGCGGCGTACTCGTCGCGGGCCTTCTTGTCCCCGCCCGCGGCAGCCGTGGCAGCCTCGTGCTCCGCCGGCGCCGACAGCCGCGGAGCCGGTGCCCGGCGGCCCGCTTGATCGTTCGACGTGTCGGGCCTGAGAGTGGACACGCGCTCCTTGAAGAAGACAGCGGAGATCACGCCCAGGTTGGCGGTCTTGCCGA
>Ga0156018_1096_pt1 | contig 22896 bp, 24 predicted proteins | sample RifCSPlowO2_02_FD_107672 | JGI IMG/M metagenome (GOLD analysis project Ga0156018, IMG submission 107672) | Acidobacteria bacterium RIFCSPLOWO2_02_FULL_65_29 | reverse complement strand
CGAGCCGGCGTCCGCAGCGCATCAGGCCGGACTGAGCGTCGGCGACGTGATCACGCTCGTCGCCGACGTCTCAGCACCGACGCCAACGCAAGTCACGCGTTCATTCGCCTCCGTGGGTCCGGGTCAGCGCGTGATCGTGGCCGTCACGCGGGGCGACGCGCACTTTGTGACGACCTTGGAGCGATGACCCCGCATCCGGCCGGCGAACCGCTCGGACTGCTGGACCCGTCTCTCGACGTGCCCGTCGACGACGCGTTCGGACAGGTGCCCGGCCCAGACGGGCGCCGGTCGCGACGCTGGCGCGGGTTGTTGGTGTGGTCGGCCACCTCGGCTCCGGTGGCCCTCCTCCTCACGGCAGGAATCGCGTTCGGCCCTAGGGGCATCAACCTTCTGTCTTCAGCGACGCTGCCCTTGCTCGATCCGATCGTGCCCGTTGCACTCGCGGCCCTGGGCGTGCTCGTTGGGTTGTGCGTGGGCGAACGACGAACGGACGACCGGCGCGTGTTCGGCGCCGCGTGTCTCGTTGCCGCAGCAACCATGCTTGTGGTCTCGGCCGGGTTCGCGGTGGTCATGCTCGCCGCGATGTCGCCGATCGGTCGGTCGGTCTGGACCCTGATCGTGGCCAGCGGCATCTGCGCGGCAACCTCGCTCACGCTGCCGGCCGGCAATCCCCTGGAACCCCGCACGGCGGCCACCCGCGTCATGGAGCTCGGCGTTCTACTTCCGATGGTCGCGGGTGGGCTGGTGCTGGCGTGGCTCCGCGCGGATTCCTCCGGAGGAGCCGCTGTCCTCGTGGGGCACGCGTGCGGCGTCATCCTTGCGGTTGCCGCCGCCGCATGGTTGCTCTTGACGCGGGCCTCTTCCGAAACGGAAGAGCGCGTCTTTGCCGTGTCGGCACTGCTCCTCGTCGGCGGCGTCGCAGGCGCCCTTTCCGTGTCCGCGCTCTTTGGAGGACTGGTCGCTGGAGCGTTCTGGCGGTATGCGGCACGACACCCGCGCGAGACGATCAGTCGGGACGTGCTCTTTGTGCAGCACCCCCTCCTGGTGCTGGTGCTGCTGGTAGCCGGGGCTCGTGCGGATCTGTCATCCGCATCGCTCGCACTTGGAGCGGGCTATGTCGTGCTGCGTGTCGTTGGGCAGTTGGGCGGCGGGACTGTGGCGAGCCGTGTCGCCGGTGGGAACGCGCCTCCCGATCTTGGGCTCCACCTCCTCCCGCCGGGCGTCTTCGGCGTGGCGTTGGCCCTGAACGCGGTCAGTATCGTTGGCGCCGACGCGTCGATGCTGCTCGCGGCCGTGGTGGCGGGCACGATCGGCTCCGACCTCGTTGCGCTCCTCTTACCTCCTCGGAGCGTGCGCGAGTGAGGCGCCTGCTGGCGCTCGCGTTGGCGGTCGTCGCAATGGCTTCGGTGCGCGACGCGACGACCGGTGCAGCCGCCACCGCGCTCGCACTCGGGTTCGCGCTCATGGGCGCATCGGTCGCGGGTGACGCCCTGCGACGATTCCATCTCCCGCGCGTGACGGGGTATCTCCTCTTCGGTGTGGTTGTCGGGCCGTCCCTTGGCAACCTGATCACCGCATCGATGACCGCTCAGCTTCAAGTGGTGACAGGAATCGCCACGACGTTGATCGCGCTCATCGCCGGCCTGACGTTGAGCGTGGAACGCCTCGGGGCCCGATTTGCCGCGATCGTACGCATGACCGCGGCGACGCTGGCCGTGACCATCGTCGGTCTGTCGTTGGTGGCCTGGGTGGCGTGGCCGTGGCTGCCCATTGCGCCCGACGCCGTCGGATTCCAACGACTGGTCATGCTGGCATTGCTGGTCGTGATGGTCGTCTCGTTCTCGCCCACGATGACGGCGGCGGTGGTCGCGGATTCGGGGGCACGCGGGCGGCTCAGCGACACGGTGCTCGCGATCGTCGTGCTCGCCGATCTCGTGGTCCTGGTGCTGTTCTCCGTGTCGATGCTACTGGCGCGTGTCGTGTTCGACACCGGCGAGGGCGGAGGCATTGAGATACTGGCACGACTCGCGTGGGAGATCGGTGGGGCGGTCGCCTTTGGTGTCCTCATCGGCGTCTTGTTTGCGCTCTACTTGCGCTACATCGGCCGGGAAATCACGCTGGTCCTCCTGGCCGTGTGCGCCGCGCTGAGCCAGGTCGGCACAACGCAGCAGCTCCAACCGCTGCTGGCAGCCCTCGCGGCGGGCGTGGTCATTGAGAACTTGGCGGTCGCCCAGGGCGACGCGCTCCGGGCCGCCGTGCGTCGTGGCGCGCCACCGGTGCTGGTGGTCTTCTTCGTGGCGGTTGGCGCGTCCCTGCGGCTCGACGCGGTGGCCGTCATCGGGCTCAGCGCCGTCGCCTTGTCCGCCGTCCGACTCGGATTCATCAGGCTGGGCGTCGGGGCCGGCATCAAGCTGTCCGGGCTTCCAGAGCCGATCGGGAAGTACGCGTGGACGGGTCTGGTGTCCCAGGCCGGGATTACCCTGGGGTTTGCGTCCGTGATCGCCACCGAGTTTCCAGGGTGGGGGAACCAGTTGCAGCTGCTGCTGGTCGCGTCGATCGCGATTCACGAGCTCGTGGGACCGATTCTGTTTCGCCGCGGGTTGGCGCAGGCCGGCGAACTCGAGGCACAGGTGCGTCGCCCGCTCATGGTGGTCTCCAACCGGGAGCCGTACCTCCACAGTCTGGACGAGGAGGGCCGCCTGACGGTGAAAGCGGCGACGGGTGGCGTCGCCGTGGCGCTGGACGCGTTGATGCGCGAACGAGGTGGTGTGTGGATCGCACACGGGGCGGGCCCGGCCGACCGACGCGTCGTTGATGCGGCTGACAAGGTGTTGGTGCCCCCCGAGAGTCCCTCGTATGCGCTTCGGCGTCTGTGGCTCGAGGAGCCGACGTTCTCCGCGTACTACGGGGGCTTCGCGAACGAGGGCCTGTGGCCGCTGTGCCATGTGGTCGACGTCCGTCCGCAGTTTCGGAGCGAGGATTGGGCGGCCTACCAGGACATCAACGCGCGTTTCGCCGCCGCGATTCACGCGGAGATCGGAGCGTCCGACGCGCCGGTGTTCATCCAGGACTATCACCTGGCCCTCGTGGCGCCAGCCCTACGGGCGCGGCGGCCCGACACCCGCACCGCCCTCTTCTGGCACATCCCCTGGCCGTATCCGGATCGCCTCCGCATCTGCCCATGGCGGCGCGAGCTCGTCGCGGGGCTGCTGGCCAACGACTTGATCGCCTTTCAACTGGAACGCGACCGTCGAAACTTTCTGATGGCCGCTGAAGAAGAACTGCACGCCGAGGTTGAGCTCGAGTCCTCGCGAGTTCGCTTCGGCGGGCGCTCGACCACGGTCGTGTCAGTGCCGATCGGTGTCGACTACGACCGCATCCAAACCTTCGCGGCTGACCCGGCGCTCCCGCAGGAACAGCAGCGCCTGCGGGAACTGCTCAACCTGAGGGCTGACATCATCGGGCTCGGCGTCGATCGTCTGGACTACACCAAGGGCATCCCTGAGCGCCTGGCCGCGATCGATGCGCTCATGGCGCGACGGCCGGATCTGCGGGGGAGAATGACATTCGTCCAGATTGGCGTGCCGTCTCGTTCGGATCTCAAGAGCTATGCAGCGATTGAAGCGGAGATCGCACAGCGGATCGCTGCCCTCAATGCGCGCTACGACGTTCCGGGCGGCTCGCCGGTCGTGTCGTACCACACGACACCGCTCGGGGCGTTCAGCCTCGTGGCGCTCTATCGTCTCGCCCACTTCTGCATCGTCAGTTCGCTGCACGACGGGATGAATCTGGTGGCCAAAGAGTTCGTCGCGGCCCGCGACGATGAGCACGGCGTGCTCGTGCTCAGCGCTCTAGCAGGCGCCGCACAGGAGCTTGAGGACGCGGTGATCATCAATCCCTACGACATCGACGCCTTCGCAACAGCCCTCGTACGAGCAATAGACATGACGAGCCAGGAGCAGGTGACGCGCATGCGGACCATGCGGAAGGTGGTCGCAGGACGGAACGTCTTCAACTGGGCGTCGGACATCCTGGAGGGTCTCGAGAGTCTGTGGACCAAACCGCTGCTCTATTCGGTTCGCGGGTGGGAAGAGACGTCGGTGTGAGGTCACAACGGAGCCGTGACGGGATCCGCACCTGTGCGGCGGCAGCGGTTCGATAAACCGGTGCACAACGTCAGATGCCAACACCGTGGGTTCAAATCGCGTCCCAGTCAGCGACTGCCTGCAAGCGTATAGTTGTGAGCGACATCGCTGCCGGGCGGCTTCGGCATCGGCGATCTCGGACCCAGCGCGTTCGAGTTCATCGATCTGCTCGCATCCGCCGGCCAGCGATTGTGGCAGGTGTTCCATCATCACGCGCATCGTGAACTCGTTGTCCTGCTTCCGCGGCCGGCGAGGACGTGGGCCTGCCGGTGCGCGCCCGGCGCGATGCGGCGCTCAATTGAGCCGCCGTCCTGTCCGGCCGTCGAACAGGTGGAGGCGATCGCGGCGGATGCGGAAGCGCGCCTGATCGTCCACGCCGATCCGCGCATCCGAAGGTACGATCACGCGCACGAATTCGCCGGGCAGGCCGGCGACGCGCAGGTGGACCAGCGTGACGGGACCGAGCGGCTCGACGATCTCGACGCGCCCCGTAACGTCGCCGTCGGACGTGAGGTCGATGTCGTGCGGCCGCACGCCGGCCACGAGCTCGGCGCCGTCCGGCACGCTCTGGCCTGCTTCGTCGAGGTCGATCGAGCACACCGCCGATGCGACGCGGGCCCGTCCGTCGAGGCGCCGGCAGGCGCCCGGCCACAAGTTCATTGCCGGCGACCCGACGAATCCGGCGACGAACGTGTTCGCCGGGCGGCGGAACAGCGCGAGCGCCGGCCCGATCTGTTCGATCGCCCCGTTACGCATGACGGCCACGCGAGTGCCGAGCGTCATTGCCTCCTCCTGATCGTGCGTCACGTAGACCATCGTCGCGGCCAGCCGGCGGTGCAGCAGCCCCAGCTCGGTGCGCGTCGCGACGCGCAGGAGAGGATCGAGGTTCGAGAGCGGCTCGTCGAGCAGGAACGCCTTGGGCTCGCGCACGATCGCGCGGCCGAGCGCCACGCGCTGGCGCTGCCCTCCCGACAACTGCGCCGGCTTGCGATCGAGCAGCGCCTCGATGCCGAGCGTGGCCGCCGCCAGGCGCACGCGCGCGTCGATCTCGGCCGCATCGACCCGGCGGACGCGCAGCCCGAACGCGAGGTTCTCGCGGACGCTCTTGTGCGGGTACAGCGCGTAGCTCTGAAACACCATGGCAAGGTCGCGGCGCTGCGGAGGCACGGCGGTGACGTCGCGGCCGTCAATGAGAATGCGCCCCGCCGTCGGCAGCTCGAGCCCGGCGACGAGCCGCAGGACGGTGCTCTTGCCGCTGCCGGAGGGGCCGACCAGGACGAGCAGCTCGCCGTCGCCGATCTCGATCGTGAGGTCGCGCGCGGCCGTCTGGCCGTTCGGGTACGTCTTGCTGACCTGGTCGAGCGTGATCGACGCCACGTCACCCCTTCACCGCGCCGGACGTCAGGCCGGCTACGATGCGGCGCTGCGCGGCGAGCACGATGGCGGCCACCGGCGCGGTCGCCACAACGGCCGCCGCCAGGATCTGTCCCCACGGCACCTGATATTGTCCGCGAAAGAGCGTGATGGCCACCGGCACGGTGTGGCGTTCGGGCCCGAGCGTGAACGACAGCGCGAAGAGGAACTCGTTCCAGCTGTAGAGAAACGTCAGGATGGCCGTGGTCGCGATCCCGGGCCACGACAGCGGCAGCACGATGGCCCACAGCGTCTGCAGGCGTCCCGCGCCGTCCATCAGGCCCGCTTCCTCGAGCTCCGCGGGAAGCTGCCGGAAGAACCCGACCAGCAGCCAGATCGTCAGCGGCATCGCGAACGTGAGATACGGCAGCACGAGACCCGGATAAGTGTTGAGGAGGCGGAGCTCGCGCAGCAGCAGGTAGAGCGGCGACACGATCGAGATCTGCGGAAACATCGACACGGCGAGCACGAACGCCAGCATCACGGCCTTCCCGCGAAAACGCAGCCGTGCCAGCGCATACGCACAGACGGTGCCGAGGACGACCGACAGCACGGTCGTCGCGCCGGCGACGACGAGCGAGTTGCGGACCGGGGTCCAGAAGTCGCGCTCGCGGAAGAGCGCGCGGTAGTGGTCGAGCACCAGCTCGCGCGGCACGAGCGCGGGCGCGGCGAACAGCCGGTTCTCGGGCGTGAGTGACGAGAGCGCGGCCCAATAGAGCGGGAACAGAATCGCCGCGACGAGCAGTCCGGTCGCGACGGGCCTCGCCCACCGCCGCGCCGTCGTGCGGGCCGTCGCGCCCAGCGTCATGCGGGCCCATCCAGGAACGCGCCGCGGCCGAGGACGCGGATGCTGGCAAGGGCGAAGAAGAACGCCACCACGAAGACGATCACCGACAGCGCCGAGCCGAAGCCGAAGCGAAGATTCTGGAGCAGCGTGCTGAAGGTGTAGAGCGCGACCGGCTCGGTGGCCGTCCCCGGGCCGCCGCCCGTCATCACGTACACGACGTCGAAGACCCGGAACGCATCGAGCGCGCGAAAGAGAAACGCGACGAGCAGCGCGGGCCTGAGGAGCGGCAGCGTGATCGCGGTGAACTGCCGCCACCGTCCGGCGCCGTCGACGTCGGCGGCCTCGTACAGCGCCTTGTCGATGTTCTGCAGGCCGGCGAGCAACAGGAGCGCGACGAAAGGCGTCGTCTTCCACACGTCGGCGAGCACGAGCGGGATCCACGCCGCGAGGGCGTCGGCGAACCACGTCGGCGGCGCCGCCCCGAGCCGCACGAGCGCCGCGCTCGCCAGGCCCGCCGGGCTCTCGAACATGAAGCGCCAGATGAGCGCCGCCACGACGGTCGGAATCGCCCACGGCAGAAGGACGGCCGTCCGGACCATTCCGCGACCGCGCGAGACGCGATCGAGCGCCAGCGCCACCAGCAGGCCCGCGCCGAGCTCGAGCGTCACGGCCGCCGTCATGAACACGCCCGTGTGGCCCAGCGCGCTCCGGAACCGCGGATCGCCGAACGCTTCGGCGTAATTGGCGGCGCCGACGAAGGGGCGGCCGAGCCACGGCATGCGGAGATCGTGCAGGTGCAGCGATTCCCAGAACGTCCACAGAATGGGAAACACGGCGACGAGCGCGATCGTCGCGAGCGCCGGCAGCGCGAGCGCCCACCCGAGGCGCGCCTCCTCGCGCAGCCACGAGGCGCCGGATCCAGGCGGCGTTCGCGCGTTCTTCATGGTGTTGACGCCAGAGGACCGAGCTTGACCTTCGCGAGCAGCGCCCGCATCCCGGCGGCCGCCTCCGTCAGCGCCGCGCGCGGCTCCTGCTGGCGCGTCAGCGCCCGATGCAGTGCGATCTGGAGGATTTCCGACAGCTGGCTGTAGACCGGCGTGATGGGCCGCGGCACCGCCCGTTCGATCACCTTCAGCGCATCGGCGAGCGGAATCGTCAGCGCATCGGCGAGCGCGCGCGTCTCGTACAGCGCCGGCCGTGTCGGAAACTCGCCGGCAATCCGCGCCCGCTCGATCATCTGCTCGGGCTGGAGGAGATAGTCGATGAGCCGGTAGGCGACCTCCGGCTGTTCGCTGTACGCGTTGACGGCGAGGGCCGATCCGCCGAGAGCCGCGGTCGCCGCGCCGTCCGGGCCGGCGGGCATCGCCGCGACCGCGAACCGGCCGGCGACCTTCGACTGCGACGGATCTTGCAACAGCGCGTAGGCATAGGGCCAGTTCCGCATGAACGCCGCTTGGCCGTTCTGAAACGCGAACCGCGTCTGCTCCTCCTGCCACGTGAGCACGGCCGGGGGCACGATGCCGTCGATGTCGATCGCGTCGCGCATGTACGTCAGCGCCCGGACAGCGGCGGTGGAATCGACGACGACCCGGCCTCGATCGTCTAAAATCGCGCCGCCGAGCGCACCGAGATACTCGAGAAAGACCGTGACCAGCCCTTCGTAGCGGGCGCCCTGCCATACGAAACCGAACGGGACCCCCTCTTCCTCCTGTGCCCGCCGCGCAAGCTGCGCGAGCTCGTCGAGATCGCGGGGAGCGCGAGGCGCGAGGTCGGTCCGCCAGTACAGCATGCCGACGTCGACGAACCACGGCAACGCGTACAGCGAGCCGTTCCAGCGGTCGGCGTCCACCGCGGCGGCAAAGAACTGATCGACGGGCGGTTCGAAACGGTCGAGGCCGGCAATCCATCCCGCCGCCGCGAATTCCGGCGTCCAGACGACGTCGAGCTGCAGCACGTCGGGATCGCTCGCCCGGGCGTTCAGCCACTGCACGTACAGCTGATGCCGGAGGTTCGCGGCGTCCGGCGTGGCCCGCAGCGCGATGTCAATCGAGGGATTCGCCTCGCGGAACCGATCGAGCTGGCGCCGGATGACGTCGCCTTCGCGTCCGACGAGGCTGCCGGAAAACGTCAGAACGTGCGGCTCCGCCCGGGCGCAGCCTCCCGCCGCCAGTGCCACTGCCGCGGCAGCCGCCCTCAGGATCCAGGTGCGACCGTTCGCCATTTGTTGGTATTCAAACCGCTAGTCTGGATCGAGTTTGCTCAATCCGATGCACTCAGGCCAATGATCAGCTCGAGCCATCGTCGCCGACATCGACACACCGAGCGCCCGCAACAATGCTACGACACGCTGGAAACCGCATTGACTGTGCCCGACCCGATCGCACTCCCTGGCATGACCGTAAGGGATCGCCGCACATTAGAAGGTCTGACACAATTTCTGAGATAATGTGTTTTTTCCGTTCGCAAGCCGTTGATTCTCACCTTATAGACCCCGTTCTTGGCGCGGAAGCTGATGGGGTTTCATTGTCCCTACGGGTCTAGACCAAGCTGTATAATCGGGCTGGCCGCAGCCGAACAGTGGCCGAGACCCGATTGGCTGGAAAAAGCCTTCGAGCGTGCGGCTCCGCTCCTGGGCGAGATCGATGGTGTCCACGCAAGTCCCTCGTCTTCGCTGGGGCTGGAACGACCGAATAAACGACGCGGCAAGTGTCAAGGTACTTTGAACGGGAGGGAGATCCAGCGATGGCCATCTCACGACGTGAGGCGATCTGTATGTCGGGGTCGACCCTGGCGGGTTTGTCCCTCGGAGGGCTCACCTCCGCGAATCTGCAGGCGCAGGCTCAAAACCCGCAGGAGGCATGGCCGGACCAGCTCGTCGAGCGGCCTCTGCGCGCGGGTTTCCCGGCGCCGCTTCCGCTCCAACCGGATGGTTCGGCTCCGGAGCACCCGGCGAGCGCGGCGGGACCGATCACCGATCCGCTCATGTGGCGCACCCCGAACCGCCAGGCGCCCGAGATCGAGTTCGACTATCAGAAGATGAAGATCAAGGTGGATCCGCGCGGCCTCGCGAAACTGACTGGCACGCTGCGCTTCCCGGATTTGGAGCGGCTGCCACGTGTGTCCCAGACGTTTCTGCTCCAGTGCGGCGCGCCCAACCCACGCGGCATCGTGAAGTGGACCGGTGTCCGCTTCGCGGATGTCGCGGACATGCTGGGTCTTGTGCCCGGCGCGCACTATTGCCGCTTCGTCGCCTCCGACCGCCACTATATCGACGAGGCGGTGGCCACGCTCCGACATCCGCAGGTGATGCTCGCGTGGCTCATGAACGACGCACCGATTCCGGCCAGGCATGGGGCTCCGCTCCGGCTCATCATCCCCTTCCGCTACGGCAACCGGAGCATCAAGGCGATTACTGAGATCGTGTTCGCCACGCCGAGTCTTCCCATGCCGCCGTTGCCGGCCTGACCGCCGAATGATCGCATGTTCGAAGCGAGCGCGTTCGAACGGGCGGCTCGTCCCTGTCCTGCTCGGACACTTGAGGCACTAAAATTCGACGGAAATGAACCGGAGGCCCCGTATGAAACGCATCGCCCTGCTCATCCTCGGTGTCATGGCGGTTTCGACCGGCGCGCAGGCACAGGGACGGGGCGGCGCGCCGCCGCCGCCACCACCGCTGGCGCCGGGAGCGTCGCAGGCCGACGTCGACAAGGCCCTGCTCGCGGCCCCAGCCAATATGAAAGACCAGGCGACGGTCATCAAGTGGAAACCCGACTTCACCTACGACACGCTGAGGAAAGGCACGAACCGCCTGGTCTGCTACGACCGCTCGGGCTTTCCTCAACAGCAGCCGTTCTCGATTCAGTGCACAAGCATCGCCAATCTGGACCGGGAGGTTCAGAATTTGAAGGCCGAGGCGGCAGGCGACAGGACCAAGTCAGAGGCGATACTCAATGCTATGGAAAAGGACGGAACCCGTGTGAAGCCCGAGTATGGGTCGCTGTGGCACATCCTGGCAGGCCCCGACCGGGAACACGCTCGACCGCACCACTCAACCGTCGCCGTGCCGGGCGCCACGACGCAATCAACCGGACTGCCCGACAACCCCAGGCAAGGTGGCGCGTGGATCATGAATGCGGGTACCACGACTGCCCACATCATGATACCGGGCCAATAGAAGGCATCCATCGGTCGCGCACGTCGCTGTTTCGATTCTGGGATCGTCGTCCAGGACATTGCTCCTGCCACGCTTTTTCTTGGGAAAATGGCTCGCCGCACTGGACGATTTCCGCAACTGGTTAACCTGTGCGGCATGAGCCTGGCTGGTCGACGATCCTCTGCGAGGGTGGGATTCGAACCCAACAAGACTCTTTAGATTCTGTAAGTTACCGATTCCACAATGACAGCGTTGCCGGGAATGCCAGCGCTGCCGTGGCGCCTTGCCCGCTATTGCCCGCACGGGAGAGGTTCCTATTCCCAGTGAGCAGCGCCTGCACTGCGAGACATTGACCGCCGATCACTGGCGACGTCGACCTGGCCTTCGACGCGGATCGCCCCCGGCTGTCCGGAGCGCGTGCTCGTCGGCCTTGTCGCCTTGGAGTACCTCGTCGACCAGTCGCAGCATGCGTCGATGCCACGGCCCGAGCCCGACTGGACCGCCGCGCCCATCCCAGATCGTCACATCGCGGAACACCACCGGTTCGTTGACTGGAACGCGCACGATGTCATCCAGGGCATGTGCATCCCCAGCCACGAATCGCCGCGAGATCACCCAGTAGGTGAACCCTGAAGCGACCCCGACCCAACGACCAACAGGACCGAGACGGCGCACTCGAACGAACGTACGCCGCATCTGTCTTGTGTCAGTCATGCGCTTTCCACCCTCGAGTCACCCAGGCAGGCGATTGAGGGGCGAGGTGGTACGCGTCGGCCATCCGGGCCCAGCGCATGTCGCGATCCACCATGCCCGGCGAGTTGAGACCGTTCTGCTGGCTCAACCACATTGATCCTCCTGAGACGGGCGACCAAAGGGAATACTTCGCGGGGTAGTCGAAAAAGTCCCAGCTGCTCTTCGGCCGCCCGGATCCCAGAGGGGCGGGTGCCGAGTCACAATGGCGGGTTGCTCGGAGGCCCCTGCCGGATTCTCGGCGGCCATGCTGGCCCTCCGTGTCGGCCCCGGAGTGTCAGGCCCATGACTCCCTAATTTCAGCCCGCGACCTATTCTTTGGCGACGCAATCGCACGCGTAACTCCCGCCCGGCATTCTATTTGCCTCTACTTCGGAAGCCGGGGGCCGCGAGCGTAACAGCGTATGTGCGCCATCCGCCGCCGAGTGATTACCTCATGCCCCGTCTTGCCAGTATGTCGTTCTATCGCCGCTGGATCGTCGCGTGTGCTGCCGGTGAACTCCTAGGCATCGGTGTCGCCACCGGCACGGCCCTCGCGGTCAATGCGCTGATTGGCGAACCGCAGTCACTCGGCTATCGCCTCCTGACGCTCGCGACATTCGCCGTCGTTGGTGCCGTGGAAGGGACCGCCTTGGCGGGATTCCAATGGCGCGTGCTCCGCACAAGGCTGCCCCGCCTGCGGGCGGGAGAATGGTTGGGCGTGACCGTCGCCCTCGCGGTGGCGGGCTGGATCGTGGGCATGACGCCGTCGCTCTTCATCAACCACGACGCGACGGTGCGGGGAGAACCTGGCCTCGCAGTCGTGCTATTCGTGGCCGCGATGGCCGGCGCTGGCGCGGGTCTCTGCTTCGGCGCAGCGCAGTGGTTCATCCTGCGCCGACACGCGGAGCGGGCGAGCCGGTGGATCTGGATCCACGTGCCCGCGTGGGCGCTGGCGATGAGCGCCATCTTCCTCGGCGCGTCATTGCCTTCCTCGGGATCGTCCGGCTGGTTCATTGCCCTCACGGGCGCGATGGGCGGCGTGCTTGGCGGGCTGTTGCTGGGGGCCGTGACCGGACTGGTCGCCCGCGAGCTTCGGCCGTGGGTGGACGAACGACGGTGGTCCCTCCGAGGGAAAGTCTGCGCGGTGACCGGCGCGAACTCCGGCATCGGACGGGAGGTGTCGCTCGGTCTAGCGCGCCTCGGCGGCTCCGTTCTTCTGCTCTGTCGCCGGCCCGCCGAAGGCGAACGGGTGCGGCAGTTCATTCTCGCGAGACAGCCGGGCGCTGACGTATCGGTGGTGGCCTGCGATGTCGGCGACTTCGGATCCATCCGGCGCGCCGCCGCTCGGCTTCTCGGCGAGTGGCCGCGTCTCGACGTGCTCGTGCACAACGCCGGGGCGACATTTCCACCGCGCACGATGACGGCGGACGGCATCGAAGCGACGTTGGCTGTGAACGTGGTGGGCCCATTCCTCCTGACCTCGTTGCTTCGCCAACGGCTCGAGAGTTGCCGCGGACGCGTCATCACGCTGACGGGCATCTATCAGCGCAAGGGACATGTCGACACGAACGACCTCCACTTCGCCCATCGGCCGTACGACTGGCTGGTCGCCAACAACCAGGCGCAGCGAGGCCGTTGGCTCTTCATGTCGGAGTTGGCTCGGCGGGCTGGCCAGCTGATGACCGCCTCGGTCCACCCAGGGGCGGTGCTCACCGGCGCGCAGGTTCGCCTGCCACGTCTGGTGCGGGCATTAATCCATACGCTGGCGCGACCGGCCTTCGTCCGCCCAGAGGTGGGCGCGATTCCCGTGCTGCGGCTGGCCGTGCACCCGGAGCTTCAGCACCTAACGGGCCGCTTCTTTGATCGGTGTCGCCTGGCGCCGGACGTCGCTGATCCCGCGCTCGCTCGTGCGTTCTGGGAAGCGTGTGAGGACATGACCGGCGAACACTTGCCGAAGGCGCACGGAACGCTGAAAGCCTTAGGCAGCGGCGCAGGGTCGTCGCGCACACCGGTGGCAGAGATTGGGTGAGATGGCCTCTGGCTCCGTGCTCTCGGCTCCCATCACTCCGTCGCGAAGCGCGTTGAGGGCCGTCGCCGAGATCGCTGGTTGTCACAGTGGAGAGGAGTGAAATCCTATGGCTACAGAGCAGGCCTTTTTCAGCCGCCCTGACAGTTTCATGACCGTGCGCTATCTCACCATCCGCGGCACCAACTTCCAGATCGGTCAGCAGCTCGGCGTACTCGCCAGGGAGCGCTATGGCAAGACACCCGAGCACTTCCGAGGAGACCCGGTCTTTGCCCGAGCGCGGCGCGTGTACTTTCAGCACAACTATCCGATCCAGTGGGAGCGTGTACGTGGCATGGCAGCCGCCTTCGGGCTCGACCCGAGCGATGACGGCTATGATCTCACGGGCCTCACGTACCTCATGGATGTGCCGATGCCGCCGTCGGGCTGCTCCGCGGCCTATTACCCTCCGACGACCACCGCCAGCGGTGGAGGCTATCTCAGTCGCAACTACGACTTCTCGATCGGCTCTCTCGCCGACATGATGCGCATGCCTCTCCCGTCGGCGATCAAGGACACGCTGGCGCCGGTGATGAGCGAGCCCTACATCATGGCGTGGTACCCCAAGGATGGGGGGTACGCCTCAATCGCCAGTCACGCCTTCGATCTGCTCTCGGGCACGATCGACGGCATGAACAGCGCAGGCATGGTGGTGTCGATCCTCGCGGACATGGACGCCCAGAACGAGTTGGGGCCACACCTGGAGATGCATCCAGCGTCGCAGCAAGCTGTTGGCTTGCACGAGCTTCAGGTGATGCGCCTGCTACTCGATACCTGCGCGACAGCCGAGGAGGCGAGGGTCGCGCTCCTGATCATCAAGCAGTACTACCGCTTCACGCCGAACCACTACATCGTGGCCGACCGCGCCGGCCACTCGTTCATCTATGAGAACTCGACGGGACGCAACGTGCAGCACGTGCTCGACGGCGGCGGCCGACCGCAGGTCATTACCAACCACCAACTCTGCAAACAGGGGCAGCCGGGCCCGTGGGAGCGCTCACGCTCGAAAACCACTCCCAGTGGCGCTACCAGGCGCTGCAGGACCGCATCGCCGCGCACCAGGGGCTGTTCACCGCGAACGAGGTCAAGGCCAACAATGCTTGCGTCAACCTCTTCGACCAGCTCCCCGCCATGCTTGCTGACGCCACGCCGGAGAGCCGGGCGTTTGGCGAGCAGATGCGGACCGTCTGGCACTGCCTCTACGACCAGCAGGCGGGCACGGTCGAATTCAGCTTCTACCTGGGTGAAAACGTGAAGGAGGATGGCACGCGCATGGCGCGGTACAGCGACTACCTGAAGTTCGCGCTCGAGCCTCGACTGGCCGAAGGATCGCCCATATGCCAAGCACACGGCTCCTGACTATCGCGGCCCGGACGGTCGCTGGTGGTGTTGCGGCGCTGTGGTGGCGCAGCGGCCCGGACGCCTCTCAGTTCGCCCACCTCCGGGAACCACGCCTGACACGGCTGGGCGATCAGCGAATGCTCGTCGTCGAAGCCGCGGGCGATCCGAACGTCGTCGGCGCGGGTGCCTTCAAGCTGCTATTCAGCACCTACTTCAAACTGGAGGGCGCTTCGAGAATCGGGCGGCCGCCGGCGCCGCGCGCCCGTTGGGCGCGCCCGCAGGATACGCCGAAAGACAAGTGGCTCGGCCAGTACGGGCTCCCTTGCCGGACTCTGTCGCGGCGCCTCCCACCGAGCCGACCGGGGCCCCGCGGACCGTGATCACGACGTGGGCTCACGGTGAGGTGGCGGAAATCCTGCACGTAGGACGCTACAGCGCTGAACAACCTGACATCGAGCGCCTGTTCGATTTCATCAACGCCCAGGGCTACCGCGTCATCGGCGAGCACGAAGAGGAATACGTCAAGGGGCCTGGGATGATCTTCGCCGGCGATCCGGAGCAATACCTCACGATCATTCGCCTGCGCGTGAAAAAGATATCGGACAGCCACACGTGACGCGCGCCGTCTTCGTGCTGTGTGTTGCCACGGCGGCGTGTGGGCCGACTATGGATGAACACCAACCGGCGGGCGCTGCACGCACCACGTCGTATTTGCAGGCTCTCACCAGCGCATCGAAGACGCCGGGGATTCATTACGTCGTGGTGAATGCCACCGACGTACTCCTCGAGTACTCGGGTGGCTGGGCAGATATCCGCCGTCAGGTGCCCGTCGATGCCACCACGACGATGATGGCGTATTCGATGAGCAAGACGATCACCGCGGTCGCCGCCCTGCAACTCGTCGAGGCCGGGAAAGTGGGGCTCGACGATCCGGTGGCGCGGTACGTGGACTCGTTCCCGTACGGTGCGAGCGTGACCGTCAGGCAGCTCATCGCACATACCTCCGGTATCCCGAATCCGCTCCCTTTACGATGGGTGCATCCGGCGGCGCGTCACGGGAGCTTTGACGAGAACGCCGCGCTCGCGGCCGTGCTGCACGATCATCCGCGCCTGTCGTTCGAACCCGGAACGAAGTACGCCTATTCGAATATAGGGTACTGGCTGCTCGGAACGGTTGTGGAGCGGGCGAGCGGCGAGAGCTTCTCGGCGTACGTGAGCGAGCACATCCTACGGCCACTGGGCGTCGCTCCGCAGGCGCTGGGGTACGTGGTGGCGGATCCCGCTCATCACGCCACCGGATATCTCGAGAAGTACTCCTTGATGAATCTCGCCAAGGGATTCCTGATCGATCGGGACTTGATCGGTGACTACAGCGGCCGGTGGCTGGAAATCCAGAGCCACTATCTCAACGGGCCGGCATTTGGCGGTCTTGTCGGGACCGCGAGTGGTTTTGCTAAGTTCCTTCAAGACCAGCTTCGTGAGCGGTCGGTGCTTTTCAACGACACGACGCGACATCTCCTTTATGCCCAGCAGCAGACCGTGCGGGGAACTCCCGTTGCGGTGACCCTCGGGTGGCACATCGGTGATCTCGACGGCACGCGCTTCTTCTACAAGGAGGGCGGGGGCGGAGGGTTTCACTGCATGATGCGCGTGTACCCGGGAGATGAAATCGGCACGGTCGTCATGACCAACGCGACGGGATTTGATGTTCGACGTCTCTTGGACACCATCGATGCGTCGTTCATCCGATCCCGTCAGGCCCAGCCGTAGCTGCCGCGCGACCGCTTCCCAGGCCCCACGCTGACCACAAACTGGCGAAGGAGCCTCCTATGAAATGAGAGTCTTGCCGTATTGCGGCGAAGGCGGCAGTTTGGTTGACCGCTGCGCATCGCCCGAGTGACCACCACCGTAGCTCACCCACGAAAATCATCGACGGTAAGCGACACAAGTGCCTGTCGTTTCGCTCAGACCAGCGGCTTAGCAATGGCGGGTTCGTAGGCCGACTGCAGCCTGGAGAAGACCGACCCCCTGGGCGCCGGCGCCTCCAGGTGGAGGTGCCGCAGTTCCTCCATGAACTCGGACCACAGCTTCGGGCCTCCGTCCTCAAGGATTTTCGCGCGTACGGAGAGCTCTTTCGACGCGAGTGTGTGACGCAGGCCCCATGGTGACTGTGTAGCCGCGACGCGTTCGATCACTGTGCGAACTGGAACGCGATCTCGGTCATGTGGCCACGCCAGTATGGTTTCGGGGCCGCCGGCAACAGCCACGCCACTTCACCATCGATCGGCACGTGCACGCCACCGCGATCCTCGTAGTTCCAGAAGCGACCCTGCCATGGCGTGGGGACCAGCGTCCCGCCCACGGTGCGCGCCCTTGCCTCGGCGAAGACCGTGTCGACGGGCCCGTCAGGATGGAACGTGAACCGCAGGGCGACTGACACCGAACCGTCAGTCAGAGTGGCCCACGCCGACCGGTCGTCGATGCCTGTCCACCGCACCCCCTGGCTTGGGAGCAGCGCTGTGGGATACCACGTCGCCTCGGCGAGGAACCGCATCAGTTCGCCCTGGGCGATGTCCCCTCCGCCGCGGAGGTCTGCCACGACGACGGCCCCCAGCAGAGACGCGTGCAGCACGCCCTCACCCGCAACGTACGCGTCGTGGACGTGTACCGGCAGGCCCGGCAGCATGGCGATGCGCCCGTCCCAATCAAAGCCGGGGCGCTGGATGACCACCTGCTGATCGGACGTGAACGCCCTCCACTGCTCTGCGGTCTCGGACATGTTGAAGGTGCCCGTGTGGCGCAGATGGACAGCCGCGATGAGGGGGTGGCCGTCCGTGAGGACCGCCCTGAAGAAGCGCTGCACGGGCGCCGGCAGTCCTTCGAGCTCCGCAAAGTCGACTGCCCGCGCCGTGATCGGCACGCGGGCGGCGACGAGTTCGGATCGCAAGGCCTGCGTCCGGGCGGCCCAGCGGGACGAGCCATACCAGCGGGTCGCGACGACGACCAGGACGAGCGCGGCGACGATGACGAGCAAGACATTCAGCATGCGTGTGATGTGAGGTCGTCGGGTCATGGCGGTGCTTCTACGATGTCGGCGACGGCGCGGCGTGGCGCGGCCACAGGCTCGTCCATCGGCTCGCCCAACCGCAGCAACACCTGGGGGACGGCTCGACCAGCCACGTCGCGGAGTTTCGGACGTAGCGACGCGACTTGCACCGGCTGATTGAGGAACGACGCCTGAAGGCCGGATTGGCAAGCGGTCAAGACGACGCGCTCCAGCGCCTGACCCGCCAACAGCCAATCCCGAATCTCGTCGCGCTCGGTGCCGAGGATGGCTAGTAGCGGCGACGCGTCGGCCAAGTCCCGATCCTTGGCCGCGATGCCCTGCCCCATGTCGAACGTGCGCACGATGGCATGCGCGATCGGCGCCGCCAGCGCCGATACGGTCAGACCATCGCCCCGTCGTCGGGGATGCATCCACGCCGCCAGTTCCCGTCGCCAGCTCGGGTTCGCCCATTGCTGGGTGTCGCCCTCGGCGACAAGTTGCGCGAGCCGCTGGCGGTCGGGCTCCTCCAGCACGGGATGGAACCAGCCACCCTCTGCGGCGGCCGCCGCGACAAGCCGCTCAATCGTCGCCTCGCTGACTGCGGCTGGACGAAACCGCTTGCGATAGGTGTGCCGCCGCTCGATGTGTTCAGACAGTGCGGCGTCTGCCGCCGCCCCTGCGGCCCGGGGTTCGAGACGGACGCGCGCCAGCCAATCCGACTCCTCGCGACGTGGGAGTAACGTGACTTCTGAGTCCAGTCCACGGGCGGCGGCGGCGACTCGAAGGTTCATGAGCGCACACCCGCAACTGATCGTCAGCTCACGATCGTCGGGGTCGTTGACCGGTAGGGCACGCGTCGGATCCGCGAACAGATCCACGGTGGCTCCGGTGATGCGGAAATGCCATGGTTGGGTATTGTGACTCGAGGGAGCCAAGGCCGCTCGTTTGACGAGCGACACCAGATCGCTTGATGTTGGCAAGGTGGCGGTCATCGTGCTTCCAGAAGCAACGGGATGACGACAGAATATGCATGCGGCCGAGCCGGTCGTCAACGGAGGAAACGGGCCGAGAGCCCGCTGGCATGATGCATGGTCACCTGAGCCGAGATTCAGCAAGAGCACGTTCAATGGATACGCGATTCACTCGGCAGGAGGGGGCCCAGTACTGGCACTGCACGGGGACGGGCGAAGCATCCATCGTGTGCACGGGGTTGGCGCATCGCGAGCCGCCGACGAACGTAACGCCTCGAACGACATTCCATTGTTTTTCCGCGACGAAGCCCGTCACGGCGTTGGCCGTCCTGCGGCTCGTCGCTGAGGGAGGGATCGAGCTCGACGCACCGCTGACGACCTACCTGCCCGACATCCCGTATCGGAACGGCGCAACGGTGCGGCAGGTCCTCAGCCACCAGGCCGGCCTGCCGAACCCAGTGCCTCTCTCGTGGGTCCACGCCGACGACGATCCAGGCTTCGACGAATCGGCGTTTCTAGATCGCGTGCTGCGCACGCACCGCACGTGTGCCGTGCCGGGGCGACGGACCCGATACTCCAACGTCGGGTTTCTGCTGCTCGGCCGGCTCATCGAGGTGGTCGCCGGACGCCCGTACGCCGAGTTCGTGCGCGAGCGCATTGTCGACACGGTGCGGTGCGACGATTCGGGCACCGGGGCGTATCTCGGCTTCGACATTCCAAGGAATGGGCACGCCACTGGCTACACGCACCGGTGGTCAGGTCTCGGCCTCTTTATCAGCCTCCTTCCCGATCCCGCGCATCTCCGTTCGAACGAAGGCGCGTGGATTCGCTACCGCCCGTTCCATCTGAACGGCGCAGCCTATGGAGGGCTGAAGGGCAACGTGGTGGGCTGGGCCCCGCTCCTGACCGCCCTGGCGACCCGAGATCGACGGCTGCTCCCGTCCGGGCTCTACGACGCCTTTTTCGCGCCACAGACGCTGACGTCTGGTGTGTCTTCGGGCCACGCACTCTCGTGGTTCACGGGCAGCCATGCGGGCCACGAGTACGTGTGCCACGCGGGAGGCGGTCCAGGGTATGGGGCCGAGATCCGCATTTATCCAGTCTTGCGTGCGGCCAGCGCGCTCTTGACCAATACCACGATCGTCAGAGACGCCCGACTGCTGGACCGACTGGACGAGCACTGGTTGTCGTCGCTTAGGTGACGCTTTTGCAGCTCCGACAACCGTTCAGCCGGCCGGGGCCCTGTGTCGGAGTCAAGAGACGCTGTCGTCTTGGGCGGTTACATGGACAAATCGTGAGGACAGTCCTCGCCAGGCATGTCTCGATAATTTGAAACCAAGACGTGCGTTCGCTCCTTCCATATCAGTCTAGTTACCGGCTCGACAGCGCATCCGCGATTCCGCCGGTCATGCGGTGAACTATTCTCGTATGGCTGGATCGCGCGACAGGCTGCAGGCGGAGGTCCTAGGCATGTATGTGGGACATTTTCGCAGCGGGTCTCGCCGTCAAAGCGCAGGTGCCGAGGGCCCCGACCTGGGCGTTGCTGATCGGAGTGGGCTTCTTGGACATCCTCTTTGGGCCCTTCGTCCTGGCCGGCATCGAGCGGGCGACGGTGACCCCAGGCGTGTCACCAGGCTTCTCGCTGGACTACATCGATTGGTCACACTCCCTGGCGATGTCGCTCGTGTGGTCCATCCTGTTTGCCGCCGCGTTCGCACGGCACGGTCGGCCTGTCATGGTGGCTGTCGGACTTGCCGTGTTCTCGCACTTCTTGCTGGATCTTCCGATGCATCCACCGGACCTCGCGTTGTGGCCAGACTCGGCGGCACATGTCGGATTCGGCTTATGGCAGAAGCTGATGACGACTTTACCTCCGGCGTGTCGCGCTTCCAGGGTAGCGCATCGCCTCAGGGACCTCGCCCGTGCCCTGATGGGAACCCCTTGACGGAGCTGGCTCAAGCCGCAGGATGCCACCTAGGTGACGGCTATGCCTGAAATGGCATACACTAGAGGAGTCCGCTGATGGAGAAGCCGCCAGTCGGTGAGATCTCACCGAAGCCGGTTCGCTGGATCGGAAGCGCCAAGGAGGACCTCAGCGCCTTTCCTGAGGACGTCAAGCGGCGAGTCGGCCGAGCGCTCTGGGATGCCCAGATTGGCCTGAAGGCGCCTTTCGCCAGGCCTATGAAAGGCTTCGGAGGCGCCGGCGTTCTGGAAGTCGTGGACGATTTCGACGGCGACACGTACCGAGCGGTCTACACGGTACAGTTCGCCAGGGTCGTCTACGTGTTGCATGTCTTCCAGAAAAAGTCGCGGAAGGGCATTACGACTCCGAAGTCGGAGATCGACTTGATCGGGCGCCGGCTTGCACGCGCGAAAGAGGATTACGAGCAATGGCGAAAAAGTCAGACATCACTGTGACGCCGAGCTCCGGCAACGTGTTCGCCGATCTGGGCTTCGCCGAGCCGGAAGAGGAACTTGCGAGAGCCCAGCTCGCCAGTCGAATTCAACAGATCGTCAAGAGTCGCAGGCTGACGCAGGTAGCTGCGGCTTCGCTCATGGGGATCGATCAGCCAAAGGTCTCAGCGCTCCTCAACGGGAGGCTGGCCAACTTTTCAAGCACACGCCTCATGCGGCTGCTGACGGCGCTTGGGCAAGACGTTGAGATCGTCATCAGGGCGAAGCCTCGCCGCCGTCAACGCGGACACATCCGCGTCGTCGAAGTTCATGCGTGAAGGCAACGATGCCACAAATCCCAAACCTGGAGTGGTATGCAGGCAAGAGCGCTGCCGCGAAGTTGTCTCCGCGTTGTCCAATCGCGCGCTCAGAATTGTGTCCGAGGTACTACGCCAGCTTTTGGCTTCTGGGCCAAGCGGGTGTGACGACCCAAGTCGGACACGCCGACCAAGTTCGCTTGGACAAGAAATGGGAACCTTTCAAACCCGTAGTTGCCGAGGAGGAGCCGAATGTGATCCAGGTGAATGGTGAGTTCCGATCCTTGGTCACTTTTGCCCCGAGGTCAGCTACCAGGTCTTTGGCCTCTTTGCTGCGAACTTGCACAGTCACTCCGACGAGATCGATCGCGACATCGTCCATGCCAGTCTGAAATACACACGACCATTCTAACGAAACCTGAGACGCTCTTGCTAGTGCCCAGATTGGTTAGCGACTTTGATGCGCTAGTACCATCCGAGGCCGCAACTCTCACTGCGGTTGGCAATAGCACAGTCCCACAAGGGGCGACATTCAGAATTGCTGGGATGAGATTTACACCTACCTTGGGCGTCAGGCTGTTCACAAAGCCACCAGGCACGACAGCGACTTGGTCGACGATGGATAATCTCGTTGCGAATGGTACAGGCAGTCTCGATTACGCTTATACGGTGCCGTGCCAGGCTGCCGTGGGCACTTGGTCCATACAGGCTAGAGATGAGGGGCCATGGATCCAAGGGGATTTCAATGGTGATGGTATTGTGAATTCGGTCGATTGGAGCATCATGAATACGAAATGGTTCACAGCAGATGCCTTTCTCGACATCAATCGCGACGGCCTGGTCAATTCGATCGACTTCTCGATTCTGAATTTGAACTGGTTTAAGACTGGGCGGTCGGGCCGTGTTAGCCCCGCGATCCAGTTTAACGTTACTGCTGCTCAGTCCTGTGGTCCATAGGCCTACGCGTTGACGAGGGCGGGCCGGCAGAAGCGCGACGTGTAACGCTTCCGAAAAGACTCGATTCCAGGGTGGGTCGCTTTCTCGTCTCTCCACCGATCGGCCGGCTCGAATTCAGGCAAGGCTCTCAGAATGGAGGCACAGATTTTTCTCGGCTGGCGGCCCTTCAGGGTGCGGGCAATGATGAACGTTCACATTTGTTGCTATAGCGATTGCCGGTGTGCTTCGCGCGTGAAGCTGCGCGATCGAACGTCAGGAACCCAATCTGAATCAGCCTCAGTCATCGCCGGCGGCGGACCGGAGGCCGCAGAGCACAAACGGATACCACGCAGGGAAGTCTCGTAGTCCAGTCCGTTTTCAGTCGAATGAACGCGTTTCCGGATTTTGCCCGGTGTCGGCGGCGAGCGTGGCGCCAACGCTCGACGGGCCAAGGGCACGCATGGCGGTGGGGCATTCAGGCCGCCCATCGTCGCCGAACCTTTCGTCGTCACGAAGCGGAAATCGACCAGTCCGCTCATGTGATCCCGGATGGTTCTCTCAAACGGCACGAAAACGGCACGTTCAAGTGAGAGCGC